>SL_4KL_010_BRINEDRAFT_10000248_pt1 | contig 26864 bp, 15 predicted proteins | sample SodLak_010_BRINE_2_FD_10664 | JGI IMG/M metagenome (IMG submission 10664) | reverse complement strand
ACAGTGAGGCTCATCTTTTGTGACGACAGGGATATATCCGTTTCCTGACCTGCGACTTTTATTTCAACAGTCCCGCCGATCATGATGCTTTCACGCTGTTTATCGGTGAGGTCTATACCGTCGTCTGGGTCGTTATATCCCATATCTGGGTATTGGTATGCAGTGATAAATATGTTATATATGAAGAATCATCCACTCTTGGATATGTTTCGACAGACTCCTCTATCGAAGTGTATTTGACCACACGGTTTCGCGTAGAGAAAGAGTGCGTTTCGTCTGTTCTCGACGCCGTCGACCACAATCAAATCCCTAACTCTGTCGACGTGTGGGCTGTGTTCGGATCAACGCAGTTTTTCACGACTTCAGCATCCTTCAGCAGCCGATGCAGTTTGTACATCCCACCGCCCCGGCCACCGCTAGCGACGTATGACTCGGAGATGTCGAGAAACACCTGCTCGTCGAGAATATCGCGTACACGGTTGAGTTTGAGCGGCTCGGAGCCTTCGGCCTCGCAAATATCCTCGTAGACCGAAAACACCTCTGTCGTCCGTGACCTCGTCTACAAAAATATGAATGAAGATCAGCTCAAACTAAAACTCCGACGTATTGAACAGGGGACAACAGGTGCAAATCCACACAATATTGGGATGGCAACGTTCGAGTTTCTTGATGGTGCCATTAGTGATCAAACTGAGCGAGACATCAAGCAAGTACTCGCTGACACATTCTCTCACAGTAAACTTCCTGGAACGTTCCCCGAAGAGTGGGATGGTCAGTGAGCTCATCCTTATTGGACCAGTGTGTGATTTTCACTACCAATCGATAGTTACGGCGTAGATTTACCATCCTAGCTAATATTGTAGATACAGATGGATCGAATCGTCTACTATCATCATCCGCAGGCCGAGAACTTTTCTCTGAAGTATAGTTCTTCTTCACTTTCGGAACTGCTGTCTCGGCAAGAAGACTTGGCCGGCAAGACGAAGCTCATGGAATACTCGTTCGACACGCCAATCCACGTACTCTATGAAGCAGACACAGAAATCGAAGTTGCAGAGGATATCGACTACAACAACGAGTGGTTGAGTGAGCGAATCGCTGAGCTTGATCGTGAGGGACAAGTCATTGCGTTCCGACTGGTTGAGCTGCTCGAAGCCGCAGTGGATGTTCGCGATGAGGACGAGTTCCGGCTGTACAAAGAATTCGAACCCGAAAAGATCCAGCAGGCCGTCGACCATGTTTCCTGGGGGACGCCACTTCCACAGGTAGCTGGCGAATTGATGTCGAATCTCATTCTCCGGCACTCACTGCCGAATGCGAACCATCGGACGGGGATCGCCATGCTTCAATTCTGTATCGAGAGCGCAGATCCTAATTTTGAGATGCCACGAACTCACGTCGACGACACCATGTGGCGTCAGTGGGTTGATCCCTATATTGTTGAATCGAAGCGGCTCATCACCGTTCGTCGGAATAACATCCGCTTCAAGCAGCTTGGGGAGCTTGGCGTCGATCTCGTCGAACGAAAGGATGGGATTCAGATTCGACTATCAGAGTTCGATCTGGATATGCACTGGCGAGAGGCTCTCTCAGAGTATGCAGGTCGACACGAAAACCACTGCCGAGAATTCGGTCAGGCTGTTTTAGAGCGTGCAGAGCGGGAGGATCTGCTTGATCGACAGGGGCCGACAAAACAAGAGTTCATCACGCATCTGGAGACTGGGCTCGTCGAACGGGACTTCAGAGAAATGTTCTGATCAGTCGCGGAGCTCTGCGACAGATTCCCCGACCTCACGAACGTGTTCACTCCGCTCGAGGTCAAGTTCCTCAGCGAGGTAGTCAACCGTTTCTTCGAGGGTCATACTGGAATACAACTTGCCGAGCGATATAAATCTAGTGCTGGGCATTCCTGCACTTCCTCAGTTATTACACTCTGTAGTGCGTCAACCGTGGACTTGTGAGTTTTACGCCATCAGTTCATCTGTCTCAGATTGAATAATTCTCAGTGGTCGTGCAAGATACAGAGGCGCAGATACTACCTCTCAAAGAGGTGGTAGGAATTGACTGCTGAATACCCCGAGAACGTGTTCCCTAGAGTTTCCGAGATTGGGATCTGATGCGTGCCTTATTTTCGCGCTATCTGCGGATGGATCGGCCTTCATCCGGCGATTAGTAGGCGGCTTCTGAGTGTGTCGCTCAGAAAAGCTATCTGAGTGGCAGAGATGTAGAACTGTGAGACAGCTCCCCTTCCATAGTACCTTCTAATGAACAGAAGGCACGCATCAGATCCAAGCCCCGAGATTGTGAGTCGAGGGTGCCCATTCACTTAGAAGAATTTCGACTCTGAAACCGGTCGTCTGCAGGTTCATAGTTGTAAACTCTGACAGCAGGATCATCACCAATAGAAGTCGGCAGTTTTCCATCAAGTATTTCACTGAGATTCCCCTGCCATACAGGCGGTTTCGCAAAGTCTGTGGGTGCCTCACCACTACCTCGGGCGATTTCTTTCCAAATTAACGTCTCGTCGTAGAGGGTTGGATCTGCAGGGATGTACCCGAGGAGAGATTCAGGAGCGATGATGACTAGCTTCTCCCGATGGCGAGTCAATGAGACATTGACTCGGTTTTCACTCAACAAAAAGTCACTCTCTTTCGATATGTACTGAGAATCAGAAACAGTGGCACTGACCACCATTAAATCCTGCTCCCCTCCCTGGAAACGGTTGACTGTCTCTACAGTGACCTCAGCTGCGTCTTCACCATCTGAGTCTGTATTTTCGAGAAGTCCCGTCACCCTACTTCGCTGTGCGTTGTGAGGCGTCACAACACCGGCAGACGAGTTCTTGTTACGAGCTTTGACGAGTCGTGCTGCCAGTAACGCCTCGATCGGATTCCACTGTTGGTAATCCTCGTCGCTATTGTACGTGACCAGTGTCACCGCCGCATCGGATAAAACAGCACTCACTGGAGCCGGCAAATCACCATCTGTGACAGCATCAGGTACTGATTCACGTCCGGATTGGTAGTCTATACCATCAGCACGGTATACTGTCTGTCGGGCGAGATCGGCAGTCATTGTCCCAAACCGATAGGTTCGAGATAATCGGTAGAACGGGATACCAGTCAAATCTAGTGTGGCGTTGTGTTCGTGTACCCACTCGTCTTGTCGCTCTTGTTCTAAGACATCGTCCTCTCCACGTAAAAGACGTACATAATCAAGAGCAGAGAGGTAAGGGACCGTCGCGCGAATATCTCTTCTGGCCTCTTCAGGCCAATCGTGTTTCTGCACAGGCGGGAGTTGACGATGATCTCCCCCTACTGACACCTGTCCCCCCGGTGCAAGAGCACTCCCCGCTAAGAGGAAATTAGGGAGTGTCAGCATTGACGCCTCATCAGCGGCGAGCACGTCCCAATACTCTTGGTCGGCAGTATCTTCGTCCTCAGAACCGGGACACAGCTTACTCACCAGACGCCATGCACGCGCCGGTGTGGCGAATACAAGCGTTTGTACGGGTTTGTCGGTGTCACCATCATCTTCTGTGGAAGCTCCAAAGCTGCCTAGGGTTGCTTGGCCTCCAGAACCAGTTTCGCTTGCGCTGCTCCCCCCAGCCGTAATCCACGTTCGAAGCTGCTCCAACTGGTGATCGTCATCTGAGTCATTGTAGTCAATGTAAGTGACGTTGTCTGGGGCATCTTCAGGTGCATCATCAGCGATACGAACCAAATGAGTGTTCTCCAGATTAGCCGAAATTTGAGAAGACGTTTCACCAGCCTCACCCCTTGCGGCTGCCAACGTCTCTGCCACACCCTCCAGCAACTCGTCGATCGCAGTGTTTGAAGGAGCTGTGACCAGCCCAGCGAAATTAGTTTCATCGGCTGCCGCAGCATACATTCGAGCACACAGCCCTGGTGCGAACGCACCGGCAGTCTTTCCTGTGCCGGGAGGTCCCTGTAAGCCAACAATTTGTGATTCTGCTTCCGTGATGAACGCCCGTTGTTCATCACTTGGAAGTGAACCTGGACCAAATGAATTAGAAAGCCAGTTCACAAACTCATCTATCCCAGATTGGAAAATGTTACTGGCTTTCGGAGAGACCTGGTCTCCAAACCGAATTCGTTCAAGCACCTTGTGGAGTTCGTTTGTGTCGGTATGTTCTAAAGCGGTCTTTGCCCGCCCAGCTGTGATATCATCCGTTTGAGGATCTAATATTACCTGCTCGCCATTCTCAAGGTAGATAGAGCTACTATCTGATGTATCATAGCGTTCTTCAGTAGTCCATTTATCGTGACTTCGTCCAAACTCGTCGGACACGCCATAGAAGTTGTGTGCGTCGAAGGAGATAGATCTGCTATCTAAATCCAGAGTGTCGAGGGTGACCTGGACGCCGGACTCGATCTCGTATGGCTGTATCGTCTCAGTCCCTAGTCGACCGAAATCATAGGGGTTCGCAACCATCCATGATCCACTGGATGACCCATCACTCCCCTTCTGACGACAAGCCTGACGGATTTCTTCCTCGTTCCTTCGGAATGGCTGGTCGAACCGAATCACTCCCTCGACGTGGAGAGTTCGGCTATTTTTCTCCTCTACACTGTTAATCGTAACGGGAATTGACTTTCCGGAGAGCATCCGCTGAGTCGGAAGCTTCCGGTAGTGGTCGTACTCCTCTTTCCGCTGGGCCGTATGCTCAATCCACAAATATCGTCTGCAAGCTGTCGCAAGGGATGGGGCAGAATATGCATCTGTGGATAACCGGTCCATCGAATACGGTTCCTTGTTGAGCACGGCATCTCGGCTGTTCAGAGAGCGCTCTACGTGTTCAAGGACATCGCAGAAGTGTCGACCAAGGGCTAGGATGTCCTCTGTATCGATCTCCCGCGTCTTGGTGTTAATGTCGTGATACCGGAACTTGTCCAGTTCTCGCTCGGGAGCGTCATATCGGGATTTTACTTCCTCCACCCACTCATCATCGATACGTCCTACAGCAGACCAGAGATATCCGAGCGGAATTTCCGCTCCGTACCGAACCCTGGTGGGGATACCGTCGATAAAGTCGCGCTCACGTGGATTGATTGCGACCCCTGAACTCGATCGCGCTTCACCGGCCACTCGATAATCAAATAGCCGATAACTGAATACAGATCGCAAATGTATGGGATCGCCTTCATGTGCGTCAGCCGGTGTGTACGACCATTCCTCGCTACTTTTCGACTTTCGGTAGACATCATCCGTAACAGGGAACAGATGATCGTACGCAGGGAGGAGCCCTGGAGAAGGAGTCGGAACTGCAGTATGAGTTGCCACGGTAGGCCGAAGGCGTGATACCATCGGACGGTCGTGGCCGGGTGGTCCTTCAATGACGGATTGAAACGAGTTGACGATGGGGGTTGTATGACGGTCGAATGCGTCATCTAACGCGGTCCGTTCCATTCCAGTATAGAGGTAAAAATGAAGAGGAGGATCAGTCTGTTCAACTCCAGAGAACTTAATTTCACCCCCGACCTTCCTAATCGCCTTGTAAAGACGAGTAATAAAGGTCTCAAGCAGATTTCGTTCAACAGAATGAGCTTTCTTTGTCGCATCCGGAGCACCATCAGAGACAACAGAAATACGCTGAGACTCCGCCTCACTAGCAGTCGCAGACACTCGAGCGCTCAATTGAAGCAACCGGTCCCGGAGGTGATCCACCTGAACGTTCAGGTAGACTCGAACCATAGATCCGTGGAGCCAGTCGTGAGAGATATTCGTACCTTCTGGAGGTTCGTCCTCCGGTATTGGACAGCGTCCTGTTCCTGGAACCCATGGGACGGGTCGGCCAATTATATCGCCGCCTTCTGGATCCAGATAATCCGCCATCGCCTTCGCCCGATATATTAGTGTGGGCAATTGCTCCCCGATTCCAGGAGTACTCTTCAATTGACGATAGGTTTCCTTTTCCCAGGAGACCCCACTATACTCCGTAGGATACCAATCCTCTGGTGCCGGAGGCCTAGCGAGATTTGCGAGATCGTCGACCGTTTCGATCCCGTGCTCTTCCCGAAGGGTAGCCTGCTGGGCAGGTGATAAGCCCAGCAGTCTAAGATGACCGTCTTCATAAGCGTCGGTCAGACAGCTCTCGTTGTACGCACAATTGGCACACTTATCATTCAACTGGTAAGGTACCTCCTCAAATCGTTCTTCTGCAAGGGAGGCAAGGTCTCCATCGGGGGCCAATAACCTTCGAACGTCTGTGATTCGAAGATCTACGTCAAAACTCGGAACAACCTCCGGAGAGGGTGGTTTGTAGGCGGCGTCTCGTGTGATAATCCCTCCACTACATTCAATTCTATTGCTCTCAAGCCTGCCAGAGCTCTCAACTAAGCGTCTTAATAGATCGACATAGGTGGCAGCCTGTATTTGATGATACGATTTCTCTTCCTGTGCGCTCTTAACGTCGATAACACGAACTTTTGCCCCGTCGTCAGTTGACCAGATGAGGATGAGGTCAGCATCACCAGCTACCTGCCATCCTCCGATACGGTCAAGGAAGCTGGCTTGATACAGTATCGTAGGTTCGGTTGATGCCGCAGGACTATCACAAGCTGATTTGAGAGCTTCGGTAATGGCATCATCATCTGGGGCAAATTCCTCAGCATCTCTAGACAGGTCAACGAGTGCCTCCTCTGAAGACAATATCTCATCACGAACTCGCTCTTCGAACTCCTCTCCAGCCTTTGTTAGCAGGATATTCAGCGGTTGGAAGGACTCTTGGAACTCGTCACTATCGTGGTGGAGGGAGGAGTTGATTTCTTGGACAGTATGCTTGAAATAGCGCGGACACTGCTCAAAGCCGATATACTCACCAATTCGCGCAGGGGTGATGACGCGCCGTTGTTGTTCGGTCTTTGCGGGCTGGCCCGTACTTTGGCTGTCAATTCGTGGCGGCGTGGCATTGTCTGGGTCGTAGCTGGACATGGTTGTGTTCTTCAGGGTAGGGTAGCGACAATCACGAGATCGAGGCAGGTGGTCGCTGTTCTTCGACAGGGGTCACTTCGCTATCCGTCTCTGGGAGGTGTTCGTTGAGGTCATCCTTCTCCTGATCACCGAGCAGATGCTCGAGGACGTCCGCAGCTGCAGGAGAGTATAGCGGGCGGTTGTCGTTCCCGCAGCGGTCGTCCATCGTACAGGCCGGACACCCTTCGTCGCGGCCACACGAGCAGTCAACGATGAGATCGTGGGCACGCTGGGCGACGTCTTCGAAGTGTTCGTAAATCGAGCGTGAGAACCCGAGACCGCCCTCGATACCGTCGTAGATGAACCAACCACTCTTCTCGGGATTTCCAGGAAGCCGATTCGTTGCGAGGCCACCGATGTCGCCGCCATCGACTTTCAGCTCAAGTGGCGAGACGGCGATCATCGCGTGCTCGACGGCGTGAATCCCACCGAGGTACCCGTGAAGCCGCGGTGGGAGGTTGATGCATTCAGGATTGTGGTACTCCGAGTGCTTGTTGAGCATCGCCCGTTCGATGTCGTTGGGAGTCTCGGCCCAACACAGCTGGGTTCGCATTTCTAACGGGGGCACACCAGTTTCATTGCCCAACTCAAGTACGTCCCCGCTTCCGATTTCTCGCTTGAGGTACGTGATATAGTGGACAGAGACCGTTCCATACCCCCAGTTGAGCGTGAATGGCCCGACCTCGCGTGAGTCCTCGACGACCGTGTCGTAAATGTTGACTTGGCCTTGGGACTGAGTGTAATAGCTCACATTCGCTTTCTCGAGCGAGATGTACGGCTGTGGGATGTCCTCCCGGAGTTCGACGACCTGATACTGCTCGCCCTGGTGGAGAACAGTTGCCCCTTCGTGGTAGTCTCTGTAGGCCCGGTCATGGCCGATCGGTTGGTGATCAATCGATCCATCGCCAGCTATTCGGACGTCGAAGGTATTTCCGCCGGAGGAGTACAGGCTGATCGCATCCTGTGGGCGGTCGCGATGGGCGTACATCACGCCGCTATCGAGGGATCCTTCGAGGTCGCCCTTACGTCGGCCGTACTCCACGGCACGTTCCAGTCGTTCTTCGCCTCCGAAATCCTCTGCATCATCGCGTGTGAGGGGGAGTTCCTGCGCGGCGCAGTTGAGTTGCTGGAGGTACACGGGATTGTTGTCGAGGTCGACTACGGCACTCTCGTGATCTTCTTCGAGGACATACTCCGGGTGCCGGAGAATGTACTGGTCGAGCGTGGAGTGGCTCGGGACGAACACAGAGAGCGCATCTCGCGTTCCTCTGCCCGATCGACCGATTCGTTGCCAGAACGACTGGCGTGACCCCGGATAGCCCATGAGGACGGTCCCATCGACGCCGCCGATATTGATACCGACTTCCAGGGCACTCGTCGTCGAGACGCCGTCAAGGTGTCCTTCCTTGAGTTGGTACTCCGTCCCTCGACGGGATTGTTTGCCGTGACCGGCATGGTAGGATGCGAGGTCCGGTCTTCCCTGATATCGGTTCTCTGAGTCGTTGATGAACCGCTTCGCACGGTTGACAGACAGTTCGGTGAGCTTCCGCGAGTCACAGAACAGAAGCGACTGGACGTTCTTCTGGCACATATGCGCCCACACTTCCGGGGCTTCGACCGTCGCAGGACGCTTCGAAAGCGCCGGAGAGTCGATATCGTCAGTGAGACCGTCGTCACCACTCATGGGGGGGTCCCAGAACACGAGGTGACGGATGCCTCGCGGTGATCCGTCTTCGTCGACGACGGTCGCGGGCTCACCAGTGAGTGCGAGAGCGTGTTCTGTGGGATTGCCAATCGTCGCCGTCGTGAGAACGTACTGCGGATCGCCGCCGTAGTAATCGATGATCCGTTGGGCGCGTCGGAGGATCCAGGCGACGTGCATCCCGCCGAGGCCAGTCCACATGTGGGCTTCGTCGATAACCACTAGCGAGCAGTTCGAGTGGAAGTCTGCCCACAGGTGGTGACTCTCCAGATACTGATTCAGACCGACGAAGTTCGTGATTACGACGTTGCACTCATCGCGGATGCGAGACTTTTCCTCGCTCTTCGTGTCACCATCGTAGACGCCAACACTGATATCCAGTCCAAGCGTGTTACGAAGGAACCCGTTGAGTTCTTGCTCCTGGTCGCGACTGAGTGCCTTTGTCGGATAGACGATAAGCGACCGCGTCTCCGGATCCTCAAGGTATTGACGAGCGATGTGAAGACCGTAGACCAGCGTCTTCCCCGAGGATGTACTAGTCGCCACACACACGTTGTCACCGCGGTCGAGCACCTGGAGAGCCTCTGCTTGGTGGCTCCACGGGTCGAATTCGAGGTTTTGAGCGATCTGGGGCGGAAGAACGTCCCCTGCTGGAACAGTCTGTTCCTCACGAGAGGGAATCTCGAAGTTTTCGTGAACCTGCCCGAAGTAGCGGTTATTCGGGTAGGTACTCTCGAGCTCCTCGCCGGTGAGTTGGAGGATGTCCGTCTCGATATCGATATCACCGTTGTTGGTGTTGTCCTTCGGATTGGTCGTAAGGTCTGTCTGGCTGTGGTCGGTATCGTGGTCGTCGTGCATTGTTAGAAGTCCATGAGCCCGGTCTGCGTGCTGTTTTCATCAGCAGGAACGCTGGCACGCTTGTGGCCGGGCGTCGCCTCAGCAATCGATTCGTAGACTGCAGCCAGCTCACGGACGTCTGCCTCACAGTATGCCCGAGCGGCCTCCCAGTCTACGTCTCGAGCGCGCTCTGGAGACACGAGAAGCCGCTGGATGGTCTTCGCCAGTGATTTCCCATCCACGGCGGCAGCAGCCGAGTCGCGCCCATGCCCAAGAGCCTCAGCGACATCTTCAACCCGGTTCGTCCGACCGGGGAGGATGGCGTTGTCTTTTCGCACAGCCCAATCGAACAGGTCGTACTCGAACACGGAGTCCGACCAGTAGTCTGCGTACTCCGGTGCGTGTCCTCGGATGAATCGGCCGAGGTGTTTGAAGTCGAAGTTGTGGCCGTTCCACGCGATGAGGGACGTGCGATCGTACTTGCTGGCTAGCCACGCAACAAACTCTCGGGTAGCTTTCCCTGGGTTGTCTCGCGACGGTTCTGTATCGATGAAGTCCACGTACTCGTCTGTTTCAGGGTCGTAGACCCCGATGAGCCAGATGGTACTCGGGTTGAGGCCGTCAGTCTCGATATCAATGAATAGCGGACTGTAGTCTGCTGCGGGGACAGCTTCGTCTGTGAGACGGATCACGCATCCTTCGGATAACGCGTGGGCGCTCTGGCGGATGCTCTGCGCTTTCGACTCACCGATACCTCGAACCTCACGAAGATCGCGTTCCGTCGCGGCTGCGACGTCGTCACGCGTCTCATACCCATTCCGAGAGAGCTTCGGGGCGGTTCCCTTGCCCACATCCGAGAGCGCTCGGAGGCCGAATTTATCTGCCGGTGTCGTGGACACAGCGATGCGGCCACCCGAATCAAGCGAAATGCAGGCGAGTTCGGGTGCCCCTTGCCGACGGGTTGGAGCAAGCCCTCGGACGGGAAGGCGAACGCTCTCGTCGTCGGCGTCGGCCTTCCATACGAAATCGTAACTGGCCTCCATGGCCCCGGTGAGGAACGTTACTTCTCGGTCGGTTCGATTCTGGAAGCGAGCAAGGTGGTCGAGACCATCGAGTGAGACATCTAATGTGACCGAGTCGGCGCTTGTCTGAATCTCATCACAGATGACGTAGTTGACATCTTCTGGAATCCCTCGTCCGCTGGCGGTGGAGGCTCCACCTATGAAGTCGAGCGAGCTGACAATAGACACGGTGATCCCGTCAACAGTCTCGGTGTGAACCGCGCTACGTCGAGTATAAATTACCGGACATGAGGCGGTACGCTCGACGGTGCTCACGATTCGCATGTCCAACTTCTCCTCGATAATGTAGATGAGATCCGGGTCGAAGTGCTCAACGAGGTCTGCGATGGCGGTTGTCGTTGCGTCGGCTATCGCATCACACCGGAGGGCAAGCAGACGTACTCCAAGGTCGCCCGCCATGTCTCAGTGGGTGGTTGTTTCCTGATTTGGTTGGCTATCGTCAGGTTCCCCCTTGTTTCGCGTATCCATCGTACACTCACTATGGGAATCCCGTGGCTTATATTTTCTGACTAGTGATTCTACGATGTATCTATTTCAGACTTTAGCGAATCTGAGAGTAGATCTCTTGGAGTATCCACGGAGGCCAGCAATATGCGGGCTCTTGCCGGCCAGGGCGGTAATAGATGCTGAAAATGCTGGATATTGGTCTATCCACATTGCTAAACGGAAATCTCTATAGTTGCTTCAGAAGACGGATTGCGAGCTACTTGTTCAGCGTCCGATTCGTGTTCCCGCACTGTGGGCAGTGAACGCACGATGGGCACCCGTCTTCACAGGGACAGCTAGAAAGCATCTCCAACGTGCGCTTGAGCATCGTCTATTATGATTGGCTGTTTCCTGGCTACCGGCTCAGAAGGCTACGAGCACGTGAGAGGAATCCTTCGCGTGGATCGTCGGTAGTCGTCTCACCAAGCCAGTCGAAGAACTCATCCGGCGTTTTGATAATCAAATCGAGTCCTCGTTTTTCAATTCGAACCGTCATCGGCGGATCACGCTTATACTCGTGTAGCTCGAAGTTCATCGATTCCGGGAACGTCACCTGAAGCGTGTCTCCGTCTTTATTGATTTCGACATCTTCCCGATCGATGAGATTGTGCCATCGTTCCCGGCCAGTGTCGTATGCCTGTTCGGCTGGCTCAGTCGGAAAGTAGTCCGGTACAGGCCGATCCGCAAACTCGTAGAGGTCCAGCATCGCTTCTCTGACCTCACGGAGTGCGTCCGAATCCTCCCCCAGTACGAGGTCACGGTTCAGATATTTGTGACCGAACCACTGGAAGATCGGATTCTCCGTGTCGATGAGGCGATTTACCTCTGCCTCGCCTTGGTGGGAAGTCATGAAGTTGACGTCAAACCGGAGGATCTTAGCTCGGTTACGGAACCACTCACCGGGCCGCTTGTCGTTGGAGATGAACGCAAACATTGGATACGAGGTTTCCCCAGTCCATCCGCTCCAGTAGTTCCGGAGAGTATCCAACGAGTTCACTTTCTGCTTTGTGATGTCGTCTACGACGACCGGAAATGAGGTGTGTGCCGACCGGAGGTTCCGGACTTTTCGTTTCCCGATCTCATCGGCGTCTACCGGTGCTTCGACGCGGTTTCCACTGATTAGTGAGAGAGCGAACCGACAGAACGTGCCCTTCCCGCCGTTCGACTCCCCGAATATGTAGAGGTAGGGGAGTGCTTTGTCGAGGTTGATACCGTGCTGACGGTAGAAAGCTGCCTGACGATTCGCGAAGGGAGCCCAAAAGAACCAGAGGAGCGCTTCATACATGTGTGCCTTGACTGCTGTGGCATTGTTAGAGTTCCCGTAATCGTCGACGGTCGCAAAGTAGTTCTCAATCTCTGCAAGCGCCTCGTCTACCTTCTCTGGATTCTTCGGTGGTTGAGTTACGCGGTAGACCATGCCATCGTAGTGAAACTTGAGCTGGGCCCTATCTTCGTTCAGGTGCATCGTGGGAACATCGAAGACCTGCTGGGCATACCGCTGGAAGGCGTCTGGAGTCGTTGTTAGCGTATCGTTGGACACTGTCGCGTCGAAATCGGCCATCTGAGAAAGTGTGCTTACCGTCGACTCGTCGTAGCCTCGGAGCGACAGCGTGATACGGTCTTGTGGTGCGTCAGCTAACCCTGGATCGACGTTCTCTGTCGATTCATCGGTGTCTTCGGCATCATCTGTCACTTGAGTGCGTTCATCCTCGGAAGGTGTCCCACCATCGAGCGCGAGATCTACCGTCTCTACCTCAGCGTCAATATGGTCAGCGAGACGGCCATGTACCTCTCCGAGTTCGTCTTGTGTCCCGACGCGTCCTTCCGTATACAGTTTGATTACCTCCTCGCGTTTGTCATCCGACTGCTCAAGCTGCTCGGAGAGGTCCTCCAAGAAAGGACCACCTTTGTTGTAGGAGTCCCTATGGTCTTGATACAGCTCTTTGAACCGTGCGTAGAGGTTGCTCTCTATCGTCGTGTCGTATACGACCCCGACGTTCGTCTGATTCGACCAAGCATTGCGGGACAGGTTCGGAGATCCGATAACGACCTTTGCTGGTGCTGCACTGATTTCGACTCTCGGGTCCGATTCCGTCGTCGCTTCTCCGCCGAGAGTCATCTGGTCGTCTCCGGCTTCCTCGTCGGTCTGGTCCTCATCCGGGTATTCGATCAAGTAGAGCTTCGAGTGGACCTCTTTGTTCTCACAGAGGTAGATGACCAGTTTGTCGTTCCGACGCAGTTGCTCAAGTCGATCCGCAAGATCCGGTTTATCGATGAGGCGTTCACGATAGTCGTCGACATCGCCGACCACAACCTCCAGCCGTTCTAGGTTCTCTAAGTCTTCGAAGAGATCGAGGATGAACTCAGGCGAATCGCAGTAGGTGACCACACGCATCCGTTTTGCACCTTCGAACACATCCGAGAACGATCGCCAGCTCTTGAAGATCTCCACGTGACTGCCGTCTGTTTCGTCCGTGCTGAGTGGTATATCGAATTTCATCTGATTTGGTACGAAGTTTCCAGTAGTACGGTATCCTTCACAGCGGTGTAATTATCTGTCCACCACGAGATGAACGAGTATCCCGGCAGCAGCTGCAATACCCACTAAAACCCCGTTCTGCCCGTGAAAGATTCCGAAGATACCGCCCAGATTGGCGAGCTGCTGGCTAGCGACCAGGGCTCCGAGGCCAACGAGGCCAGCAAACGGCAGGGAATGTGTGAATCCACGATGCGTGGTCAGCGAATCGAACGTGTCACCGCCAGTGGTAAGAAGAACGGCAGCGCCAGCTACGAGCACACCGATACCCAGGGTTGATGGACTACCACCGAATCCGAGAGAGTTCACGATTCCTCCGAGTAGCGCGACGCTGTCCGGTGCGAAAATCACGAGTCCGATAACGCCCCCAACAATCGTGAGTACTCCCAGACTGCCAGCAGCTTGTCGTGGTTTCGACGCTTGATGATCGATGTCCGGTAGTAGCGAAGCTACCACGAGGACGCCACCAACACCGGCCCCGGCGATGATTGTTTCTTCGATGCTTCCACCGCGATCAAGAACGAGGAATCCTCCAACCACGGCAGCAAGTAGTCCGGCGGCCTTCCCCGCGTTGAGGTGTTCGTCGAAATTTCCCATTTGAATCGATTTCCTGTTTGTCGTATTGATTGTCTGTCTAGACGTAATTAGATGTACGGCACACCTCTGATGATCTCGCCGTTCACAAGGTATCCCTTCCGTGCAGCCTCAGCACATCGGTCTGCATAGTAGGTCGTTATCGGGAGTCGTGTACTCCGCTGGGTGCTCCCAACGTGACTCTCGCTGAGCCAGTATACCTGTTCCATCAGCGTCTCCATTGGCGTCTCGCCCGCTCTTCGAACGATTCGGAGCGTTCGCGGCGTTCCGAGTCCGTCGCTATCGTCGAATTCGGGCCGACCCGTGGTCGTGAGGAAGCCGTAGTCGTCGTTCCGCGCGATGAAGATGCGACCCTTGTGGTCGACACAGAACTGGCTGTCACGTCGGAACGCCGCACGGGGAGCCCCGCTCTTTCGGATGTCGAGGATGTCGATGTCTATTCCCGTTCCTTTGAACGGAGACAGGATAGCGTCGACATCTTCGAACAGCCGACCGTCGCGGTGGACCACGATACTGTTGGGTGTGTCGCCTTCCACCCGGACAAACTCCCTATGAACGTCTTTGAGCACGTCGACGACGGCTTCCTCGTCGAACGTCTCTCCGGACTGGAGGGATTGCGTCTTTGAGACGAACACAGTCCCATCAGCGAGCACGACGTTCGCGCTCGCGCCAAGGAACTGTCCGGTGTCTGGATCACGGGTAGCATCGAGACCGACGAAACAGTCAGCATTACCGGGCATCTGGTCGACGCGCCAGGGGACGCCGCCAGCGCCGGCAACGATACCGAGCGCGGTGTTGCGGACGACCCACTTGTTGTCGAGGTTGTCCACTCGAACCATCTGCGACGGAGTCGTCTGCTTTCCGAGCGCCTTCTTGAACTCCCCGTACGGGTCGTCGATAGTTCCGTCTTGGATGAACTCGTTTGTTGGCGATGGGACGGCAGCGAGGACCACGTCGACGTCGCTGATGGCAGCGGCTGCGTTACTGTACTCGATCTCACGACCGAACGCGTACTCGCTGTAGGATGTTTCGTCCGGTGAGCAGTTGATGTCCTCTAGTTGCTTCTCGATTCGACCTCGGAACTCGTCGAACTCGTCTGTATACCGCTCCGGAACGAGGTAGTGAAGCCTGAACGAGGAGGGACGGCGGTAGGCCCCGTACCGACTCAGACCAGTGCCAGGGAGGTCAGCGGTTCGGTCGTTGCCGAACCGGAGATTGTCCGTTCGGTCGACCTCCGTAGACATGAACGAGATACTCGGCCCGGCGGGTGTCGGATCAATTCGTGCATCGACTGCCGGAAGCGCATCCAGTCCAGCAACAAACTCTGTTGCCTTTTGGAACCGCTCGTCGGGAAGCATCTTCGCGCGGCGGTCCCACTCTCGATGGAATCGTGGAGCCAGTTGTTTGACGACTTCTTTGCGAGGGGCTACCCGGAGTAGTTGTGGGACGTGGACTCTTGTCTTGTCGTCGTTTGAATTGTATTGTACCTCAACGAGCCGCGGGTTCTCCGAGCGAAGCTGTTTCAGCATCTTGTCCGAGACGCGGTCTTTTCGCTCGTACCAGTCTGCAAGTGACTGATTGCCAAATTCCTTGATAGAGTCCGTGAAACGCGCGTCTGTGAGACCTTTGAGTCGCCCGCTCCCAGGCATCGCGTACGTTTCTGGATCGTGTTCGACGTGCGTATCGACGAGTTCGTCCACGGTCGCGTTCACTCGGTCAATATACTCGTCGACAGTCGCTTGGCTACGGGCGTGGTGGCTGACCTCGAGCCCGACGTAGGCATCGCCGGATGGAAGCACTTCGATACCCACTCGGTATGCGAGGCAGGCTTCGAATAGACCCTCTGTCCCACTGATAACGGGGGCCTTCGTTCGAATACGGTCCACTCGCCCTGTTTCGTATTCGTCGGTGTTGATGCTCTTCTTGATCAACTGTTGAAGGAGACGAACCATCGTCTCGTTGTCATCCGTCTCGTCAGCTCGGAGGGTGACCTGAGTCTCGCCCGTGAGGGTGAACGGGTTCGGGAGGTACGTCTCCAGCGGCTCGGTGGAGATGAGGGACATAACTCCCGCGTGCGTGACGGCCGCGTCACTAGACGAGCGAAGGTAGGCTGCAAGATTGTACGTCGCGTCCATCGGGCTGTCCTCGAACGCGTCGTCGGCCTCAATGCGATACTCGTAGACAGACAGCGTCTCGAAGTCCCGATCGAATGGAAAGAGCGAGAGGTACGGAAGACCATTCTGGAGCGTGTCGAAGAGTTGGCCCTCGGACGTCTTCTCGGAATCACTGCTGTCCTCATCGTCATCTACGGGTGGTTTGACGGCTTCGGCGCGTAGTCGTGACGACCCGTTCAGGCTCTTCTCGCCACGGAATTCGTTCCCCCTAGCGTTCTCGAGTTCGTACCAGCGGTCCGACTCCCAATCGAAGTCACTCAGCGCGTTATTTCTCCAGATGGCGAGTGGGAACTCGTTGTCTGCGGTATCGCGGACCTTGAGTCGCTTGGCCATCTTACTCGATGGGCGGTCTAGTTCAGCCACCACCTGGACTGTTATGTCGATTCGTTCCCCGTCCTCGATGTCAGCCTTCGTCAGCATCTACTAACGACATGGGCAACCACCGACAAATAACTTTCCACTAGCGTAATTTGAAACACGCTATTTCGATAATAGTGGAAATGAGATTCAATCTGGCTCTATTTTCTCCTGCAGAGCTGCGGAGACACATTCAACACCGGATCAGTCCCATCGGCAAAAATCAGTGATTTTGTATACTCCGCGATTTCTACAAAGTGCTTGTAGACGAGTGTCGCACTCTCAAAGATAGCGACATCAGGATGAAGTAATACTTATAATTGGCCGAAGATGTATAGACAATATGACTGAGGAATCCCGAGCTGAGGATTTCATCGCCGACGCCGAGCGTCATAACGAATGGTGGAGCGAAGGGGTAGGTCGAGATCTAGAGGAGGCTACGGACCTCACTCCTCGTTCAGATTTCCACAAGGTTCTGGAAGCGGTACACAAACAGGATAAAAAGGGTTCCGACAACTTAGTTTATCCAATCTACGGATCAACTGGAATTGGCAAGACTACGCTCTTGTATCAGCTCGTCGCAGCGTTAATTGGGACTACTGAATTTCCTCCAAAAGACCCTGAATTCGACATAATCTCTTCTACCTCTCCGCGTCAAATTCTCTATCTCCCTCTTGAGGAATCTCAATATCATTTAGAACGACCTAATGAAGGGATAGAGCGGCTGAAACAGGTGGTGGACTACTTCTACTCTCACATCGCTCCCCGGCATGGAAGAAAATACATTCTCCTCGACGATGTCCACATGCTCAACCTCGATGAGAATGAGAAGGAGACTCTCTTAGAGTTCGTAAATGAAGACACCTATCTATTCTTGACAGGGATCGTCAGCGACCAAGTCAATCTCCGTGAACTAACGAAGACTGATAGGATCGATCACGTAGAAAGACCCTGGGGAGTTCTCCCGATGAAATTTATCGATACCATCGGACATCCAGAAGACGAAGGAGGACTGAACATCGATTTCAACCACGAGTTTAGAGAGCAACTTGAATCCTTCCGGTCTGATCGGATTTCTGGCCCGAATCCAATCAAGGATGTCCGGAGAGGACTCAACCTGAAATCATCCGACACAGGAATTGATTCCGCAATCGAGTCTCTCAACTCGCTTTATTTCGACTTCTTCGATTCTTCCGTACGCGACGACCTTCACGACGCTGCGCGCGATTATCTGAGAAAAGGTGGTACACTGTACCAGACTAATGATTCCTCCGTCAGAAACGAGATTGTCCGTTCGCACTTCCTCCTGTACCTCTACAAGGGACTAGCAAAATACAGCTCCATTCAAAACCCAGAGAATCTTCATCGGCTGAGTTCGATTGCTGCCAGTCGCGGGGGTGAAGAACTCCAATACACCGAAATAAGCGACCGAATCGGCGTCGACAGACGAACGGTCGATAGCTACCTCGGCATCCTCGACGACGGGATCGCAGTAACCGAGTCTCACGACTATTCTTTGCGCCGACACCGACGAACGAGGCTCTATCTCCGCAATCCTCGACACGTTGTGCTACTCTCACAGCGCCAAGACCACTTCGGATTCGAGGAGTATAGTCAGCAGAACGACCTCAATTTTGACTTCGAATATAAATTGGCTCGGACTGTGGCGTTCGACCACGCGATGCGTTTATCATTCGCGGTGAAAGCATACGATGTCGAGTACTGTCCAACCGACGCAGGATTAGTCGATTACGTTCTTCACCGAGGGGGCAAAGTGCTGCCGTTCATTCTCTCTTACCACCCACATACTGAGTCGTCAGAGCAGATCGCGACGGAGTTCGACCCCAGTGTCGGGCAACATACAGAGGACGATAGTGAGAACCTCCGCGAACTCGATTACAGCGCACCATATCGCTTCATCATTACGGATAGCCTCCCGAAAGAGGTGCGAGAAAACGGATCACTGGTTGTCGAGAAAGACAATGTGAGCATCTGTTATCTACCGTTTTGGTTATTCCTACTCATCTGCTAGCCGGTGGGATCTCTGCTTACAGGTTCCAGTCCAATGATTTCTACCTTCCAGTTTTCTTTTGGGGGGTCCGCGTTCTGTTGGGGACGGTTCAGGATCGCGAAGCTTCACCAGATATGCGCCCACGCCTGCGAGATCGTTCGGTGCTGCTGCTTGGAATTGGAGTCCGATACAAGTGATGTCATCGATGAGTATCTGCGTCGCTTCCCCTTCATATTCGTACGCGATTATCTTCCCCAACTCTTCTCGAAATGCCGCAATCTCTGGGGAGGCCTCACAAGCAGAGGATTTCAGAGCGATAATGAAGGGACCAGTCTTTTTGATCTTCCTCATCATCGTCGATCTGTCACTGACGTCTCCTCCTGTATGTCGAACTCCGCTTGCGTCTGCGCTTCGATTTCCTCACGAAGCTGCCTGTCTAGACTGGATTTCAGCTCTCCGAGCGACCCATCGCCACTCCCGGTGCTGAATTCGACAGCAGTGTCTGCTTCGATCTCGGTGAAGTAGAGGCTCGTCGTAACCGGACGGTTGTCGTCGAAGGCCGCGACCATCAGAGCGTACGCCTCAAGTTGTGGTTGATAGTACTTGGTCTTCTGCTCCAGTTTCGATTCGTCGACATGGCCGGTCTTGTAGTCGACCACAGTAGCTGTCTCGTCACCAAGGACGAGGCAGTCAATAATACCGGAGATAGAGCCGTGGGCCAGTTCCACGCTTGCTTTGAGTTCGCGATAGACGGCGTTGTCGTTATCGGCCACGTGACGGACGTAGTCCTTCGCTCGCTGGGCATGTTCAGCGACGCGGTGGAGGTCGTCCTCGGTGACCGCTCCCTCATACTCCATTGACCTGAGAGCGTCATCGATGATATCGTCCCAACGATCGGGGGGATGCTGGAGTTCACAGATCCGGTGGACCGCTTCGCCGAAGAATCGACCCGACAGCTCGGTCGATCCGTCCCCTCCTTGTACCAGCGTGTCGCCATCGTCTTCGTCCCACTCGTTTTCATCGTCGTCAGTTCCTCGTCGGTAGTGGACGATACGGTTCGCTTCCTCGAACACTAGTTCACCGTCTTGGTTGTCGCTCAGAACGTCCGCGACTTGGAACGGTGAGAGGCGATACTGGATGGGGGCAGGCTGTCGCTGCGGTATTTCGACAGTCGTTGGAGGTGCCTCGACATCCACATCCTGTTTCTGTATCGCCGCTTGCTGTGGGAACCGAACCGAGTAGCAGGGGCCACTCTGGTCGGGGTCCTCCCTCCGGGTGAGCGAGTCGACGTGCAGCTGACCGGTCACCTCCCCGTTTGCCTCAAGGGTGGCGAGTAACTCTTCGTCACCGAACAGTGACCCCTGGATGAAGTCGCTCCACCGTTCGGGTTCGTCCGTCTCCTGGTTCGCTAGCGTCGTGAGTGGTTCGTTATCCTCAGTTCCGTGCGTACCGGCCAGAATTAGATGATCGCGAGCTCGCGTACAGGCGACGTACAGGGTTCGCTTCTCTTCGGCACGGAGCATACCGAGACGGCGTGACCGGAGCCCTTTCTTAGCGACGGTGTCCGTAGTGTCGAAGGGGTCGTCGCCGTCGGGAACAGAGAGCCCGAGTGCTGGGCGGTTGTTCACGTCTTCGAACTCGGTTCCGCCAGCAAGAGGTGGGTCAGTGTTGAATTTGTCACCGAGGCCAGGTACGATGACAACGGGGAACTCTTCGCCTTTTGCGGCGTGGACAGTGAGTATCTGGACGCCGGTTTCGCCGTCCGGGATCGCCGCTTCGGGGTCGTAGTTAGTGAACTCTTGACGTTCGTCAAGGCGCGTGACAAGTACACCCAGACTTCCAGCGTCGCTGACGGTCTCACGCAGGTACTCTTCGAATTGCTCGACATTTGCGAGAGCCTGCTGTGGGCGCTCGTCAGCACTGAGACTCACGAGATAGCCAGTCGCATCAAGCGCGATGTCGAGGTTCTCTGCCCACGAGTCGACCTGTGGGCCTGCGGAATTCTCGGTGGCACCAGCGAGCATTCGCAACTCGGCGAGCAGGGAATAACTGCGTGCGAGGTCTGAGTCATCCGTTTCACCGAGTGTCTCCCAGACGTCCCCACCCTCTACGATCGGGGCGAGTTCGTCGTCGGTGAAGCCGAACATCGGGGAGCGGAGAAGTCCGAACAGGCGGATGTCGTCTGTCGGATCGGCAAGGACGCGGAACAGATTGGTGAGGGTCCGAACCTCCGGCGTGTCGAAGTAGCCCTCCCCCTGAACGACAGTGTAGGGGACCTCGTGGTCGTCGAACGCCCGTTTGAACTCGTCGAGATGGGTTCGCTTTCGAATGATGACGGCGATGTCATCGTACGTCACCGTGCGGACTTCTGGATCTTCGTCGGGGTCCGGTTCGTAGACCTGTACCTCGTTGTCGACGAGGCGTGTGGCACGGGATGCTACAGATTGGGCCTCTGCCCACCGTCGCGCCGAGGGTGGTGCGTTGTTCAACGGGTGATCGGGATCAAGAACATTCGGCCGGAGGTCATCGTCCGGGACGAACAAGTACTCCATTGTCGACGTTATGCCGTGAGGATTGTCTCGCTGGGCGCGGAGAGGCTGTGGTGCTGCTTTGAAAGCGTCGTCCGCATCGTCGTCGAAGACATCCTCGAAGAGACTGTTGAGGAATTCAAGTAGCGGTGGAAGCGTTCGAAAGTTGTCCTGAAGCTGGTATTCGACAACCTCGTCTTCCTCTCCCGTCGTCGCTGTGTCCTCACTCCCGTTCGCACCGACGAGTGCGCTTCGAGCTTCTTGGAAGACGGAGACGTCCGCGTTCCGGAAGCTGTATATCGATTGTTTCTCGTCACCGACTGCGAAAACGTTTTGTGCGCCGTACGGGGTATCGTCCGTGGCGAGACTGGTGAGAGACTGAACGATGTCCCACTGGTTCGGGTCGGTGTCCTGGACCTCGTCGATCATGACGAAGTCGAATTGGTCGGCGAGCAACTCCCGAATTGCGTCGTTCCCCCGCTCCGGGTGAAGGAGATTTCGAGTCTGCTGAACCAGATCGGTGTAGTCCAGTACGTTCCGCTCGTGTTTTCGCTCGTCGTACCTGCGGGCTGCCTCGTCGAACAGACGAGCTAACGCGAAGTAGTACGGTGCGCCTTCGCGGTCGACGCTGATGTCAAGGCCGTCACCCTCTTCAGACCGTTGTGTGGCATTCATCCGCTCAACTACTTCGGCAACGATTTCGCCGATGCGGTCCGCTCCCTGTTGCGTACCGTTCCAATCACTTTTGACCGGTGTGTAATTCGCGTACTCGTCATGCCCGGATTTGGTAAGCTCATCACACGCCTCGTAGAGTCGTGCTCGGCGGTCACGAACTGAGTCCAGAGCGTCCAGACCTTCTGCTCCGTCGAAGAGCCGCACCACGGTCCAGACACGTTCAGTCCGCGCACCGGGATCAGTCTCGTCAAGGTCGACGACGAGGTCTTGGAGTTCTTCTACGAGTGCTCGGAGCTCCGCGTCGGTGCAGAGTGCATCCACCTCATCGGCCGGGAAGGGGTGGAGTTCTTCTTCGACGTAGGCGACGTACTCGTCGACCGTCCGAGCGGACGCACTCCAGATATCGGCCCAGGATTCGCTTCCTGGACGCTCACCGAACAGATCTTCCAACACTTCCCGGAGCGAATACTCCGAAAACGCATCCAGCAAGAGCGTAACCTCCTGTGGCTCCGCTTCGATGAGTTCGTCGACGATGTCACGCTGAAGTCTGCTCGCTTCGACATCGTCGAGGGTGTCGAATCCCGGATCAAGTCCATTGACTGCAGTCGCGTGTTCGGACAGGATACGTTGACAGAATGCATGCAGCGTGTGGATGTATGCATCGTCTAATCTGTTGAGAACCTCGCGCCAGCGTTGATGGTCGGCGTCAGCGGTGGCGAGCCTGTCGAGCACGCGTTCGCGGACGGTTTCGGTAAGATCGCGTGCGGCCCGACGTGTAAATGTCGTCACGAGGATGTTCTCTGGGAGGGTATTTTGATTGTTCTCAAGGAGTTCCAAATAGCGAAACGAGAGCGTCGTGGTCTTGCCTGTCCCAGCCCCGGCCGTGAGTGGATAGTTTTGTGAGAGTGCGCTGACGGCGTCGTCCTGCTGGTCGGTGAGGTCGTCTCGGCGCATTAGTTCTCTCCCTCTTCGACTATCGGTGTCCACTCTACGCCACGAGCGATTGGTGGGACGTACGCGTCGCGCGTTTCAGATTCGACGTTTTCTATGAACTGCGTGCGCCGGTATGAGCGAACGTCGCAGGCATCGCGGAATGGACAGCTCGAACACCTAGCGTCGTCAGGGTTGTTGATCGTCGGATGGAATGTTCCCGCCTCGATACCGGAGATTATGTTCTCAAGACGTTGCGGAACGACCTCGTCGAGGAACTCGCGGAACCCTGCTCGGGTCTCAATGCTGGGTTTGTCCGAGCTCTGGTAGACCATGGGAGTTCCGCCATATCCGTCACGATAGGAATTGCCGCGCCAGCTCGCATTCGCCGTGTCATCACCGACGAATCCAATCTGTCCAGCGGTACTGCTGACCGTGCCGGGCGCTTTGAGCCGGTAGTACCCGCCACCAACAGCTTCGGTAACTTCGTCGACGCTTGCTTCCAGCATCTTCGCGTAAATCGGGAGTTGGAAACTGAGTCCGTCCAGCGTATCGCGTTCAGAGGACGTATTCCCCGTCTTGTAGTCGCGAACGATGGCCCTGCCGTCGGATGTCGTTTCACCACGGTCGAGGACACCGCGGATCGTAGTCTCACCAACATCGAAGGAGAGTTTGGTTTCGAACCAGGCCGGTGCTGCCGTCAGAGGACCGTTCTGAAGCTGGCTGTCCGGGTCGACGTACAACGCGAGTTCTTCTTCAATGAATCGCACAAAGATACCCGTGGGCCGGCTGTCGACGACAGTTCGGTTGTAGTACTCGTTTTGGTCTGCATCACCGAGACCGGCCAGTAGTTCGAAGAGCCAGCGGTCGTCGAACTCGTCGTCGACCGCTTGGAGTTCTTCGGTCGCGATGTGGAGCAGCCGTGTCTCCAAGTCCTGCTGGTCGAAGGCTGCGAGTGAGATCGGCGACCCAACTTCGTCTCGGATTTCTGTGTAGAACTGCTCCAGAACACTGTGGACGTAGTGCCCGCGATTGATCGGTTCGTCGTCTCGATCATCTTCTTCCAGTCCAAGGACCTCCTTTGCATAGAAGCGGAACGGGCAACTGGCATATCGCTCCACTTGGGTTGGTGAGAGCCGATCTAGCTGGAACGAAAGCCTTTGGCTCGTTTCTGCGGCGAGCCATCCAGTACGCTCTGACGGACACGCTGACCCGCGGTCAGTAGCCGTCTGGATGCCGTTGATTAGTGTCCCTCCAGGTGCTGCCTTGGTTGTGAGTCGGTCGCTACTTCCAGACGTGTCTTCGAACAGTCCGGCCGTCGACGCAGCCGTCGCGTACTCGTTGAGTGCTTCGGGACTAGCACGAGTGCCGGCAGTCGCGAGGGCTCGCTGTGCGTCGGCCCGCGCACCGACCTTGTCTCGCCGACCGGTCGGAGACTGCCCGACGAGGTGTCCGAACTCATCACGTCGCTGCGGCTCTATGTCACTAATACGTCGGAACTCGGCCAAGATGCTGGCATCGATGAATTCTGTCCCATCGAGTTGCTGTTTCGGTCGCGAAAGCGTGACGGATTTGGCGGCGGCAATGAGGCTCGCAATACGGTACTCGGCCCGACGGGCCTGATCAACTTCAGCGAAGTCCGAATGTACGTCCGTCACCGCGTTCAAGAGTGCGAGTCGGTTCGCAGAACTCGGGAAGTGCGAGGCCGTCAGACCCAAGACGAACACGTGATCGAACGTCCGCATTCCGAGTTCCGCCGCGCCGAGGACTTCGACTCGTCCATCCCGAATTGTTGGGTCGTCAGTGACTGAGACGGAACCGAGTGCGTGCCGGGCGCGTTCGATATCATCTCCGTCACCCGTCCGTTCGACAGCGTCTAGGACTCGTTCGGCACTACGGTAGACGACCCGCTGTGACCCGGTCGTCGTCCGGTTCTCTACTGCATTTTCGATTCCGAGACATTCGACGAACTGTCGGTAGGCTTCGACACTTCCGTCGTCTACGACGGTTTCCGCTTTACTGATGAGTTCTTCGACAGCTGCACGATGCGGTTCACCGATATCGATGAGTTCCTCTGCATCAGCGAGTTCCTCGTATATTTGTTTACTTTCGACGGTCTCCCACGTCGGCAATACCGGGTTCACGAGCGGGTTATCCAGGAGAGTACGGAGGTCATCAGCATTAACTGGGTCGTCCAGTAAATCCAGCGCGGTCAGGAGAGCAGCACCGACTGACGTCCCGTTGAGATCATAGTCACGAGTGACGGCGTGCGGGATGGATCGTGCGGAGAATTCGCTGTCGAGACGACTGGCGTACGCTGCTGGCTCAGTCACGACGACTCCGATGTCATTCGGGTCAACACCGTCTCCTAGGAGTTCCTGTACCTGTCGTCCGGTGTGCCGTACTTCTCCCGGGAGCGAGGACGGGAGAACCGTCTCCACGGTGGTCTCCTCAAGAGTGAGTGGGGCCGTATCTGGACGGAACGGTGCTTTTGCTAACTGCTGATTCCCTGGATTTCGGGACTCACGAGGTGTGACCGCATCCGGTTCGAATTCGAGCTCGTCGACAAAGAACTCCCACGCTGGAGTCGTTGCTATGTCAACGCCGGTCGGAGCGTCCGTTCCGGTCAACCGGGGGAAGGTCGCAACCGTTGGCCAGGTCTCTGAGATCGTCTCGACGACACGTGATGCGAGGACTGAGAACGTGTCAAAGCCACCAATGATGACTGCGTCCGTGTGTGGAAAACACTGAACAGGATTGGAATTCGACACCCGTTGGTAACGTTCTGCCCAGAGGGTGGAACTTGAACCGTTGGTGAGCCGGTCTCGCCCGTCGTAGAACCGATCAGTGATGGCCGCGAGTTCGGTACTTAGATTGACTAAACCTTCGTTGGTCAACCGGTCCTGGACTGCTTCTGGTGAGAGCAGTCCTGCGAATTCGAGAAGGCTCAGCAAGTCCTCTATCTGTTCGATAAGACCAGTCGGAGGCAGTCCCTCACCTTCCATGAGTGACCATTTCGTGGGTACGTCCGTGAGGGCTTGTTCTACGAGACGGAGACGGGTTGGCTGATCCATCCGTGAAGCAGCACTGCCAATCGCTTCGCGGTCGTAACACCTGTCAACGAATTCGTTGAGTGTGAGCGCAGTGAGTTCGAGTGGGCGACCGATGGCTTCCCACTGAGCTTCGATTTCATCGAGGCGGTGAGGTCGATTCGCGATATAGAGGATGCTTTCAGGAGTGTTTCCTGACTGCGTCGCGGCCCAATTAAACGCTGCCTGATCGACGGCGACAGCATCGGGACCACAGAAAAGCCGAGACATTACTTCTAAAATGAATGTCGGTAGGACCACATAATGTTACCTGAAGCGGCCACAGCGGAAGCTATCATTTATCGAACTGTCAGAATTACTCATAAGGAATGAATTCGTAATAGATTTCGCCGGTCGACTACACCCCTCTATCGATGTGTTATGCAGGTAACCTGTTCTCACTTGACTGTTGCCAATACCCGGATATCGGTCTCAGAATGGTATTCGCGTTGAGTATGTGCACTGTGTTCAGTAAGGAACTCCTCAACACGGTCAGCTAACGAGCTGGCTTCTTCCCCTTCAACGTGAACTATTAGCGTGGGACGCTCAGAGCTGCTGGAATCAATCACGAGTGAGATCGTTTTGAACTCCGTAGACCGCCTGTAAGATGCAAACTCTTCGTCGACCTTGGCAGCGAGATCATCAAGAGAGTCGACTCTATCGGTGGTCATGGACGCATTGTCGAGAGAAGGCGATTAAAAGATAGGCTACTTGGAGTCCATCGCTCCGTTTTAGATGCTATGCTCACGTCATTCTAATCGAGTTATCACATTGCCCGGTCGACGGGATTCGAGGTCCACCGCACCTCTATCCCGTCGAGTGCTTTCTCAGCAAACGTCTGCATCGACGGTAATCCCCGCCGCAAGTACG
>SL_4KL_010_BRINEDRAFT_10000247_pt1 | contig 26897 bp, 24 predicted proteins | sample SodLak_010_BRINE_2_FD_10664 | JGI IMG/M metagenome (IMG submission 10664) | reverse complement strand
GCGGGTGACGGTCGGGGAGGACCGTCACGGAGGGGCATGTCAGAAGGCACCATTGGGGTGAGCGATCGGTTTGGGGTGATCGGATTCGGTTTGGAAGCCCCGAGCCGATCCGACTGGTGCCATATCGGCGTCGGCGACCGGGGACATCTCCATCTACAAACCCTGTATAAATAGAATCATCCCAAGCTCAAAAGACGGTTTTACCTAGGGAAAACTGTCCCGAATCTGAACCCAGTCGTGGCATCCTGTTGTGCGGGAAAGACCGAGGTGTGTTCTGTGGGATCGATAGACTGCACTCGAGTACGTACGAAAGAAAGCAGCCGATGAACGGCGAAACGGTTTTGACATCGCCCGTATAACCCGGGTGTATGTTTGGTCCACTGCCGGACGACCCGGTCATCATTGCCATCGTGCTGATTCTCCTGTCGCTGATCTTCTTCGTCTACCTGTTACTTCGTCGGACTGTCCTCGAGTTTCGCGACGGGATGCAGCGATAGCGGGGAGCGTCGGCTATCGCCCCGTCAGGAATCTAGTGCAGCCCGTGCCCCCTCGAGTGCGTGCTCGATATCGTCACTGTCGACGTCACGGTGGGTACACAGCCGGATGGTGGTTGGACCAAACGCCGTGGCGAGGACCTCGTGATCGGCCAGTCGCTCGAGCACAGTCTCGACGTCGTGTCCCGTGGCGGCGACATCGGCAACGACGATGTTCGATTCCGGTTCGGGAACCGAGAGCCCACTAATTTCGTCGAGGCCAGCCGCGAGTGTCCGTGCATTGGCGTGATCGAGCCCTAGGTCATCGACGTTCTCGAGGGCCTCGAGTCCAGGCCCCGCGATGACGCCCACCTGGCGCATTCCACCACCGAACAGTTTGCGGGTTCGCCGGGCACGGTCGATGAACTCGGCGTCACCCGCAAGCATCGATCCAACCGGGGCACCGAGTCCTTTCGAGAGACAGAACATGACGGAGTCGACGTGATCGGTGAGGTCCGTTACGGGTATCTCGAGTGCGGTGGCCGCATTGAACACTCTGGCCCCATCGAGGTGGACTGGAACGTCGTGTTCCCGGGCTGCGTCTGCAGTGTCACGCATCCGCTCCGGGGTTATCGCGAGACCGCCACGAGCGTTGTGGGTATTCTCGAGACAGAGGAGGGCGGTTCCCGGTCTGTGGAGGTCCTCCTCGACGTAGCTCTCGTGGACCTGTTCGGGCGTCGGTAGCCCACGGTCACCGTCGACCATCCGAACCTGGACGCCGGCGTGTTGGGCCATTCCGCCGAGTTCCCACTTGACGACGTGGCTCTCGCGGTCGGCGATCACTTCCTCCCCACGGGAGGTGTGCTCTCGAATCGCGATCTGATTCCCCATCGTTCCCGTTGGTACGAAAAGGGCGGCCTCTTTGCCGACCACATCCGCGGCCCGTTCCTCGAGGTCGGTCACCGTGGGGTCCTCTTCGTAGACGTCATCACCGACTGGGGCCGTTGCCGCGGCGTCACGCATCGATCCATCTGGTGTCGTTACCGTGTCAGAACGGAGGTCGATCATGCGTGGCGGTTGGAGACAGGAAGTCAAATAGCCAGTGGTCACGGCGACCATAGCGTGGGAATCGGCCAGCGTGAATCGGTCGCCCGTGTGACTCGAGGTGGCGTTCACACTGTTGGCTGTAACTGTGTAAAGATTCTCGCCACCCGGGAGGCGAGAATTTTGAACGACGTACAGCCGACCGTATCAGCAGACGCCCGTTCGCCCCCACGAGGTTTCGATCCGAAACTGGTTTGCGACGGTGTCGATAGTATTAGCACATGGATCCGCGAATCCGCGAGCACGCACAGGTCATTGCGACCCACTCCGTGGACCTCCAAGCCGGGGACAACGTCGTCATCGATGCCCACCCGGTCGCTGAGGACCTCGTCGTCGCCTTACACGAGGTCTGTGGCGACGTCGGCGCAAATCCGATCACGACGAGCAAACGTGCCGGGAAACGCCAACACAGAGCCTATCTCCAGGCCGCTGGTGGGGGGTTCGAAACGCCCGAACACGAACTGGCGCTGATCGAACACACGGACGTCTATATCGCGATCAGAGCGGGTGACAACGCGACTGAAACCAGTGACGTCGACCCGGAAATCAGCTCGGCGTACAGTACGGCATACCGTCCAATACAGGACGAAAGACTCTCGAAACGCTGGTGTCTCACCCAGTTTCCCGCACCGGCCAACGCCCAACTCGCGGAAATGTCTCGAGCGGGATACGAGAACTTCGTCTGGGATGCTGTCAACAAAGACTGGGCAGCCGTCCGCGAACACCAGCAACAACTCGTCGATATTCTGGACCCGGCAGAAACGGTACGGATCAAAAGCGGGGAGACCACCGACGTCACGATGTCGATCGCCGGCAACCACACGCTCAACGACTACGGCGAGCGCAACCTCCCCGGAGGCGAGGTGTTCACAGCACCGGTCCGCGACAGCGTCGAGGGCGAGGTCCTGTTCGATATGCCGCTGTACCACCAGGGTCGAGAAATCACGGACGCGTACCTCGAGTTCGAAGACGGCGCTGTCGTCTCCCACTCGGCTGGGAAAAACGAAGATCTGTTGACCGAAGTGCTCGAGGCCGATGCTGGTGCGCGGCGACTGGGTGAACTCGGCATCGGGATGAACCGTGATATCGACCGGTTCACGTACAACATGCTGTTCGACGAAAAGATGGGCGATACGGTCCACATGGCTGTCGGGCGAGCGTACGATGCCACCGTCGGTGCAGAAAACGAGCACAACGATTCGGCCGTCCACGTGGACATGATCGTCGATATGAGCGACGATTCCGTGATCGAGGTCGATGGCGAGGTCGTCCAGCGTAACGGGACGTTCGTGTTCGAGGACGGATTCAGCGAGTAGCGCACTTGGAAACGGTTTTTCTCAGTAACGACTCGGGGCTGGTCCGTAGCGACGTCCATCTCATGTAGTCTCGCTTTAGCGACAATGTCTATTCTAATAAAGTCGTCAAGAGTAGGCAGTCAATAAAAAGAGACACTCACGACAGGTCAACTGTTATTGGGGCGTGAGTGTCATCGATGGATAGCATGGCACGCGAGACTTTGGTCCCCGAACGAGCGGTCCGTACACAATCATCGAAACCATCCACCGATTCAACACCAGTTTCACGACGTTCGATCCTTCGAATAGCTGGCGCTGGTGCAACAGCTGCTGTCGTTGGACTTGGGTCGAATACGGTATCTGCAGAAAACGGAGAGTACCTCCTCGATATCGACTACGACGAGTACGCAGATCCATCAGACGTGTATCGAGTCTGGACGTGCAGCCCCGACCAGGCCTCGTTTACGAACGAGCATACACATACAGGGAACAGTGCGATGGAAATCGCCCTCCAAAGCGGTGGGAGTTGCGGGACAAACACCCACTTCAACCTCGAGAACGAACTCGGCAGTCAGCCCACTGAGATTTACGACAGCTTCATGTTCAGACTCTCGGACAATTGGCAGATGGCTGCAAATGACCAGTGTAAAATTTCTCGAGCAGCAATGTCATACTCGGCGGGCGATGGTCATTCAGGCGGTGACTCTGCGACCGGCGAAAATGGGTGGTCTGCAGGCCTCGTCCTGGCGAACCGAGGCTCAGGAGCACAGAACGACGGACCGTACAATCTCGCGGCATACGTCTACCACCTCGATACGACTGCTCAGGACAACTCAGGCCCCTGGGAAACGACGATGATAGAACCCGGCCGCTGGTATCATATCGAACAATACATCCGGCTCAACACGGTGGCTAGTGACGGGTCTGCGAATCGCGACGGTGTCTATCGAGTGTGGGTAGACGGTGAACTTGGCTTTGAGCGAGATTACCGTTGGACAACTGATCTGGAAAATAACGCTATCGAATACTGTGGACCGTACATCCGATATGGGGGTGGCGAAACGTCCCCTCGAACGATGGCTGCCTATTACGACGATCACACGATGTACGTTGGCGGGATGCCGGAAGAGTCAGACCTGGAACGTCCAGACAGTGGTGATGACGAGAGTGATGAAGACGAATCGGATGAGGCGGACGAACCCACCGCACCGACTGGTGATTTCACGCTTGAGATTACCGGCACGGACCCCCTCAATGAGTATGTCATCGCGTTCGATGCTGAAACAGTCGACCCCGGCTTGAACGCGAACACCCACGAACACGAGTATCAAGACCGGACGGTCGAGCGCGACGGGTATTGGTACGCCCATGGGTATACCACCGACAGCGGCATCGACGATTTTGAGGTTGTTGATGGCGAAATCACGGCGATTGGTTTCCCACAGGGCGGTGCAGAAATCACGGCTAATGGCGACGTCATCGATGTTGATGCGTTTGACTCGATTGAAGCGGTGCCGGAGGAAGAAGACTTACTCGAGGTCTACGACGAACGCTTGACCTACCGTGATCCTGGTGAAGAAACCGAATACACTCTGTACGTCGAGGGAGAAATCGTCCAACACGACTGGGGCCAGGCAACTGAAAACGAAACTGTTGGAATCACGACTGAGGGTGCTTATGAGGTCGTCACCGCCACGTCAGACGGCGAAAACGTTGATGGGTACGTGTTTGACGGGGAAGTAGTGGCAATCGACACCGGGGGCACTCCTCGACTGTGGATTTCTGGTGACCAACTCGAGCTTGAAGACTATCCATCGGAGCCACCGACCGATGACGATAACGGTTCAGGCGATGATGATCAGGACGATAGTGATGGCTCGAGTATCGTCGACGAGTACCGCAACGAGGATGGCGAGGTTGACAACGCCGGTGTCCTTAAAGCCCTTGATGATTATCGGGATGGAGAGATTTCGGCGGCTGAGTTGAGCAACGTCCGAGACGAATGGCGCTCGTCGTAATCCAGGATTGAGTAGCGGCTCTGAAAGGGACCCCTGTCAGTTGCTAGTTGTCAGCGACCACCTGAGCTGTCGCTGCTCGTTCACGGGTGAAAAATCCTTCACCACGTCGGTTTTTTGACACGCCAGTTGTGTCTGTAGCATTATTTTAGGGCGTGGTTGTGACTCACACGGAGCTAATCGCTATTTCTCCATACAAGCATGACAGTCAGGGAATTGTTCCTGTGCGCTACTGATTTTTAGCCATCGAGTCCCTTTTGTACATATATGAGCACCCCGTGGTCGTGGATCCGATTTCAGTCCTCTCGAGAAAGGTTTGTCCCAGGCACACCCACTGATCTGACAGTATCCTAATGGCCATCGAGACGGTCCGCTTGGAGCCTGCTGCGCTGTACCGAGTTGCACTCGTTGGGATTCCACTCGCCGCTCTCGTTGGGTTGGTTGCTCCCATAGCCGTCGGTCAACCACATCTCGCAGTGCTGGCGTTGTATCTCGCCGTCCCCATGCTGGTGGCGACAGCCATTGCCTGGTCTCTCGAGGACCCGGGATTTGGCTGGTACCATAGTGGCCGATTCAACTCACTCGATTGGCGTTTCCCGATTACTGTCGTTCACGTGCTCGTTTCAGCATTGGTCATCCTCGTCGCGGTGACTGAGGTCCGTCCGACACTGTTCTATCTCGGTGTTGGCCTGATCTATACCCTGATTTTCGTCCAAATCATTTTTTCCGATAGCCGCGGAAAATGGCGAGTCGTTGGCATCGGCTATCAGCTCATGCTCGCCTACGCGCTCGTGGTCTTCAGCGTCACGTTGAATTACAATCTCTTCGTCGGGCGGACTGATCTCACCAGCCACATCGCCTCGGCATCAGCAGTCGTGGAAACGGGGTCTGGGGCCGGGGTTTCCCCGACCTACGAGCCGTTCCCGCTCTGGCACGTCTACGTCGCTGAAGTCTCACTAATGACTGGGGGCTGGCTCGAGGTGCCGACGACGATGTACGTTCTCAGTGGTCTGGTATTCGCGGTGGGGATCATGGCAGTGTACGCCCTCGCGTATCGATTCATCCCAAATCGTACCTACGCCCTGTTCGCAGCATTCGTCACGATCTGCTTTCCGCTCTACCTGTTCTATGGCATGTACTCTATCCCACGGAGTATCACCTCGATCCTGTTTGTGTTGGTCCTCGGAACCCTCACGCTTCCACCGTCGAGTGCGGTTCGGGCGCTCACCGTGAGCTTCATTATCGGTATCGTGGTCTATCATCCAGTATCGATTCCGTTCGTCCTCGTCCTCATCGGTGGGTTGGCCATCCTCGAGCGTGTTGTCTCGAACCGTCCACCAGTGATTGACGGATACACCGTGCTCGTCGCCGTCGGCGTGACGATCATTTACTGGTTTTTCCGCGCGGACTTCCTGGTCAACCGCCTCGTTGGGACGGTCGCGGTCGTTTTCGCAGGTGGTGCTCCCGAAGGGGGCCCTGCTGGCGTCGAACTCGATCCCTTGGTCGAAGTTGCGAACTACGTGCCCTACTCGTTTCTGGTCTTCTTTTTATTGCTCGGGTTTCTATTCTGGTACCGTGACAGGGGGTCGACGTGGCCTCCGTATGCTGTCTTCGTCCTCTTTACCGTGGGTATTATCCCGATCGTTTTTCCGGGGCCCACATTGTTGTTTGACGAACTCGTCGGCGTGAACGTCGGTCGATTCGCTCATTACAGCTACATGTTCGTCGCCCTCACCGGTGCCTATGGTCTCTACGAACTCTGTCGGCGTGGCGGCGTCCGGATGCTCCTGATCGTCCTCGTTCTGGTTTCGTGTCTGTCCGTCACTGCCGTGTCGAACGACTTCGTCGCCTCCGATAACCCACTGGTCGAACGTCCGTTTTATACGTTTTATATTACAGACCAGGAACAGACCTCGTTCGAACAAGTTGCAGCGACCGATCCCGAACTCGTCGCAGCGGATCGGCCGTCCTGTCGATATCTCACGGAACTCGAGGCCACCCCATGCGAACGGGTCGTCGTCGACGAAGATCCGCTCTTCGAGGGACACGGGACGGTACTCATCCGTGAGCAGGAGGCCGCACAGCGGCCGCTCCAGTTCTCCCAGTACGTCCCGTTCGAAGATGTTGTTGACACTGACCTGCAACGCGGAAGCAAAACGTACGATTCCGGTGCAGTCACGATTTATGAGCGAGCCTGAACACTGGGTCCAGTGATGATCTGTCCCCGTGAAACAATTTGAGACCACCATTCGAGCGCGGTGGCTGGTCCCTGTCTTTCGAGTAGCGTGGAGAGCAATGGCGTGTGACCATTATGACCCCAGGCAGTGTAAGGACGGAGAATGGACGAGTACGAATTCGCCCTCTGTCTCACCCACGATGTGGATCGACCGTACAAGACCTACCAGTACCTCTATTATGCGCTGACAGACCGCGATCCTCGTCAGTTGCTCGGATTCTTCGACGACGAGGAACCGTACTGGCAGTTCGAGGAACTCATGGCCCTCGAGGACCGCCTTGGCGTTCGCTCCTCGTGGTACTTCTTGAACGAGAAACGACTCTTTCGAGACAAATCCCCCAGAGCATGGGTGCGTCCGGACAACTGGAAGCTCTATGCCGGCCGGTACGACATCACCGACGAGGCCATCGTTGACGTTATTCAGGCGCTCGACGATGGGGGGTGGGAAGTCGGCCTTCACGGATCGTACGATTCCCCCACTGATCTCGAGCGGCTACGATACGAAAAGCAGGTTCTCGAGGATATCCTCGGTAAACCCGTTATTGGCGGCCGCCAACACTACCTCAATCTCGAGCGGCCACGGACCTGGGAGTACCACCGCGACATTGGATTACAATACGACGCCAGTCTCGGCTCGAGCGTCGACTACGGGTTTGGTGGCCAGTACGATGTGGTTCGACCGTTCGGCGATGACTTCGTCGTCTTTCCGTTGACGAAAATGGAGACGGCGTTGATGCACTCATCGCCATCGGTGGAGGCGGCGTGGGAACGCTGTGAAGCAGTACTCGAGGAGGCGGCTGCGAACGACGCCGTGATGACCGTTTGCTGGCATCCTCGCTATATCAACGAAAGTGAGTTTCCAGGGTATCGAACTATTTATAAACGGCTCATCGAACGCGCTCAGTCCATGGGGGCGTGGGTTGGTCCCTGTCGAGAATACTACGAGCGGGTTCTCGCACCGCCCGTGACGACGTAAGCGACGTGTTGTGTTTCGTGGCTGTAGCGGGGACATACTGTTACCCTGCCGCGGGTTCGTGTGGGCTACGCCAATGGGGATAGAGGTCACTTCATTCGACGGCACGTCGGAAACGTGGGATCGATATGTCGACCGTGCGCCACAGAGTTCCATCTTTCATCGGGACGCCGTTCTCAGGATATTCGAGGGACACACTGACGCGACGCTGCACCGCCTCGTTGGGTACAAAGGTGAGCAGGTAATCGGCCTCTTTCCAGTGTTCGAACACCACGCCTACGGGGTTCCGATGGCGTTCTCACCGCCGCCTAGACTCGGGATCGCCTATCAGGGACCCGTCCTCCTCGAGCAAGGACAGCTCAAACAGCGAAAAGTCGAACGTCGTCGACGGCGGTTCATCACGGGGTGTTTGGCCTGGATCGAGCACACACTCGACCCGGCATACGTCCACATCAGAACGACACCGGGTTCGAGGGACTCCCGTCCGTTTCTCTGGGAGGGGTTCGATTCCACCCCTCGATACACGTACGTATTGGACCTCGAGCGTGATCTCGAGACGATCAAATCGTCGTTTTCGAAATCGCTTCGGCGCTACCTCGAGCCGACTGATCAGTCGTTCGAGATTCAAATCGCCGGCGAAGATGGCATCCGATACATCCACGACCAGATGGTCGAACGGTACGACGAGCAGGGTAAATCGTACGTCGTCCCACTGGATATGTTGCTCGAGTTTGCACTTGAACTCCCCGACGAGTGGGTCAAGCCGTACGTCTGCGTGCAGGATGGGGATTTCGTCGGCGGGATTTTCGCCCTCAGTGACGACGAAACGGTCTATTTCCAGGAAGGCGGGGGGACCCCAGCAATCGATTATCCCGTCAATGACGTGCTTCACTGGCGGCTCATCCAGGATGCCCACGAACGAGGACTTTCGGGCTACGATCTCTCCGGCGCCAATCAACAGCGGCTCTGTCGGTACAAAGCGAAGTTCAACCCGACCCTCGAGACGTACTACGCCTTCTCTACCGGGTCACCGTTGATTCGCACAGCCGTTTCTGGGTACCAACGACTCTTCGGGTGAGTTAGCCCAGGAAGTGACCGTACAGCGACCGGAAGTCGATCAGGTCGAATAACTGGCACGCGCCAATCCAGACGGCCACGCCGATTGTGATAGACACGAGCAACGCGAGCAACCCACTGAGCGGGCCAAGTGAAACGAAGACAGCGAGTCCCATCACGACAGTTATTGCGGACACTTTGACCATGCATTCGGTGACGCGACGGATGCTGAACGCCAGTTCCGTGTACATGATATAAACCGCTACCGCAGCGTAGATTCCGGTCGTCAGGACGGTCGCAACGGCAGCACCGACGACACCGACCGTTGGAATGAGGATGATGTTCAACACCACGTTGGCCGACGCCGTGCCAGCATTGGCGATTGCCCGTGCTCGAGCCCGGCCGAGATAATCGAGCCCTGGGACGGTGATTTTGACGAGTGCATCGAAGAAGATGAACGCGGCGAAAATCTGTACGAGGACGATTGCACCGGCGTACGTGTCCCCGAACACGGCGGGGATCGCGGTTTCGGCAACGAGTACGATCCCGGCACACGCGGGGATATACAGTATCAGCGTTTGTCTGAGGCTCTCTTCGAAGACCGTGGTCGCGCTTTCGACGTTCCCCTGTGATTTTTGCGAACCATACGTCGGAGAGAGGGCAAATCCAAGCGATGCCGCCGGCACTCTGACGAAATCTGCGATCTGTTTGCTGAGGGCGTAGTATGCGACCGCTGCAGGGGCGAGAAAGTAACCGACCAGGATGATGTCGACCTGTTTATCGGTGACGTTCGAGAGCCGGGTTGCACTGAGCGGGACGTTGTACCGGAGCACCCGCCACCGGATCGCCCGTCGGTCGATCAGGTCGTGCTCCCGGATGGCACCGACTCGATTGACCGAAACCGTCCCGATCACCGCAACGATACCGTAGGCGGCGACGTACCCGAGGACGGCGACCAGCGCCGTCGGCCGGTACAACACGGCACCGGCGACGATACCGACGGTAATGACCCCCTCGAGCATGTGTAAGGTCGCACTCGTCTCGATCGCTTCGTACCCCTGGATAATGTGGCGATTGAATCGGTGAATCGAGTAGAAAAAGACGACGCCGGAGCCGGCGATGAGCAGCGGGTAGATACCGGGCTGTTCGAGCACTCGAGAGAGTGGACCGGCAGCGACAACGAGTCCAATTGCGACGAGGCCACTGGTGAGGAAAACGATCCGTCTGGTGACGACGACGACCGTGGCGGCCCTCGCTGGATCGTCGTCTTTGTACTCCGCGATGTATCTCGCTGCAGACCAGTGGAGGCCGGACTCACTCAGAAACCGAGAAAAGGTGAACACGGCGATCGACAGTGCGAGCAGGCCGTACAGATTCGGGCCAAGGACGCGAGTCAAGACTAACAGGAGGACCCCGGAAGTGACGATGTGGATCAGCCGAGCCCCGAACTCCGAGGAGATTCGTGAGGAAAACTCGCCGGTAAAGAGGTCTGTCCCGCTGGAACCTTCCCCTGACGTCCCAGTCTGTCTTTTCCGCTCTCCTGGCCCGTCACCACTCACAACTGACCACCACGACTGGGATGTGCGAACGCCATCGTTGGATGATACCGCAGGCCGGACGCTCGAGACCAGCCAGACTCTGCTCTCACTGTCTGCGAGGGCCACCCCGCTGACAGACCAGTCAGCGAGAAACCGGTCACCGCCAGCAACTCACTCGAGTGCAGTCCAGCCATTGGCAGTGTAGAGGTGTGTTTCGCCGTTCGTTTCGTCTTCAACGACGACGCCGATTCGTCCGTTTTCGTGCCACTCACCCGTTTCGGCCGGGTCACCATCGTTCGTACCGATGTCGTTGATGGTTCCCCGAATCCCGTTTCTCGAGGTGTCGAACCACATTTCGCCGTCGGTGCTTTCGACGGCGACGTCCGGCATATCACTTCGAAGGTCGTGGTCTTCCCCTTCTATCTGGAGCCTCGAGTCCCGGACCAGGGCCCCGGCAGCCGATTCCTCGCTGAACCAGAGTGCACGGCTGTCAGGCCCTCTGAGGTCTATATCGAGTCCCTCGAAGCGGGTCTCGCTGGCATCGGTGACGCGGATGGCTCGAGCGTCGACCGCTCGACCACGGAGCGTGACATCCTCGAGGGTGGTCCCGTCGTTTCTGATGTCGATCAGGGGGCTGCTTTCGATGGTGCCTGCGTCTATGAGTGACTGTTTGACGGTGACGTCTTCACCCCCGAGATCGTGGACGCGAACGCCACTGCTCTGGTCGCCATCGTGGTAGGTGATGGTGACGCCGTCGATGAGACACGGTCCTTCCCTCACTTCGACGGCGACCTCAGGAGGGCCACTGTTCGTGACGGTACAGTGTTCCACGCGTGTCGATGGGGACCGAATCCAGATACCTCGAGGTCGGGAGGGTTCGTGGGTAAAGTCGTCGTCGATCACGACCTGGGAATCCCGGATGACGCCGCCGAGCCTGAAGTTGGAAATGCTGTTGTTCTGGGCATAACAGCGCTCGATGATCTGTGTCCCGTCGCCGGTATTCGCATAGAAGCCGTTATCCTCGAAATTGGAGACGACTGAATCCGTCGCGTGGATAAGACACCGATCAGTGTCGCCGTGGAGCCACATCCCGGCACTCGGGCCGCCGTCAGGGAACCGAACCCAGTCGATTCGCGCCCGTCCGACACCGTCGCTGTTTTCACTGAGGCGAAGTTCGAGGTTTCGCCCGGCAGTCGTCCCGTCGACGTGTCCAGTGACGCTGACGTCTTCGATGACTGCGAACCCGTCACAGTAGGAGTGAAGGGGGGCAGAGCCGACACCATCTTCGGTGAAATCGAACTCGAGGCCGCCAACGAAGACGTTTTCACACGCGACGCTCCCACTCGCCCCCAGGGTGAACAGGACGTCGTCGGCATACTCGGCTGTGGGAACTATTCGAGCCCCGTTTCCTGAGAGGCCCACATTGCGGAGCGAATTGAGGACGACACCGCGATCCATCGTGTAGGTGCCTTCCGGAAGGAGCAACAATCGATCATCGTCAGCCGCGGATTCGACGACCTCGCTGATCGCCGTTTCTCCGGTCGGGTCAGCGCCAGCTTCCACGAGGTCAACCGTTTCCCACCGATCGAGGTCGAGACGGTCGACCACCGGTGGCTCGGGCTGGTCGGTTTCCGTCTCGGGCGCCGGATCCGGCGTTTCCGGGCCTGCCGGTGGATCGGGATCCGGATGATCGTCTTCGCGACCAATACAGCTCCCGAGACCGACGACGAGTGGGACGGCCAACACTGACCGACGGCTGAGCGTTCGACGCCGACTCGAGCCCGCCATCAGTGGGGCTTGACCACGTAGCCACAGCTACAGGGCCGGTCGTACTCGCTGTAGGCCAGGTAATCGTACTCGAGTAAGCCGTGTTGGCAGGCCCGTTCGTCGATAAAAAGATCGAACGCGTCGTTGCGATCGATATGTGGTGAGATCAGGAGGCCACCGGGTGCGAGTGTGTCCCAGGCGAGTTCGAACTCGAAGAGCATCCGGGAGGCCGAGTGGCCGCCGTCCTGATAGAAGAGGCCGACGTCCTCGAGAGTCTGACACAGGTCAGGAAGCACCTCGTGGCAATGGCCACGGTGGACGGACCAGCGGTCCCGTAGTTCGTCGGGGACGATCCAACCGGCGTCCTTGTCGGCGGGGAGGGCGTGACTGCGCCCCTCAGAACACGATGGCCGCCCTCGCTCGAGGTACGCGAGCGATTCGTGATCGGCCGTGTCCTCCTGAGGCAGCTCGATAGCGTTGTCGACGGAGTACAGTCGGCCATGGTCGTTGGCGGCCAGCGCAAGCAACATCGAGGCAGTAGCGACGCCACTATAGACACCCGTCGCGAGGACGGTATCGGGTTGCTGTGTTCTGATCAACGAATAAACACGCGCACAGACACCGCGATGGGTGTCGAAGACGACCTTGTTGTCAGGCACCTCCTCGAGTGCGTCCATGACGATCTCGACGATTCCCGACTCCTCGAAGAACTCTCGTTCGTAGCCTTTGAACGTCTCCCAGTCCTCAAAGAACGTCTCTGCGACGTGTTCTCGAGTGTGTTCGCGCCGTCGATACTTTCGCCAGGAGGCCGTTGGGTGCAAGATATGATAGCCCTGGCTCAGCAACGGCTTCGTTCCCTCTGGCATTCGTCGGAAGAGTCGGGTGGTAACGGATTCCATGCGTGATCAGTGACGTGAACTCAATGGGTAAGATCGCTCCTCGTCGACTCGAGACCGCAGCGCTCGTGTCGGGTGGATTCGATTGCACTACCCGTGGACGTGGCTTTGTAAATCTGCCCGAACACCAGTTACAGCCAGGGCAATGGCCGGCTGTGTGTCCCTCCATCAGAGTAATTCCGGGTTAGGTCGATGGGATTTTCGCGCGACGTAGTACGGCTGGCGCTCAAAATATCGTGCAGGTGAGCGTCGTTTCCCGACCAGTTCGACCGCTGAAAAGCCATGCCGTCTGAGTTGTCGTCGTTGCTGGAGTGGATCGCCAACGTACCAGTGGACGCCGAATTCGTCGCCGTCAGCTTTGTATCGCGCTCCGATTCTGTCCCAGTTTCCGTTCTCGAGGAAGAAATTCCGGAGATAGCCCCGATCGAACACACACGCTGGCAGTGTGTACAAACGATTGTGACTGCTGAAGGCAAAGAGGCCACCGTAGGCGAGGACACGGTGGATCTCGGTGAGTGCTTCCTGGCGCGCGCGTTCGGGACGGATCGAATCGAGACCGACGTAGGAAAACAACACGTAGTCGAACTCCCCCTCTGCGAACTCGAGCTCGGTGGCATCACCCTGTCGGATGTCGAGGTCAGGAAAGAGGTCGGCCCCGCGATCGACCATCGCTTCGCTCACGTCGACTCCCGTCACGTCGAAGCCGCGATCGGCCAGCACTCGCGTGGTCCGACCACAGCCACAGCCGAGATCGAGCACGCGCCCACCTGGTTCGAACCACTCCTCGAGTATGCGCCGTTCCCGTGGGAAGAGATACCGTCGTTTTGCAAGGTCCTCGTATCTCTCCGCGACGCTGTGCTCGTGGTACGGAAACGGTTCGCCGTCGGCAGTCTGAATCACGGGCGTCTGTGGTGTCATCGAATCCCATCTCGAAGTTGTGGGTGCTTCCCCTTCACAGCCAGAACGCCACCCCCAGGGGTACGATGGGTCGTGACTGTTTCATCCGTAATCACCAGTTAGCTGCGAGCACGGAGAGCGTGCACACTGTTTGGGAGGAGGACCTCGAGGCTCCGTGGATTCTCTCGTACCCGGTTGAGTGCCCACTTCTTCCACGTCTGCCCGTAGGGCACGTATTGGGCGACCGAACGTTCTGCGGCGAGCCTCGAGAGGAAGTTCGTTCGTACACCCATCAGCATTTGCACCTCGAAGGATCGATCGTGCTCGTCCTCGAGCGCTCGAGCGTGGTCGATGATCGTCTCGTCGTGAGTTGCGATGGCGATTTCCCCTGAGACGGTGTCGAACGCCCGTTCGATGAGCGACCGGTATCGCTCGTCCATCTTCGAGCGATCCATGTAGGCGACGGCTTCGGGTTCGGCGTAGGCGCCACCCTTAACGAGGCGGATCGCGCCGGGGAGGTCGGCGACTCGCGCCAGATCTGCCCGCGTTCGTCTGAGGTTTGCCTGTAAACACAGGCCGATCCGCGCTGGATAGGCCGGGGCGAGCGTTTCGAACGCCTCGATCGTAACATCCGTCGAATCGTGTGCCTCCATGTCGAGCCAGACGAACCCATCACAATCCGTCGCCGTGTCGACGATTGCCTCGAGCCTCGTTTCGAACGTTCGTCGGTCGATCGCGAGCCCGAGTTGTGACGGTTTGACCGAAACGCTAGCCTCGAGGTCTCGATCGTCGGTTGCGACCAGTATAGACTGGTAGGCTGCGGTCACGGTATCGACCGTTTCCATCTGGTCGTGGTTCGTCCCGAGTCGATTGATCGTGCCAGCGATCGACCGGTCGTTGAGTGCATCGACGTGTTCGAGCGCATCCTGGCCCGACTCGCCAGCGACGAACCGGTTCGCAACCGGTGGAATCATGGCTGTACTACGGAGGCGTCTCGAATCACACTTTGGCTCGTTTTGTGAAGTTATGCGTCACTTCGGAGTGAAACGGTGCGACAGGCGTTCTGAGGGGAGTAATTACTTTTATGATCAACGGAAGGAGATTCGGGCGATGGACCGCTTCACCCGTCGATACCGGGGGACCACTCCTGAACGATGGCGACGTCAACGTGGCCGCAGTGTTCGACCTCGTGAATTTCGCCAACGATGACCGCGATCGTCGGCAACTGCTACTTTAACGGCTTGACCATCATCCAGGAACTCGGGCGACGTGACGTCGACGTGTACGCTGTCGACAGCTTTCCGAACGTCGGAACCGTCAGCCGCTACGGACAGTATCGGCGCTGTCCCTCCCCGAAACACGACGAGGACGGCTTCGTCGAAGGGCTCCTCGAGATCGCCACAGCCCTCGATCATCGGCCGGTCGTTATTCCAACGAGCGATCTGTGGGCAAGCGCGCTGGCGGCCAATCGTGGACGTCTCGAGGAGGCCTGTCGCCTGTGTGTTGCGGACCAGGAGACGGTCGAGCTCTTTCTGGACAAACAGGCGTTCGGCGAGTGGGCCTCCGACCGTGGCTATGCGTCTCCTCGAACCTGGAGCAGTGATACCGTTCTCGAGGCACCGGACTCGGCCTATCCACTGGCCGCGAAGCCAGGAGACGCACTGCAGGCCCGTGAGAACGGAGGCTCACTGCTCAAATCGGCACTCGTAGGAACGGTAACCGGGAGGCTTCGACAGAATGGAACAGATCCACCCGGTGCGTCCGAGGTCCGACTACAGGTGCTCGAGGATCGGGCTGCGGTCGAGCAGTTCCTCGACAACCACGAGCGTCGTGAATTCGTGTTTCAGGAGTACGTCGCTGGAGCCTCGGATTCGATGTACACCGTCGGCATTTACGCGAACGACGGGGAGGTCAAAGCCCTGTTCTCCGGCCGGAAACTCCGTGGCTATCCGGCAGACGTCGGCGACTGCAAAGTAGGGCAGATCCAGTCGGTTCCAAGTGAACTCGAGCAGATCGTGGTCGACATCTGTGCCGCTCGTTCGTACACCGGCATCGCCGAGTTCGAGTTCAAACGCGACGTGACCAGTGGGACCTTTTCGCTGATCGAAATCAATCCCCGGTCGTGGTCGTGGGTCGGGATTACGCCCGCCTGTGGGGTGAGCATTCCCTGGATTGCGTACGCCGACCTCGTGGAGGGTGAAGCGCTAGAGGTCCAGGAGACGCCCGTGACCCCGACCGCTACTGATGGCTCCGTCACGTGGGTGAACGTCCTCGAGGACCTCCCAAACTGTCTATACTGGTATCAACGAACGTATCCAGAATGGGCGTGTGGGCCCCGCGAGTGGTGGGAATCAGTGTCGGCAGACCGGGTCGTCGCTCCGGATCTCAGTCTGGATGATCCACTGCCAACCGGGTACGCAGTGGCGTTACTTGGCCGCCGCGTAGCGATACATGCCCTCGAGCCGATCCCGAAGTACGCACGTTCGTGGAGCACCGATTAGCCACGAAATTTGCGATGTAACTGTCTGGCTAGGTCGATACCCTGGAGAGCAGGCGCGGGTCGGCCGCGCTCCCAGATGATCACTGGCCGTGGGTCGGCACCGAACAGCGACTTAAATCGAAAGACGCCGTTGCGGTAGTCTGCGGGTGCACCGCGGAGTTCGTAGGAGTCGTAGCCCTGGTCGATCCCCCACTCGAGCGCGTGAGCGTGCAATAATTCCGGCGCATGAACCTCGAACGATGCTTCCGTCACCGCGGTAAACAGGTGCTGGAGCGTGTGCTGTTCGTCATCGAGGAGGTAGATGTACGCGCCGTGGTCGACACCGTCAACCTCGAGTGAAAACAGTTTGAGCCGATCGGCACAGGTCTCGAGCGCACGGAAGAACGCCGGCGGCAGTGGTGTCGCCCCCGTCCGCTCCATGACCGTCGCGTAGGTGTCGTAGCGGTTTAGCAACGTCTGTGCATTGACAGGCTCGTCGTGGACGGTGTACTCGAGTTCCCGTCCCCGCCTGATACCCCGTCGCCGTTCGGCGTCCATCCCCTCGAGGACGGCGTCCCACGACCGGTCGATGTCGAGAACGAACCGACACTGGCGTATCCGCGGCTGATAGCCGTCGCTGAGGAGGTGGTCGTGGTGGCGGACGGCACCGAGATCGTACGTTCGAAATTCGTTGTAGAGGACGTCTCGAGTACAGTGGTCCCCCACCGCCTCGAGCAGTAACTCGAGACAGGTCTCCTCGTCAGTCGTGATCACTGGCCCCCCGAAGCCAGGGCGAACTGAACTCAAGCGGGGTATCAGCCCGAGGTACGTTCGAAACTGTGGGAGGATCGCGATCGGGTTCTCCTTCTTCGAGACGACGAGATGTCTCGGCTCCGCGTCCGTTCCTCGTTCGATGGCGAGTAGCCACTCGTATCGCTGTGTGACACAACTCGGTCCTCCCTGATCGACGACGTGATTCCACTGGTTCGCGTTCACTTGTTCGATGGAGGTGAGTCGGCTGACGGTGTGTGCCATCTTCGATGCAGCGGTCCACGGGGTGCTGGACAAATAAGATTCCTCGAGAAGGGAGAGCGTACACGGACCGTCTCTGTGCATCCTGAGGCTACACGATTCGTTTCGGCGAGCAGCCGTCGCTTTCTTCGGGCGACGACCTCGCGTCCTCTCCCTACACCTGGCGACTGAGCCACACGAGGGGTTCCCGGACCATCGGCATCCCGTCGTATACCCAGAGCAACAGGGCAAACACCATGAGCGCGACCACACCCTGCATGTAGAGCGACTGCTCGAGGTTGACGAGTAACTCGAGGGAGTTGCCGACGTGTGTGACCAAGCCGTCTCGGAACCCATCCGGGGGGTTTCCGCTCGTCGATCGGACTGGCCACAGGAGACGGTCGATCGGCCACCTTCCGGACTGGATATAGATCGGGATGACGTCCGCCGGGAGGTGCAACAGATAGCCAATTCCAAAGGCGAGTCCAGTTTTCGGACGGCCGAGTTGTCGAAACAACACGCCCACCACGATCGATAGTGGGATCGCGAAAAAGACCGAGTGTCCTAGCGCATAGCCCGACTCGAACACGCCGAACTCCCAGGCAAGTGGCTTGTCGATGAGATCTGGAAGGAGTGAGGCGAAGACGACTGCTGCGGTCTCGCCAGCGGTCGGCGACTGTCGGTACACGATGTGGACGAACATCGAGTAACCAAGGTAGCCGACGACGACGTGTTCCCAGGGCATCATGCGAGGTTCTCGCCCGGACTAGCCCCGCTCGAGTCATTGTTTGGCAGCGTATTATACCCGGTAATCAACCGTTGTACGGTACTCCCTCGAGACCGGAGGCAGTCGAGACGTGAACTGTCTCACTCCCTGTCCGCTTCGAGCGTCCCCATTGCTGCCTCGAGATGGCGACGCTCGATCACGATATCCCCTGCTCGTTCGTTCGCCTCTTCGGGTCCGTATTCGGTTGCCACTTCGCGGATGGCTTGCATCGATGCGTCCCGGATCAGGGCTTCGATATCCGCGCCGGTGTACCCCTCGAGTTCGGCCGCCACTGCCTCGAGGTCGACGTCGTCGCTGAAGGGTTTACCCCGACTGTGGACGTCGATGATTTTCCGACGTGCCTCCACGTCGGGTTCGGGAATCAGGACGTGCGTGTCGAGGCGGCCGGGCCGGAGCAGTGCGGGATCGATGAACTCCTTCCTGTTCGTTGCCGCAAGCACGACCAAATTGGGGTTCTCGCGCATGCCGTCGAGTTCGGTCAGCAGTTGGGAGACCACGCGTTCGGTCACCTCGTGGCTGTCGTCGCGGGTGGCCGCAATCGCGTCGATTTCGTCGAAAAAGACGATCGACGGGGCCGCCTGGCGGGCACGTTCGAACACCTTTCGGATCGCTTTTTCGGACTCTCCAACGTAGCGGTCGACGATTTCGGGACCATCTACCCGAACGAAGTTTACGTCTGTCTCACCCGCGAGGGCTCGGGCCATGAGCGTCTTTCCGGTCCCAGGGGGCCCGTACAGCAAGACGCCCGATGGTGGGTCCGTGTTCGTTTCGTCGAACAACCGATGGTACGTCAGTGGCCACTCGACTGATTCGCGAAGCACCTGTTTGGCCTCCTCGAGACCCCCGACGTCGGTAAAGTCGGTGTTCGGTGACTCGGCGACGTACTCACGCATCGCGGAGGGTTCGACGGCGGCGAGTGCCGTGTCGAAATCACCCTTCGTGACCGACGGGTCCCGACTCCAGGCTGCCCGTTCGTCGGCATCCGTCGGTCGCCTCCGAATCGCCGCCATGGCCGCTTCCGTGACGACGGCATCCAGATCAGCGCCAACGAACCCGTGTGTCCGGCCGGCGATCTTCTCGACGCTGACGTCTTCATCGAGGGGCATTCCTCGCGTGTGGACCTCGAGTATCTCCCGTCGGCCGTCCAGGTCGGGAACGCCGATCTGGATTTCCCGATCGAATCGGCCACCCCGACGGAGCGCGGGGTCGATCGAATCGACGCGATTCGTGGCTCCGATAACGATCACCTCACCACGGCCGTCCAGGCCGTCCATCAACGTGAGGAGCTGGCCGACAATCCGGTTCTCCGCATCACCATCGTCGTCTCTCGTCCCCGCGATGGAGTCGATTTCGTCGAAGAAGATGATCGAGGGGGCGTTCTCTCGAGCCTCCTCGAACGTCTGCCGGAGTTGCTCTTCTGACTCGCCTTTGTACTTCGACATGATCTCCGGGCCGGAAATCGTGACGAAGTTCGCATCGACCTCGTTGGCGACGGCTCTCGCGATGAGCGTTTTCCCGGTGCCAGGTGGGCCGTACAACAGGACTCCAGAGGGGGGCTCGACCCCCAGGCGTTTGAACAGTTCCGGCTCAGACAGCGGGAGTTCGATCATCTCCCGAACTTGCTCGAGTTCCTCGTCGAGCCCACCGATGTCCTCGTAGGTAATGCCGGCGGGCGACGCGGGCTCCGATTCAGCAGGTGGTTTTGGGGCGGTGGTCGACGTGGTCACTGGGTCGCTTTGTGCATTGGCAGCCACTCGAATCGTCGTCGAGCCGGTGATCCGAACGTCACCAGCGGGGTCTGTTTTGACGACCGTAAAGGGGTCCGGCGCAACGCCTTCGATCCTGATCTGTTCGCCCGCCTTGATCGGACGATTCCTGAGTTTCTGGTTCGCCACGCGCTCGGTCAGCCGTGATTCAGCACTGCTCAAGGATGCTGGTGGGGCGAGTGTGACCGATTTGGCCTCGCCGATTGAACCCGTGTCCTTCGCGAGCACGCGAACCGTGTCACCGACGTTGACGCCCGCATTCGCTCGCGTGTCTGCATCGACCTGAACGACCTGCTCGGGGATCGCCGGATCCGCCGGCCACATCTTTGCCACGGTCCGGGCTTCACCTTCGATCACGACGGTGTCGCCGCTGAGCACGCCAAGTTTTCGGCGAGCCAGTTCCGGGATCCGGGCGACACCTCGCCCGGCATCGCGTTTCTCGGCCGCGCGAACGGTGAGGGTTACGCCACCGGTCTCCGAATCACTCATACACCTTCTTGTAGTCACACTGTCTTGAGAATTGCTCACTCGAGACCGTCGGGTTCAAGGGTCGACCCGGACACGTGCAGGTATGAACGCAGTGATGACAGTGGGCCCAGCTTGCACGTTTTCGGGGCACGGCGAAGACATGACGTCGACCGCCACCCGGGGGTAAGTCGTGCTCGGGCGTATTCGCGACGATATCCGGGCCATGCGGTCGCGGGACCCAGCAGCGAAAAGCACGCTCGAGGTTTTGACGTGCTATCCCGGACTCCACGCTGTCTGGCTCCACCGCCTATCGCACCGGCTTTGGCAGATGCGTCTGTACCTATTTGCACGCTTGGTTTCTCAGTTCGCCCGCTGGCTCACTGGCGTCGAAATCCACCCGGGAGCACAGATCGGTGAGCGGGTCACCATCGATCACGGGATGGGGGTCGTCATCGGCGAAACGGCCATCATGGGCGACGACGTCCATCTCTACCACGGGGTGACGCTCGGGGGTGCCTCGAGCGAACCCGTCAAACGGCATCCGACACTCGAGGATGGCGTCACGATCGGGGCAAACGCGACCCTTCTCGGTGATATCACCATTGGTACAGGGGCGACCGTTGGGGCTGGCTCGGTCGTGACGGACTCGGTACCGCCGGAGACGACCGTCGCAGGGATTCCGGCCGAACCGCTCGAATGAGACGTGTACACCTGTCCACGAGACGAGCAACCTACAAGCATATTCGGCACACACGCTGAGACGATGCCCACGTCAGGTGAACCGCCGACACGATCACGATCCCCAGCCGACAACGCCCAACTCGCCCTGTTGCTCGAGGTCGCGGGGACACCCAAACCCGGCAACGTCGATCGTCACCGGGATCTCGAGGACCTCCGGTTCGAACACTTTCTCGCGAGCACGGTTGGCGTGCGGCCGGGCCTCGAGATGGCCGCGAACGGGGCCGCTATCGGCCCAGCGTTCGAGCGGGCAGTCGAGGGGATGGCGACACAACGTGGCGGCAACACGCAGTTTGGATGCCTTCTCTTGCTCGTCCCCCTTCTCGTCGCCTCGCGCCGTGACCTCGCCCCACCGGTCGTCGAATCGGTGGTCGAAGAGACGACCGTCGCCGACGCCGCTTGCTTCTACCGAGCGTTCGAACAGGTCGACGTCTATGTCACCGCTCCCCCCGACGACCTCGAGCCACTGGACGTCCGACGAGGGAGTGAGGCAATACCCGACCTCGAGGCGCGGGGGCTCACGCTGTTCGACATTCTGGAAAAGAGTGTTCCCGGCGACGACGTCGCTCGAGAGTGGACGACTGGATTCGAGCGAACGTTCGACGCCGCGACGAAACTCGCCGCACTCCCGGAAGACCGTCCGCTCGCAGACCGTGGTGCTGAGGTATTTTTGTCGTTGCTCGCTGACCGCCCCGATACCCTGATCGAAAAGCGCCACGGCAAAGCCGCGGCAGCCAAAGTCACCCGGGAGGCTACGGCGTTGCTCGAGTCCGACGCACTCTGGAGTGACCGTGACGCAGTCGAACGGTTCGCCGACGACCTGGTCGAACGGGGCCACAACCCGGGGACAACCGCCGACATCACCGCAGCCGCGCTCTTCGTTGCGCTCGAGCGCGGGGCCGTGGACGTCTGAGTCTGTGCGGTACTACTCGAGCCGATCACCTCGATTGGGTATGTGAAACGGCGCTCCACCAGTCGCCCCACTCGAGGGGTCGCCTCGCCAGAGTTCGAGNCGATCACCTCGATTGGGTATGTGAAACGGCGCTCCACCAGTCGCCCCACTCGAGGGGTCGCCTCGCCGGAGTAGTTGTGAAGACGAGTAGACCTTTCTTCGATCCGTTCGTAGCGATTGCATGGGCACGACGGATGACGAGCGGAAGACGGAGGGGGATGACTGGCCAGTGTCGCTGACCGGCGCCACCGAAACGATCGTCGCGACCCTGGGGCCAAACGACCGTTGGAATATGGCGGCTCTCGGCGTCTTTGGGCCTGAGGATGAAGAGCAGAAGGCAACGGCCCGGACCTGGGGAAACACCCGAACAAAGCGCAACTTCCATCGACAGGGAGACGGCTACGTGCAATTCACCCACGATCCGGAAGCCTTCGTCGACGCGGCCCTGACGATCGACGAACGTGCGGAGCCGATTCTTCCCTCGACACAAGCCTGGGCTCGCGTTAGTGTTCGGTCGCTCGAGACGGGCGCGAGCGGCGGCACGGAGTGGGAGTCGTGGGAGCTCGACCCGATCGAATCGGCCATCGAACGGCGACCGGTCACACCGATCAATCGCGGTTTCGGCGCGGTGATCGAGGCAACCGTTGCTGCCTCACGCTTGGGCGTCCCGTCGTACGATCAACAACGGCTGCAGGACCGCCTCACGCATTGTCTCGAGGTCGTCGACCGCACAGGGGGACCCGAGGAACGGCGCGCGTTCGCCACGCTCGTCGATGAGACCCAGTGGAATCCCCCGGAAAGGGCGCGCGAGAAGAACGAATGGCTTTAGAAGCCCCTCGGCAAAAGAGGGGGTATGGCAATCAAACCGGCCTACATCAAAAAGACCGGGAACGTCCTCCTCGAGCGATACCCCGAGGCGTTCACCACGGACTTCGAACAGAACAAAGACAGCGTCACCAAACTGACCAATATCGAATCAAAAGGCGTTCGTAACCGCATCGCCGGTTACGTTACCCGGAAAAAAGGCGCCGCAGTTCCTGCGTAACCCAGTTTTCTCGTCTCTCGACCGATACCTGTGAGCCTTGCGTTCGTCTCACCAACGGTATCTTTTTCCCTTCACTTCCCCGCCTCGAAGAAGTCCTGGAGCAACTCCTCGAGCCCGCGTCTGAGATGCTGGTGCATCGTCGGTGGTGAGATATTCATTGCCGCGGCAATATCCTCGCCCGTGCTGCCACGAGGCCAGTCGAAATAGCCACCATAGTACGCCAGCCGGAGCGCTGTCAACTGTCGTTCGGTGAGGCGATCGACGAGTCGACTCCGGCGGTCTGCGGCTGTTTCGACGGATCGATCCACGTCGCGTTTGGCGGTCAATCGGGTCGATTCATACACTCGCTGAAGCGCTTCGATCACCTCTCGAGTGTCCGTTTCCCGTGAGACCTCGACGGTGACGGTCGCGACCCCGTCTTCGACCGTTACAGTACGAATCGTGGCTCCGTATCCCATCAGTGTACGAACGGCCGATTCGTAGAGTCGGATTTCGATAGTCGCCTCTTCGTCCCCATCGTGTATCAGGCGACACTCCTTGACCGTGGGGTGACCCCTGGCCTCATCGAGCAACGTTTGTCCATCGATCCCGTCGAAGCGAACGTACTGATAGGCCCGGCCATCTGCGGTTTCCCCCGACCACTCGAGTTCCGCCCGACACTCATACTCCGTCGTCAGTTTAAATGCGAGTGAATCGCCCTCTTCGACTTTCATCTCGAGGATCGTAACCGCATCGGCGAACAGGAGTCGTCGCGTTTTGATGGCGTTGATAACGAAGCCGACCGTTTCTCCCAGGAACCGAAGTGCTTCGCGTTCTCGCTCCTTGAAGGCCTCTTTCCGCCTGCTCAGGACGGTCAGGACCCCATAGACTGAAGCGTCACTCGAAAGCGGCACAGCGATCGCCGAGTGCACTCCATCTTCGGCCGCAGCCTCGCTGAGGGAATCTGGCATCGCTTCATCTGTGAGGAGTTCGTTACTCCAGTACACGTCGTTTTCTTCAATCGCCCAGATGATCGGTCGGTCGGAATCGAGGTCGATCGACTGAATCTCCTCGAGGTACGCCGTTGCGTCCCCGTTTCCAGTTTGATAAAACACGTCTCCGTCGGCGGATGGCCGAGAAACCCAGGCGCAACAGTACAGGTCGGATTCGACGAGATGTGCACAGACTTCGTCTTCGACGGCGGCTTGTGTTGGTGCTCCAACGAGCGTTTGTATGACCTGGCGAATAGTCGTACTGGTTCGGTTGAGCAACTCTGCCTGCGCCTGCCGTTCTTTGAGGGCCGCTTGACGGTTCTCTCGCTCGGTAACGTTCTTCGACAGCCAGAGGACCGTTCGGTGGGACTTCGCAGGTGGATCCATGGCCACCACCTGGCCCTCAAATTGGTTCGTTCCTTCGATGGTTTCGGCCTCGTATTCGATCCGTTGTCTCTCGTTCGTCTCGAGAGCGGCCTCGAGGCACTCGTACAATCGGTCAGCGACCGTCGATGGAAACGCATCCCAGAGCGTGTGGCCCACGAGGTCATCGGGTGACAGTGTGTGCAGATTGGCTGCGTCCGGGCGCACGGTACTCTCGAGGTAGACGCCATTGTGGTCGATAACGAATACCCCATCGGGGAGTGTCGTCGCGAGTAACTCGGCCAGCGACGACCTCGAAACGAGCGTCTCCTCGCCTTCAGTATGGAGATGCGCATCGATTCGTTCGACGACCGCTGCTGGGTCCTCGAGAGGGACGTAATCGTCGGCTCCAGAACGAAATGCAGTCGTTGCCAGTCGCTCACTCCCTGACGGCGGGGCGACGATCACTACCCGTGTGGACGCAATGTGCGCGCTGAGTGACTCGAGGGTGTTTTCGATCCAGGCTGGGTTCGTTCCACAGAGGGACACTACGTCTGGATCAATCTGGACGACTGCCTGTGGTGACACGGCGTTATCTGTTCGATAAACGACCTCGCACGTGAGCTGTCCAAACACTGTTTCTGGGGTGGGTCCAGCGTCGGCAGCAGCCGGAGACACGACGAGAACGGTCCCGGTTCTGTCACCTGTGGTCATGTCTCTGCGGGGAAACCGAGCGTGGGTTTGCTCCCGTGCCGTGGCCATTGGATGGTGCGTCTGTTTTGCATGCCTCCGTCATTGCTCCAGTACTGTCGTGTTTCGCCCTTTCTACCGATCTTTCGTCGGCTGGGTTCCCGTATGTAGGATCAACCGTACTGCGTGGCTGAGTATATGTGGGTCCCGCTAATAATACCCTACATGCATTGGTTCTTTATATACTAACCGACCGTCTCTTCTTGTTCAGGATACGGAACGTCCTAACCACTCGATAGTGCTCCAAAAAGGGGTTGACCTCGGTTCCGAGTCTCCAAATCGTGCAAACAGTCTGGTGGTGTTATATAGGCGGTGAGTGAATCACTGCCACGGGGATTGGATGCTCGAAACCGTCAGATCATACCTCTTTGGGGAGGGTGGACAGATACACGAATGTCGTCACTGTGGGACTGGGGTCGACACGCCATCGGCCACGTGTCCTGCCTGTGGCAACGACGAGATAGCCACCTTTCAGACACAGTAGCGACAGGTGCGTCCGCGTCTCATTGCACACCTCCCTTCCACTGGCATGGTGTCGGTCAGATCATCACCGACCGGAGATGCTGTCACGGTTGGCGTGTCGGCATCGCAACCGACCCTCGAAGCGGTCAAACCGTCGAGGCCGAAGCTGCTGAGTGGGTGCTCTGTTCAAATCGAGAGAGCGTCGTCGGCACGCCCTCATACGCACGACATACCCCTCCCTGGTACAGTGTGAACCGATCCAGCGTGCCACGGCTGTCTACCTCGAGTGTCGCAGTTTCGCTCCTCAAACGCCCGCAGACGGGTGATCACTGCGAACCGGCTGGAAGCATGGCTATCCGTCAGTGAACCGTTGGTGTCGTCTACAAGTACTCTTGCTCGGCGAGTTCATCCATAATATCGTCGACGAACGCTTCGACGCTATCGTACGGGAAGTCCCCACCCGACAGTTTCGTATTGAGTTCCATCGCAGTCATCGAGAACTCACCCGACTCGAACGTCGTTCCCGGGCCATCTGGAAGCTCGGGTGCCAAATCCATCGGACTCGAGATGGGGTACGCTGCATCTTCGAACGCTTCGGTGAACTGCTCACGGAGGTCGGATTCGTTGACCATACCAGTACGTTATTCACGGGTGAAAAATAATAAACGTGTTTGCTACCGTGAATTAGTCGTTGCTGGAATCGACCTGGGCTGCGATGTCGTCGACGATATCCGGGTTTTGCAACGTCGAGGTGTCTCCGAGTGTCTCGCCCGAAGCGATATCCTCGAGTAAGCGGCGCATGATCTTTCCGGAGCGAGTCTTTGGCAGTTCGGGGGTGAAGATGATTTCTTCCGG
>SL_4KL_010_BRINEDRAFT_10000245_pt1 | contig 26966 bp, 20 predicted proteins | sample SodLak_010_BRINE_2_FD_10664 | JGI IMG/M metagenome (IMG submission 10664) | reverse complement strand
CCGGGTGTGCCCGACTATCTTGATGCCATCCGGCAGGATCATGGCGAAGCCCCCTGGAAGGTGGAAGATGGGGCGATGCATGTTGTGCCGGGAACGGGTAATATCATGACGAAACAAGAGTTTGGCGACGTTCATCTGCACATAGAGTGGAGAACTCCGGAGGAGATTGATGGAGATGGACAAGGCCGGGGAAACAGCGGGGTATTTCTGATGGGACTTTACGAAATACAGGTGCTGGACTCCTGGCAAAATCCTACGTACTCAAATGGACAAGCCGGCGCAATTTATAAGCAGAAGGCACCGATGGTAAATGCCAGCAAAGCGCCCGGCGAGTGGCAAACGTACGATATCTTTTTCGAGCGGCCGCATTTTGATGAAGATGGCTCGGTCATCAAACCGGCGTATGTTACGGTACTACACAACGGCGTGTTGATTCACCACAGAGAAAAATTGCAGGGCCCCACGGTTTACATCGGACTGTCGGAATATGTGCCGCATCCGCGCAAAATGCCGATTGGCCTGCAAGATCACGGTGACTATGTAAGCTTCCGGAATATTTGGGTAAGGGAGCTGTAAAAGTTTTAATTAAAACCTGCGAGCGTCCGAAGGGTTCTCGCAGCGTTTAGAAAATTGGCAGAAAAATCTGTAACTCATTAAGGTTTTAAAGTTACTCAATAGCTAACGAGTTAATCAATTAGAAGCTAAAAATGATCATTTTCCTGTGGTTATTGCTGGTAGTGGCAGTCATTGTTTGGATGACGGCTAAGTGGAATATCCACCCATTTTTGGCGCTGCTATTTGGTGCAATTGCTATGGGGTTCTTAGCCGGGCTCGAAACCGGTGTGTTGATCGGCTCAGTTGGGTCGGGGTTTGGGTCTACGCTTCAGAGTATTGGAATTGTCATTGCTGCGGGAGCCATAATTGGAGAGTATCTCGACAGAAGTGGTGGTGCAAGAGTGCTGGCCAATAATATTTTGGATAAGGTAGGGGAGAAAAACGCCCCGCTCTCTATGAGTATGACCGGGTATATTGTATCGATTCCCGTCTTTTGTGATTCCGGCTTTATCGTGCTTTCTGCTATCAACAAGGCCATAGCCAAACGAACAAAAATTTCGCTATCTATTCTGGCCGTCGCCCTGGCATCGGGCCTTTACGCCACACATGTTTTTGTGCCACCAACACCGGGCCCGCTTGCCGCGGCTGCTACACTCGGTGCCGATATAGGCCGCGTTCTTATTTTAGGGCTGATTGTTTCCGTGCCCGTAATGGCGGCGGCACTTCTATGGGCGGTACTGTTTTGCGGTAAATATCAAGTGAACTACACCCCGGATAGCACAGAGCAGAAAGAGGTTAAGCATCCACCATCATTTAAAATTGCCATTGCGCCAATTGTTGTGCCTATCTTTCTTATCGCATTTAAATCCATAGCAGAATATCCTACGGCCCCACTGGGTGAAGGAGTGATTTTCAGTGCGGCAATCTTTCTCGGCGACCCCATTATCGCTCTGTTGATTGGCGTTGGAATCGCATTTTTTATGGTCTCCGGCGGAAAGAAGAAAATTCAAAACATGTGGCTTGAAGAAGGGCTGAAAAAAGCCGGGGTAATTATACTTATAACCGGCGCGGGAGGAGCGTTTGGCGAGGTATTACGCGAGACAGATTTAGGAGATTTTGCGGCACAGTTTGCAACCATTGGCGGACTCGGTGTGCTGGTCCCATTTTTGATCGCGGCATTTTTGAAAACCGCACAGGGTTCTTCTACCGTGGCCATTATCACGGCGGCCGCTATTTCGGCACCGCTTATTGAGCCACTCGGTCTTGATTCTACCATGGGAACTGCTCTGGCCGTTCTTGCCATAGGTGCCGGCTCACTAACCGTCTCTCACGTAAACGACAGCTACTTCTGGGTCGTAGCTAAATTTTCAGAAATGGATACGGCTACGGCACTTAAAACACACACCGTAGCGACCTTGATTATGGGAATTACGGGCCTGATTACGCTACAAATAATGGCCTGGGTATTGATTTAAAAATTGATGATGGCGATTGATTACTCAACAGACTCTTCACCAAAATAAACCGTAAACGTTGTGCCTTTATCTACTTCGCTTTCAACTTCAATGGAGCCGCCCATTTTTTCAATTTGATTCTTTGTTAAGTAGAGGCCAATACCTTTCGAGTTCTTATTTTTGTGAAAGGTCTTATACATGCCGAACAGTTTGTCACCATATCGGTCCATGTCTATTCCAACGCCATTGTCTGATATTTTTAAGACAACCTCTCTTTCGTTTTTATAGAATTCGATCTCAATCACCGGATCTCGGTCGGGGTGGCGATACTTTATGGCGTTCGAGATCAGATTTAATAGAATACTCTCCAGGTAAGCCGGGTTATATTGAAGAGTGAAATTTTCCGGTATAGACCGCTTAATTTTCACTCTTTTTGAGATAATTTCAGTAGAGAGAATCTCCCTGATTTTTTCGAGAAACTCATTTACATCTAATGCCTTAACCGCTTCACTCTCTTTCGCCTGCAGATCAACGATTTTATTCAGATCATCAATGGTTTCATTTAGTCGCTGCGAAGCCGTCTTTAGGTGACCAAAAAACTCTTCTTCAGTCTCCGCATCATTCTCTTGCTCAAGAATTGACAGCACCATCGTAATATTCGATGCGTGATTCCTAAGATTGTGAGAGACGATATGGGCGAAATTAAGGAGTCGTTTATTTTGATCGCTAATAATATCGAGAGTGTCGTTCAGCTGCTCCTCTTTCTTTTTTCTGTCGGTAACATCATCAATGTACCCGTGCCAGATTACGCTTCCGTCATCCAGCTTTTCGGGTTTGGCAGCACCGTGGAGCCAGCGAACACCTTTCCGGGGAAGATCTACTCGGTACTCTAATTCCCAAACTTCAAGAGTATGGTAACATTCAGAAATGCTTTCAATAACTCGCCCTTTGTCCTCTTCGTGTATTCGGTTAACGGCTTCTGTAGCATCCTCTTTTACATCGTTAGGAGATATTTCATAAAGATCCTCGAACCCTTTACTTGCAAATGGAAATCTGGAACGCCCATCCGGATACTGTTGAAACTGATAAATTGCCCCCGGCACCATTTCGGAAAGCTTTCTTAGTGTTTCATGACTCTCTTCTAATCTTTTTTCTACTTTTTTGCGCTCCGAAATATCGCGCATTATCCCTTCAATGCCGGTTGCATAGCCCTCCTTATTCGTCAAAACATGCGAGGTGATAGAGGTGTGGACGAGTTTGTTGTCGGATGTTTTTAACCGTACTTCAAAATCACGAACTCTTCCGCTCTTTTTCAACTCTTTAACAAGCTCTTCCCGATCTTCCTGGTTATAGTAAAAACTTTCAACCGATGACCCGATTATTTCGTCACGGTTATAACCGGAATATTTCTCTATAGATGGGCTTATTTCGGTAACGATACCGTTCGTGTCTGTTCGGTAATACACATCTTGAATATTTTCAAAAATGGCCCGGTACTTCTCTTCACTTTTTTTGAGGGCTTCTTCTGCATGAATTTGATCTGTAACGTCACCGGTGATACCAAATGTACCAACAATATCACCATCTGCATTAAACATCGGAAACTTACTGGTAGTACCCCACTCTTTCTCCTCTACAGGTCCACGGGTTCCTGATTCGAGAATATGAATAAGTGGCTCCCCTGTCTCAATTATTTGTTGCTCATCCTTAAACGTTTTTTGTGCATGGTGATGTTCGAGGAAATCAAAGTCTGTTTTTCCTATGGCCTCTTTTGGATCAGAAAGGCCAAATTGTTTTGCACACTCTCTATTTATTTTTATGAACCGGCTCTCTCTGTCTTTAAAATAGATGCTGTATGGTACGTACTCCATCAACAAATCAAACAGAAAGGAGTCGTCTCCTATTAAGTTTTGATTTGGTGATGTGTTATCAGATTTGCCCATAAACATAAGATAACTTCAATTTTTGATAACTCCGAAAGTGTAACTATTCCCTATTTTTATGTAACAAGTACAACGTATTTAGTATAAAAAAAGGTATATAATAAAAAACCCCTCATCGGCGATAACCAATGAGGGGCATATAATTATACATGATTATTAAAACTTAGTTCCTTTCCGGAATCGGCGGGTCCCAGTGTGGAATCTCGGCTGAGGCATCGCCTGTCATCAGGTAGGTATCAAACCACTGCAACATGCGGTGCGAGTAGTCGAATTTCGATGACGCCCGTGCATTTCCGTGTCCTTCTCCGGGATATTCAACATATCGAACAGGAACATCCGGTTGACGAACTTTCATGTGGCGGTAAAGCTCCAGCGATTGTGCAGGATGAACGCGAGTATCTTCCGCACCGTGCATAATCAGCAGTGGTGTATCGGCACGATCAACCCAGTAAATAGGACTTCGTTTCAGGTAGTCCATCCACTTCTCNTCAGATTCCCACATNCGCTCNCGNGAGTGAACCAGGTANAGTTCATCNGGAATATCACTGGTTCCCCATTTACTCAAGTTATTACTGATTCCCACAAACATAACGGATGCCGCAAAGCGATCGGAGTAGTAAGTGGCCATCCAAGCNGATGCATATCCNCCNTANGATCCACCGGTAACGCCAATTCTGTCGGCATCGGCAATGCCGCGGTCAATCAGGTAATCAACGCCATCTACAATATCATCAAACTCCTTTCCGGCAAGATCGGCCTGGCTGCTGTACACAAAATCAATTCCACGACCGGTACTTCCGCGATAGTTCGGGTAAAAAACGCCGTACCCTTTTGCGGCAGCCATCTGACCGGGAATTTGATAACCGGTTANCCATCCGTTACTGTAGTGTGCTTCAGGCCCACCGTGAACCATGGCTATAACGGGAATTTCATCTCCCTCTTCGTAACCAACGGGGTAGATCATCAACCCTTCAATATCAAATTCGCCGTCGCGAGCGGTGTATCGAACCACTTCCTGTTTACCGAGCTCAACATCCACCAGCCACTCGTTGTGGTTGGTCATTTTTTCCGGTTGTGCATTTCGGTTTGATGAACGCACAAACACTTCGCTCGGATGCTCCGGGCTACTTGCTACAAAAGAGATGGTGCCGTCATCAGCCCGGGAAAACGATGTGATGGCGTGCTCATCCGCTTCGAAAATGTACTGTTTATCACTGCCGTTTGGCCTAATAGTACCAAGTGCCGTTGCTGTGCTTCTGCTGGCGAGGAAGGTAATTTCGTTGTTTCCGGTCCACTCAATCTGCTCGTATTTTCCTTCAAAATCGCGATCGATAATTTCGGGAGTGCCTCCATCAGCGGAAACAATGAGTATACGTCCGTCTATAGGATCGTGGATATCCTGTCCGGCGCGAATAGCAAGGCGATCACCATTCGGGCTCCATTTTATCTGCCCGAGTTTTCCTTCGTTATTTACCTCGGCAGATACTTCACGCGTTTGATAATCAACCACGTAAATGGATTGTGCCATAAACGAATCGTCAACACCGGGGCTTGGAGCTGCAGAGATGGCAATTTTTGAACCATCAGGGCTCCACTCCATCATGTAAACGGTGCCATCTACATTAATTTTATGTGGCTCGTGATCATCACGCGAAACNTTGGTTATATATGCCGGACGGTTTGGTTGATTCTCTTCAAAAACCTCACCCTGGTACGGCAGTGGGGATGAAGACTCCTCCGGGGAATAAAANGAGGAAAATACAATNTGANTTCCATCGTGGTGCCAGGAATAACTCGATATATTGCGTTCGAACTCGAAAATCTTAACAGCTTCGCCGCCATCGAGTGGNAGNTCATAGAGTGAGCGCGTATCATCGTTGGAACGCGTTGTTAAAAACGTAATGCTGTTGTGCCCCGGACGGAATTGAATATCACCAACTCCACCGGATGTGTAATACGGTTTTGATTCGCCGGTTTCTACATTCAGTATGTGGAGTTCAGTGGTATTAGGAGCGTTCTCTTTGTAAGGATCTGCCGGCACACTAACGGTGTAGGCTACATGCGAGCCATCATCCGAAATTATGGAGCTTGTTACATTTTGGGTTTCTGCAACATGCTCGGGAGTAACTCCTTGAGCAAAAGAGAGCGAAACAGCAAAAAGTGCTATCACGAAGGATAGCGCAAAATTGCGTAACGGTTGTTTGGTTATGGTATTTATCATAATAAAGGGTAGTTTTTGTGAGTTGATAGCGTAGTAATAGATTATTTGTCTTGATGTTTATTAATAAAGCTTCATTGTAACGAAGTTTTTTCCTGTAATAACATAAAGATAATTCGCCTTTTATTCGCAGAGTTCGTTTTTTCTAATTGATAAAAACTTAATCAAACTTCATTATCTCATGCCGAAAAGTAAATTAAGCCGTCTCGAATTTTTGAAAACCGGAGCTCTTTCATCAGCCGCCCTTGGAACAGGGTTTTTGGGTGGGTCTACTGCAAAACGCACCAANAAAAGCAGTTATGGTGATGCGAAAAATGTCATTTTTTTGGTTAGTGACGGTATGAGCTCGGGCACAATGGCTCTTGCTGATTTGACAAAACAGGCAAGCCATGGAGAAAAAACAAACTGGATAAAACTATATGAATCCGATCGTGAATATCATCGCGGATTAATGGACATGGCCTCATTAGACTCTACGGTAACCGACTCATCAGCTGCAGCTTCATCATGGGGTAGCGGTAAGCGTATCAACAATGGAGGAGTAAATTGGGGGCCAAATGACGAAGAGTACAAATCAATTTGCGAAATATTTAGAGATGCCGGTAAGGGAACCGGGCTTGTAACCACAACTCGAATTACCCATGCTACTCCTGCGGGATTTGCAGCCAATGTGCCTGCCCGAAACATGGAAGATGAAATTGCCGAGCAGTATTCAGAACGGAATTACGATGTATTATTGGGAGGGGGGCATAATAACTTTTCGGCGGACAGAAGAGAGGATGGGAAGGATATTTATTCAAAGTTTGAAGGAAATGGGTATACGGTAGTCCGATCTAAAAATGAATTGAATAGAGCGACTCGCAATAGTAAACTTTTGGGAATATTTTATGATTCACATCTTCCCTATACAGTTGACCATAAAACAGACAAGGAGCTTGCGGAGAAAGTGCCAACGCTTGCTGAGATGACAAAATCAGCACTGGAAAGACTTGACCGAAAAGAGAATGGGTTTATCCTTCAGGTTGAAGGAGGCCGTGTGGATCATGCCGCACACGGCAATGATGCTGCCGGGCTGGTATTCGATCAAATTGCGTTTGATGACGCCATTAAGGAGGTGATGGATTTTACCGATGGCAGAGATGATACACTGGTTATCATTACTACAGATCATGGAAATGCAAATCCGGGCCTTAGTGGCTTGGGGAGTGGATACCGCCAATCTCCTGAAATGATGGAATCGCTGCTGGACTATCGCCACAGTTTTGAACATATGTACAGTGAACTTGGCTATCACTGGTCGGATGATACTCTCGAGGGAGTTACTGTTAATAAAATTAAAGAAGCCATCAAATATTCCATGAATACGGAAATCACCACCGAAGAGGGAATTATGATTAAGCGGGCTTTCCAGGGCAAATTTCGTGCTCCGTTTAGAAATCGGCAAGGCCCTGCAGGCGTGATTTCAGGGGTTTTGGCTAACTATAATGGGATCTACTTTATTGGTACAAATCACACTGCCGACTACGTAGAAATTGCCGCGTGGGGCCCGGGGAGTGATCGTATTCCCACCTTTGTGAGAAACACGGCCCTGTTTGACCTGATGGTTGATATGGCCGATGTGCGGGCGTACGCAACAGGCTAAGAGCACATTTAAATAAAAAAAGGAGCATTGATCTCTGGTCAATGCTCCTTTTCTATTTTAATAACAGGGGAATATTGAGTTGCTTAACTCTGCGTTACTTTCTCTTTGGCGTTTCGCATAAATTGCGTAAGTCCCCGCACATCCATAAAACCTCTGCGCTTGTCAATTATATTTCCCTCTTTATCGAGAATTACGGTAAAGGGAAAAGCAGAGAGCCCCATTTTGTTTGCAAACTCCTGTTCTGTCATCTCTTCCCCCATAAATGTGATAAGGTTATCGGAGTTGCCGTTTACTTTAACAGGGAGAAAGTCTCGGTCAATAACGGCCCGGGTTGATGGTGCCGGATATACCTCCCTGTTCATTTCGCGGCAAAACTGACAACCCACTTCAAAAATATCGATAAGCACAAGTTTATCATCGGATTCGGCAAGAGCAATTGCTTCATCAAGCTCCATCCAGTCGGGAGCATTTTCAATCTCTTTCGGTGTTATTGTGTCCATTGCATTGTAGGCAAAAATGCCGATAAACAGCACGATGACACCGGTAATAATAAGTGGTCGTTTCATATTTTTGATGTTCGATTGTAGCTATAATGGTAATTTCGTCACGGAGAAATTTGTAACGAGAAAAATACTAAATTATTGACCCCAAATGCGATTCCAGAAAAGACCTAAATTTTCAGATCGGCATCGAATGAGGGTAAATCCTGTTCAAATGTGTGTGCGTTACCGGCATCATCAAAAATCAGCCTGTTTCGCCACACAAAACCTCCTTCATCTGTAAGCCAAAGATCATCCCTGCCGAACCGTAAATCGTAATAGAGTAAATCACCCTCGTCGGTCTCTTCAACGGTGTAGTATCCACGGGAAAACCACATGAGGGCTTCCAGTGCTCTGTCATTTATATAAGGTTTAATTTTATGGCTGTTTCTTGGTATAGACCTGAATTCGAGATCGGTGGATTCATCAAAAATGGAGTAAAGGGAGCGGTAGAGTGTGTCGTTTTTCACAATGTATCCGTTCCACAAAAACGTGGTGGGTCCATTCGGGGTGGTTTTCATTTTCTCGTAGTTCCCATACTGCTGAGTGAACGATTCCTGAAAAGTACCGTGAACGTGTGCTTTAATACCTAAAGCCCAGATTAGGTAAAACGTACTGATGGTTAATCCTGCATAATTTATGATTCTCCGTTTGTTCGACGTCCGATTTAGAAAAAGAGATACTAGAAGGCCGAGCAGAAGCGGAACAGTATAAAGCGGATCGATAATGAAAATGGAGTCGGTTGTAACCGGATAGTTTGTAAATGGTTGCAGTGCCTGAGTTCCGTAGGTGGTAGGTATATCAATCAAAATATGGGTGGCGATAACCCAGAAGGATAGATTAGCCCACCGCTTCCAGCCGATTTCGAGTTGGGCATGAACTTTGTCGATCCCCCACCCGATAAACGGTGAAATTAAAAGTGCAAAGAAAAATGAATGCGTAATATTTCGATGGAAATATAGCTCGTTTACAGTGTCAACAAACGGGTTGATAAGGATGTCTAAATCAGGAAGTGTACCTAATACGGCACCCCACGCAGCAGCTCTATATCCTACTTTTTTGCCAAGTAATGCTTCTCCAACGGCCGCACCAAGTGTGGCTTGTGTAATTGAGTCCATGGATGAATTTATATCTATTTACAAAGTGGGCAGAACCAAAACCGGAATGTTGGTGTTCATCTGAAACCGACTGCATAAATCTTTTGATACAGTTTTATAATCTTTAACACTGCAGGGATATTTAACACTTCGTTTATTCGTTACTTTTGCTGGGTCTAATAAATACTTATTACATGAAAAAAATTTACAATATAGTTTTCGCAGCGCTGCTGTTTTCGCTAATCTTTATTGGTTGCAATGGTGAAGAAGGTAACAGAGGCGACCGTTCCAATGCAAACATCCCATCGGTTGAAGCAGTTCAGGCACAGTTTGGTTCACTACCACTCGAAGAACGATTAAGTGGAGTGGTTCGTGCTCAAAAACAGGTGGATATTTATCCGAGAATTTCTGCTCCGGTTGAAGAGGTTTATGTGCAAAATGGAGATCAGGTTGAAGCGGCTGACCCACTGGTTCGATTGGGTGATACGGAATATCGAGAGCGCCTGAGACAGGCAGAAGCAAATCTTAGAATAAACAACGCCCAGCTTCGTCAGGCAGAAGCATCGCTGAAAGAGCTTGAGTCGCAATTGAGGAGACAAATTGTACTTTCAGAGCGGGAGCTGAGTAGTGAAATTGAGATGGAGGATACAGGCTGAGGTGGAATCTGCCGAGGCGAATGTAGAGCTGGCGAGCGCACAGGTTGAGCAGGCGGAATCAACCGTTGCGGAGCAGCAAGATGCACTAAACAGAACCGTAATTCGTGCGCCTATATCGGGAACGGTGGGTAATAGAAATGTGGATGTAGGTACGCAAGTGGATACCGGCCGGCAGCTGTTTACCATGGGCGATTTGAATGACTCAAGGGTGATCGTGAATCTCACAGAGCGGATGATGGCCTACATCAACAAGGGACAAACCGTGAATGTTAGAAGCGAAAGCCTGGGCGATCAAATTTTAGAGGGAGAAGTGTCACGAATATCCCCATTTTTGGGAGCTGGAAATTTTAGTACCGAGGCAGAAATTGATATCGCCAATACAAGTGGCCTGTTGATTCCGGGGATGTTTGTTTCGGTTGATATATTTTATGGAGAATCGGAGCAGGCAACGATTATTCCCCTGAGTTCTATTTATAGGCATCCGCGCACCGGGGAAACGGGTGTGTATGTGGCGCCGGAATTTGGGGCCGAGTCGGAACCGGTAGAGCAGGTAGACAGCTCAAATCCACCTCCTCTAAGTGAACCGACAGCTGTTGAGTTTGTACCGATTCGGATTATAGCGCAAGGGCGTGAGTCTGCCGGTGTTGCGGGCGTAGATAGTGGCGATTGGATTATTACTGTAGGGCAGAATCTGCTGGTTGGCGGAGATGGATCTGCAAAAGTGAGAGCCGTGTCGTGGAACAGGATTATGAATATGCAGAATATGCGTCCACAGGATCTTCTGCGTGATATTATGGAGCAGCGTGAGCTGGCCAATCAACCAACGTCAAACAGCTCACCTCAGTCATAAATCATGAAAATTACAGAAACCTCCATTAAACGTCCCATTGCTACGGCAATGGTTTATCTGATAGTTATTGTGCTGGGAATTACCGGGTTTCGTTTCCTTCCGGTTGATTTATTACCTCCCATCGAATTTCCCCGGCTTTCGGTACAGGTAGATTATGATAACGTAGGGCCTGAAGAGATCGAGACGATTATTACCGATCAGCTGGAAAATGCATTGTCGGGTGTTGCCAACCTCGATGAGATGACATCCTCATCGGAAGAGGGGAGAAGTCGCGTAAATCTCAATTTTTCGCGGAATACAAATTTAGATGAAGCCGCCAATGATGTACGTGCAGCGCTCGACCGGGTCCGGCGGAGCTTGCCCGAGGAGGCCGACCCACCGAGAGTTCGAAAGTTTGATCCCAATGACTCCCCCATTGTTATTGTTGGAGCTCAATCAACAAGGCAGCTGGATGAACTCACTCGCATTCTCGAACGTGATATTTCTAAACGGCTGGAGCAAATTCCCGGCGTTGGTGCCATTGATGTTTGGGGCGGTGTATATCGCGAAATTCGGGTTGATGTAAAACGTGATCGGCTCACGGCTAGCGGATTAACCGCACAGGATATACGAAATGCTATTGTGGCTGAAAACAGCACTCTTCCGGGCGGAAATGTACGCGAGGGAATTAGCGAGCTTTATGTGCGAACGCTGGGAGAGTTTACGGATGTAAATCAAATTCGTGAGACGATAATTACCTCCATCGACGGAAAACCAGTGCGTGTTAAAGATGTGGCAGATGTTGTGGACGGGTACGAGGATATAGGCAGACTGGTTAGTATTAACGATGAGCCGATGATCCGGATGGGAATACGAAAACAGACCGGCGCAAATACCGTGGCGGTCTCGGAAGGAATAGAGCGGGAGCTGGAACGGATAAACGCCGAGCGTGAAGATATAAATCTGATGATTGTCACGGATCAAAGTGATTTTATTCGAAACTCGATAGATAATGTGCAGCAGTCGGCAATATGGGGGGCACTGTTTGCCGTGTTTATTCTCTACCTGTTTCTGAGGAATGGGTCGGCAACGTTTATAATTTCGCTGGCAATTCCCGTATCAATTATCGCAACATTCGGACTTCTCTATTTCTCAGGGCTTACGCTAAACCAAATGAGTTTTGGAGGGCTCGCTTTGGGAGTAGGATTGATTGTTGATAACGCCATTGTTGTTCTCGAAAACATTGTTCGAATACGGAATAATGGAAAATCATTGTCGGAAAGTGCTCTTGTGGGAACTCAAGAGGTGGGCGGGGCCATTATCGCTTCTACATTAACTACTTCGGTTATTTTCTTACCGGTTGTATTTATGCAGACCATCACCGGAACGCTGTTCCAGGAGTTGGCTCTTGTGGTGGTATTCGCACTTCTCTGCTCGTTACTAGTGGCGTTGACGCTGGTACCGATGCTGGCAAGTAAATTTATGACCATCAAGCCAAGTTCAGAGATTACCGAAAAGGATAAGGGCCGTTTTCAGCAAATGTTTGAAAAAGTTGAAGACAAGTACAGCAATTTTTTAAAGTCTGCGATTCGAAGAAAATATGTAGTGTTTGGAGTAACGCTGGCTCTGCTGGGTGGTGCGGTTTACGGCTGGGGGTTTGTATCTCATGAATTGGCGCCGCAGACAGAAGCGGATGAAGTTCGTATCGATTTCTATCTGTCGGACGGAATGAATATCGCCATTGCCAATCAATATCTAGAAGAGCTGAAAGAGCGGGTTACCGCCATCGCCCCGATGGACCAGGTAGAATATATGTCTACGGATGTGCGAAATGGCCGTGCACAAGTAGAGTTGACAATGGTGGATCAAAGTAAGCGAACTGTAAGTACCTATGCACTTGCTGATGAAATACGCGATAAAATTGAAGGGACCATTCCCGGCGGGGAGTTTCGGGTGCGTGCTCAAACAGGCCTCTGGATTTTACGAAGAATATTTGGGTCCGGTGGTGATGAAGCCGTTCAGGTACAGCTGCGGGGTCATGATTTGATGCAGGCCGATGAGGTGGCTGATCAAATTGTGCAGCGAATGGAGCGGGTGCCGGCCGTTCGTGGTGCTCGATCCGACAGGCAGGAAGGACGCCCCGAGCAGAACATCGTATTTGACAGAGATAAAATTTCTGAAATGGGATTAACCGGGCGCGATATTGCTGATGCCATTCAGACAAATGTGGGTGGCTCGCGGGCCGGGGTATTTCGTGAAGGCGGCGATGAGTTTAGTATTACGGTTCGCCTGCGTGAAGAAGACCGCGGGAGCACACTCGATCTTGATAATATTTCAGTACGAACAGCTTCCGGGGCAACGGTTCCGGTATCTACGGTCATCAAGCAGGAGTCGGCTCGTGGGCCGGTTAGCATAAACCGTATTAACGGGCAGAGGGTGACGTATATATCGGCCAACCTGGTCAGCGGTGTCCCGCTGGGGGAAGCTGTGGAGGATATTAGAGCTGAACTTTCCGATCTGACACTGCCATCCGGTTTTTCCATTGTATATGGTGGCGAGTATGAAGAACAACAACGCGCCCAGACGGATTATATCATCTCCATTATTATGGCAATGATTCTAATATATATGGTGATGGCGGCTCAATTTGAGCGATTTCTGGACCCAATTATTGTGATGTTCTCTGTTCCCGTAGCCATTGTGGGCGTTGTGCCAACACTGCTACTTACCGGTACCACCATGAATATGCAGAGCATTATGGGAATTATTATGCTGATCGGTATAGTGGTAAATAACGCGATTGTGCTGGTGGATTATATCAACCTTATGCGGCGTGATCGTCAGCTGAGCGTGTACGAGGCAGTTGTTCAATCCGGAAAATTACGACTCAGGCCTATTTTGATGACGACTTTGACGACGGTTCTTGCTCTGCTTCCACTTTCGTTTGGGTTTGGTGCCGGAGGTGAAATTCAGGCGTCGCTCGCAAGAGTTGTAATTGGAGGCTTGATCGCATCAACCATGATTACACTGGTACTAATTCCGGTAGTGTACATCACAGCGGATAAGATTAAGGTTTATATTACTGAGAAGAAGGCGGCGTTTATGGCATCAGGTGATGTAGAGACGGTGCCGGCTGAATAAATAAATAATTCTACAGAAGAAGCGGATGCCATTTTGGACTGAAAAGTTCGAAGGGGTATCTGCTTTTTTTATGCTCAAAATTCTGAAGTAGAAATAGTATATCCACAGAAGTATTGTCAGGATAATGTTGGAAGAGGAAAAAGTTGACCTGGTAGGAGAGGGGCTTTTGTTTTAATCAATTGCTTACAATATACCGCGGTTTGGGTGTTCCAACCAAATTCAATTTCTGTTCATCGGTTAATGTATAAGTAATATAAATCTATGTTACTCTGTGTATAATTTTTCTTATTTTAATGATGGTTTAAAATGGAAGAAAATTATGCGTTATGCCTAAAAATATTGGATCTCTTACGCTTTATTCGGTAGATGATCTTCACGAAATGCTCGGGATGAGTAAAATGTCTATCCGTGCGTATCTGCGTGATGGGAAAATTAAGGGAAGAAAACTGGGGGTCCAGTGGTATGTTACTGAAGAGGCGATACGGAATTACTTTGAACAGCCGGAAAAGCCCGAACCACAAAAAAGCCGAAAAATTAAATATATCGTCCAGGGCGTAAACGATCTTGTAAGCGAAACCGAAGAGTGCGAGACGATTGATGAAACGCTGGAGACACTAAACAGTCAGGCAATTATCAGCCTGTTCCAGGTTAAAATTGTGGACGCAACATCTAATGAGGTTTTAGAACTAATTAAAGCACGCGATTTTATTGAACGACATAATTAATCTATGAGTGTACTTGAAAAAACAGATTTAGAAATCATTGATTTTGGGAATAAACCCGAAGATAAATTTTACTGCCTGGTTGATCTGAAGATCAGTCCCGATGGGTTGGATATAGAGAAGATAAAAATGAGTGATCCCCGCAATTTTGATTTGGAGATGCGGGAGAGTGGCTGCCTGATGATGTTTACCGGCGATGAAATAGCAGAGCTTACATCCAGGGGAGACCTTGACGGTGAAAACCTGCACGAATCTCTCGTAGAATTAGCTCTTAACGAAGGTGTGATTAAGAAAACGTAATCGGGAACGGTTCGTTTTTCAGCCACCACTGGTGAGCCTGTACAAGTGCACTAATGGTTTTGCCATCTTTTATTTCGCCGGTGTGAATCATCTTCAGGGCTTCGGAAAATGGGATTCTGTGGCGAATGACGAATTCGTCATCATCTACATCAGTATCGCTGACTGATAAATCCCAGGCCACAAACGTATGGATCTCCTCATCGGCATACCCAATTGCAGGAAATAGAGAGCCGACTTTTTGAATGTTTTTGCAGCGAATTCCGGTCTCCTCGGTTAACTCTCTTTTAGCAGTAGTTTGTGGAGCTTCGCCGGAATCGAGCTTGCCGGCCGGTACTTCGATGAATACTTTTCGGGGTGGATAGCGAAACTGTTTTATCAGCATCACCGTACCGTCATCGAACACAGGTACTACGGCACTTGCTCCGGGATGTTTTATCCAGTCGCGGGTTGATGTTGTATCATCAGGAAGTGTAACTTCATCGACATATACTTGTAAAAGAGTGCCGTTAAAAACATGTTTGGACGAGCGGGGAGTTTCTACCAGTTTATCTGCAGTTGACTGTCTTTTGCGATTACTCATTTATGTACATTACTGTTGGAAAAAGTGTATTATTCAAGCTAAAATTAAATCAAACCACATTCACTCCATGAAGGAAGTGATAAATGTTGATGGGAAAAAGGTATTGGTTCGGGACGACATATACACGTGGTCGAACTTAATTTCTTTGTCGAGAGTTCTTGTTACGGTTCCCATAATTTATTTACACTACGAAAATCAAAAAGAGATAAATGTTCTCATCATTGGGTTGATTTTTTATGGTGCCTTTTCGGATTACCTGGATGGATTGGTAGCTCGCATGAGGAACGAAATTTCTGAACTGGGTAAAATATTAGACCCGGTAGCGGATAAAGTGATGGCGTTTTTACTTTTTTTCTACACCGTGTGGCTGGGCTGGATACCCCTCTGGTTTTTTGCCATAGGAATAGCGCGTGATGTGTTAATAATGCTTGGTTCCTGGTATATAAAACGAGAGCGGGGGAAGGTGGCAATGTCTACCATGTCGGGTAAAGTGTCGGTTAATATATTAGCACTCTACTGGATGTCGGTATTCTTTTTCCCGGCTGCGGCCTCGGTACATACAGTATTAATGATGGCCTCTTTGATAATTATGGTAATCTCTTTTATTGACTATTTTTATAGGTATAAACTGATTTTAGATGGTGCTGAATTTAATTAATTGACGATATGGGACTGCTAGATAAACTTGGACTGAAGAAAAAAGAGAAACTGGATAAAGGGGTTGAGAAAAGCCGTGAGGGATTTCTTAATAAACTTGGAAAAACCTTTGCCGGGAAAGATGAAGTGGATGCGGCTACGCTCGATGAACTGGAGGATATTCTTATTACATCCGATGTCGGCGTAAAAACCACGATCGAGATTATTAACCGAATTGAAGAACGAGTTGCACGGGATAAATTTGTAACACAAAATGAACTGCAGGAGATTTTACAGGAAGAGACGGCCGCTCTTTTAAAAGAAAATGAGCCGGATAAACCTGCCGAATTCAGTGCTGAATTTGAGACAAAGCCACATATCGTATTGGTTGTTGGGGTAAATGGCGTAGGGAAAACCACAAGCATCGGTAAACTGGCCCACATGTATAAAAAGGCTGGTAAAAATGTGGTTCTCGGCGCTGCAGATACATTTCGTGCAGCAGCTGTAGATCAGCTTAAAATATGGAGTGAACGGGCTGATGTTCCTCTAATTCAGCAGGGGCAAAATGCAGATCCTGCTGCAGTTGCGTACGATACGGTAGCTTCGGCAAAAGCGAAGGGAACAGATATCGCTTTTGTAGATACCGCCGGACGCCTGCATAATAAAAAGGGGTTGATGGAGGAGCTCGGAAAAATTAAGCGTGTAATGGGTAAAATTGTCGACGGAGCTCCCCATGAAATACTTCTTGTACTGGATGCATCTACGGGGCAAAATGCTATGCAGCAAGCAAAAGCATTTACGGACGTGGTTGATGTTACCGGGCTGGTGCTGACCAAACTAGATGGCACTGCAAAAGGGGGAATTGTGATAGGAATTTCCAACGAACTTAATGTGCCGGTAAAATATATTGGTGTAGGTGAGCAGATCGAAGATCTTCAAGTGTTTGATAGAGAGTCATTTGTAGAGGCACTGTTCGGTNCATCAAAATAAANTTTACAAATCGGCTCGGGTTCATTAAAATGGAGCATAATCAAACTATGTTGCTCCATGGACTTACATCAAGCAGTTAAACGCTCATACCAGATCTGTTTTAGAAGTTTAACCTCTTCTATTTTCGCTTTCCTTTTTTTGATAGGCGTACCAGTCTTTGCATCAGCCCAGTCAGAAACCGATATCCTTGACCAGTTTGAAGAGGCTAAGGATCTGTATTATCAAAGTGATTTTCAGGAGGCCGGAGAAATTTTTGCATCGGTTTCGGAAGAAGCATGTGCCAACAGTGATTTGAAAGAAATTTGCTTTGAATCAGAAGAGTTTCGACTGAATGTTTATAGAAATCATGGCGAAACAGACCGTGCAGAGGAGATACTTATTTCAATGGCGGACTTTGTAGAAACAGAGTATGAGGGTAATCGAAATAAGTTGGTGCGGATTTACAGCTATCACATTTTTTTGTCTGAAGACAGATCAGCTTTTAGTGATGCCGATAAGTGGGTAGAAAAATTGAGAGAACTTGTTGATGGGGACCTATTAGAAAATGAAGCAAGGGCGAGGGCATATATCGCCATTGGATTTTATGAAGATGGAGCCGGTAATTATCAAGAAGCTGTAGAGGCTTACGAAAAAACAACAGAGTATTTAGCCCAAGAAGATCAAGACCGACGAATTGTTCAGGAGCTTCTAAATCAAACCCATACAAATAAGGGAGTTGCGTACCGAAGGCTGGGAATGCCGGAGGAGGCGATGGGGCAGTATCAAAAAGCATTAGAGTACACGCGAGCTCTGTTTGGAGAAAATCATCTGGAGACGGCTACGATCTATAACAATATCGGCACCATACATTATGTGCTTGGCGATATCGGTTTGGCGGCCGACTATTTTGTCAGAACTGCCCGAATTATTGAATCAGAACTGGGCCCAAACCATCAGCGGCTTGGTGCATCTTTAAATAACGCCGGCCTCTCTTATTACGGACTTGGTGATTATGAAAAAGCTGCGGAATATCTGGAGCGTGCTCAGCGTGTAAAGGAAGAAAACCTCGGTACCGAACATATCGAAACGGCTATCGGCTATTCGAATCTGGCCGGGATTCATATCGAAAATGAAGATTTTGAAGCAGCCGAAGCTAACTTTTTAAAATCGATATCGGTGCGGCAAAATATTTATCAATCGGATCACCCCAACCTGATTGATCCAAATCTTAGCCTCGGCAGACTCTATCTGGACCTTGAACGGCCGTTGGATGCACGGCACCGTTTTGATATTGCGCTGGAAATTGCGCTAAATCGGCATGATATATCACATCCATCCGTAGCAAAGAGTTATCTCTATATGGCCGATTCTTACAGCGCGGAGGAGAATTATCAACAGGCATTGGGGCACTTGTATAAGTCGGCAAACTCACTGTACGGCGAGTTTTCTTTAGATGAGGAATTAGATAAAAATAAGCCGGTTACAGATCCCGTTAAGTTAATTGAATTACTCCATTCTATTTCGACTGCGTACCGAAATATTAATGAGACGGAAAATAATGTAGAAAATCTTGAGCGATCGTACAGGGCCTTGGAATGGGTTACATCGTTGATTGATTACTTACAGAATTCGTATCAAAGTGAGGTATCCAAGCTGAATTTGATTGATAGAAACTATTCAATTTATACAGATGCTGTAGAGGTTTTAAATGAGCTTTATGAAGCCACCGGAGATGAGAAGCATAAAGCGGAGATATTTGCCTATACAGAAATGAGCCGGTCCAGAATTGCACTTGAGTTGCTGCAGGACCTCTCAGCAAGGTCTTTCGCCGGGGTACCGGAGAATATAATATCCCAGGAGAGAGAACTGAATGAAAAGATCTCAGCGATGCAGCAAAACCTGTTTAATGAACAGCAAGGTGAAGAGGAGGTAGATTCCGGCACAGTTTCTGCGCTACAGGATTCACTGTTTTATTTAGAAAGAGAGCTCCACGATTTTACAGAATATATTGAAGAGAAGTTCCCCACTTATTATGCCTTAAAATATGACCAATCATTGGTGAGTTTGTCAGATGCCCAAAACTTGGTGGGAGAGAGGCAAACTCTTGTCACATATATTGTGGGTGATGAAAAGTTGTATGCGCTGGTTGTAAATTCGAATGAACTTCACTTTGTACCGCTGGGACCAACTGGCAATCTTGCAGACGATGTAACAACGCTTCGAAATTCTGTTGTGGGGGCGAATACCGAGCAGTTTAGAAAATACTCGCATTCTATTTACAAGAAGATTGTAGATCCTATACTGGAATTTGTTACCACGGATGAACTTATAATCATGGCCGATCAAATGCTCCACTATCTGCCGTTTGAAATGTTATTGACGGAAGAGGTTCAGCACGGCAGATATCACGAAATGCCATATTTAGTTCGGGATTTCACCGTGTCGTATGCTCCATCGGTAACGATGCTAAGATATATGGATCAACAGCGGCCGGACTCGCCCAAAAACCTGTTTGCATTAGCGCCATTCAGCGAGGGAGTTTCAACCGGTGGGGATAGGGAAGGGAGTTCATACTTTAATAATCTAAGTCCATTGCCTCTTACGGCATACGAAACACGAAGAATATCTGAGATTTTCAGTGAAAGAAGAACATGGCGCGATTTACTATTTCCGCAAAATATCCAGGTTCTGTTAGATGGTGAGGCAACGAAGAGTCGATTGCGAAATCAGGATTTAACATCCTTTAATTACCTCCATTTTTCTACACACGCGTTCATCAACGAAGAAAACCCCGCCTTTTCGGGGATTGCCCTTTATCAAGAAGAAGATGAAGCCGAAGTGGCATATGTAGATGATATTTACACGATGGAGTTAAACGCTGACTTGGTGGTCTTAGGGGCTTGCGAGACCGGGCTCGGGTCAGTCTACCGCGGTGAGGGATTGATCGGCTTTACACAAGCATTTATATACGCCGGCGCGTCAAACTTAATGGTATCGATGTGGAGGGTAAACGACCAGCCCACTGCAAACCTGATGATAAATTTTTATGAAGAGATAAGAAGCGGAAAGGGATATAACGAAAGCCTGCGAAACGCTAAATTAACGCTGATTGAAAACCCCAATACGGCAGCCCCGAGAAATTGGGCTGCCTTTGTGTTGCAGGGTCGCTAATTGTTAATTACCTGCCGCCCCGTGTAATTTCGATGAACTCTTCATTATCTACTTCAGGTCGTCCGTCATAGTTCGCTACATTCACCGTAGAGGCGTAAATCAGGCGAGTAATTCTCGATAGCTTTTCAAAATCAATTTTATGCACTTCATCTCCCGGGGCGTGGTAATCTTCATGGACGCCGGTGAAGAAAAAGACGAACGGTATATCAAGCCGGCCGAAATTCCAATGGTCGCTGCGGCGATAAAACTGGTTGGGATCAGAAAGGTCGTTGTACTTTCTGTCGAGGCGCATATTTACAGTCTCATCGTTGGATTGCTGCACGAGACTGTCTAATCCTGATGAGATAATCTCACCGCCAATCAGGTACACATAATCGGTGTCGCCGGCTTCAATATTTTCGGGATCGCTGCGGCCGATCATATCAGCGTTAAATGCGGCTACGGTCTGTTCGATCGGAACAATAGGATGGTCGGAGTAATAACGTGAGCCCAGCAGCCCTTTCTCTTCTGCGCTAACGTGCACAAACAGAACACTGCGATCCAACGGCTGACCGCTCTCTTTTGCATTTTGCAGCGCTTCAGCAATCGTCAAAAGAGCAACCGTCCCGCTTCCGTTATCATCAGCCCCGTTATTAATTTGGTCGCCGCGGTCATCCGGCTGGGTAATGCCAATATGATCGTAATGCGCAACCAGCACATGCACTTCATCCTTCAGCTCCGGGTCATCCCCCTCGATGTAGGCGATAACATTTTTGCTCTCCACCTCAACAGTGCCTTCATACGGCTCATACCCGATATGGTAAGGCGTTGTGTACGGCTCAAAGCCGGTCAGATCCGAAACTAATTCGTCGCGGTAAGCGTCCAGGTCTGATGTAGAATCAAGCCCCAGAAACTCTACAGCCATATCAGGACTTATTTGTGCTAACAATCGCGGAAAGCCGGCCTGAGATGCTGAGCCGGAATCATCCAGATATTGGAGACGCATATTTTCAGGCTTGGTAATCAGGTCAGAATTTATTGAGGCAACTTCTTCGTAAGCATCGGTATCTGTGTCGGCAATAAGCAGAACACCGCTCGCTTCAACATTGCCCAGCAGATTTCCAATGCGCTGGTTATTCGAAATTTCCGGATTAATGAGTGTGTCTCCATCAACAACGGTGGGCATGTCCTCAAAAATTACCACCCAGTTGCCACGCATTTTTTCTCTATCGGTTTGATGAACGTCGCGCTCGGGATCATCAACCCCAAATCCTCCAAAAACAACATCGCCATTCAGTGGTTCAGATCCGCCAAAAATTCGCATATAATCAGCCATGGAATCAGAAGATTCCAAAGAGTGACTAACCAGCGTGGTATCTCCATTTTGTACAGAATAGGTTCGGTAGACCAAGCTGTCAACCCGCTCGGCATTCAGCATAAATGGCTGACGATACCCGTCAGTGCCCTTTGGAGATACGCCCATTCGCTCATATTGATCGATAAGATATTGGGCAGCTATTCGCTCGCCTTCGGTTCCGGTTTCTCGACCTTTCAACGAGTCATGGGCTATAATTTCAAGGTGAGACTGCAGTAGTTCCGGCGTGATAAGTTCGGAGTGATCAAGCAGCGCCTGATGCCTCTCCTCGGGAGTCTGTTGTAGTTGATCTGTTGGGGAACAACTAATAAACAGGAGAGAGGTGATCAGAACTGTAGAGAGTAAATACTTCATGATTGCTGTTTTTCGGTAGGTTGGTTGCTGCCGATAATTTCATCGACAGGTTTTAAATCTATATGAAAGTCGGTGGGGTCATCATCAACAAAAAGATCAATCTGTTGCTCTTTAAGCATTTCCAAAATCGATAAAAATGTAACCACCACTTTTATTTTGTTGCCAAGCTCCAGGCATAGTTTTCGAAAAGATGTACGTCCCTGTTCCTGGAGAAGGTTCAGGACAAACTCTGCTTGTTCTTCTACAGTAATTTCCACCTTTTCCACACGGTGATAGCTGTTTTGCCGTTTAATATCCGCCAACACTTTTTGGAAGGCGGTCATCAAATCAAAAATAGTTACATCCTTTAGCGCCTCGCCGGTGGCTTGCTTCTCAACGTTGTCGGCTTCAGGGTAGCCACGGAAATATTTTTTACGGCTCTCTTCATCTATCACGGTCAGTTTTTCCGCCATCTCCTTATAGCGCTTATACTCCAGCAGCTTTTGCACGAGTTCGTACCGGGGATCGGTTTCGTCCAACTCATCGTCTTCTGTATCATCGGCAGGGAGCAGCATTTTTGCCTTTATTGACATCAGCATACTGGCCATGTAGATGAACTCACTGGCAATATCGAGGTCGAGCTCTTCCATTAACCGAATATATTCCAGGAATTCTTTGGTGATGTGAAAGATAGGAATGTCGTAAATATCAAGCTCATCACGCTTGATAAAAAAGAGCAACAGGTCTAACGGACCCTCAAAATTTTTGAGCTGTACTTTATACATAGGCAAAATGGGTTGGTTTAAGATCGTAATTCAAACCCGAAAAAAGAAATCAACCAGTTGTATTCTAAAGCGGAATTGTGCAGATTAGTTGTATATGCACGTAAATCACTAATTTTATGATACACAAAACAACAAATGTATTTTCTCGCGAGCTGTCAGCCTATTTTGATGAACGTTGCAGCGAGTTTGGGTTGGCCACCTCATATATTGAGCTTATGCTATTGGTTCGAGCATTTGATGGTGACGCCACACAAAAAGTATTAGCTGAAAAGATGAATCTGGCACCATCAACCATCACCCGTTTTATGAGTAAGCTGATAAAAAACGGACTGGTTAAAAAAACTCGAGAGGGTAGAGAAGTGGTTATCACGCTCTCTGCAAAGGGCAAAAAAGAGGCTGAGAAGATGGATAGAGTATATAAAAAAGCGGAGTCGGATCTTCGGCAGAAACTGGGTGGCCAATTTGTAGAGACCACCGAAAAACTGCTTGAACATGGCTTAACAGAGTTAATAAAAGAGAGAAAGGATTAATTTTCTCTGTCGAGACGCCGAACGATTCTTTTTATATGTTCGGAGGCCGGCGCCTCAAAAAGCTCCCTGTTTTTCTCCAAAAACTGTATTAGATGATCAAGTTCATCATAAAGCCGAAGATCTCGCTGTCGGAGTTTACGAAGATACGCTTTTCGCTTACCGGGTGGCTTAGATAGTATGTCTGACGAAATTTTCTGAAACCTTTCATAGATCTCTTTATCCATGATATTTATGTATTGATTAATTGTGCCCTCTATATAAAAAGCGTGAAATTAAGCAGAGAAATATCACATTAAAGAAAATTAATTTATCTCTTGGCTCAATTTGTCGAGATACGCTTTCATATAGGCTACTCTCTTTTCGGCTTCAGCTTTGCCGCTTTCGGTATTCATGGTTGCGGGAAGCTTAAACAGCTTACTGTAGAAATGATCGATACTCCAGGATTTGTCATCAGGCGGCCGGTTTTTGCAAAAAGGATCATCGGGATGATATAGGCCGTGCCCATCGAACCGCCTACCAAAAAACAGCGCGCAATTCCTACTGCGCCAAGTGCATCGAGCCGATCGGCATCCTGCACAATTTTAGCCTCTATCGTTTTTGGTGGAATTCCCGCGGAATAGCTGTGCGCCTCAATAGCGTGCGAAACTGCGTCTATTTTTTGGTCGGGAAAATCAACTCCGGATAGAAACTCTGCAGCATTTCTGGCAGCTAAAGTTGAGGCTGTTTTTCGGTCGGGGTGATCTTTGGGCAGGATTACGCAGTCGTGCAGCCAGGCTGCGGCAACAATAACTTCATCATCGGCAGACTCTTCTTGGCACAACTGTTTCGCCGACTTTACAACTCGTGTAATGTGGGCGATATCGTGGGCTGAATCGTAATCAGATATTTTTAAAAAACGAAGGCACTTCTGTTCAAATGAGTGCGTAAACTTCATATTAGAATCGATAACGAATTCCTGTTTCGAATGTGTAGATTTGTGAAAAGTCGGGAAAGGCTTGTAGTTCCTGGAATGTCCACCGGAACTCGCCAAAAAGTTGAAACCTCTCCCTGAATTTACGATTCCCAATTACCCCAACGTAGTAGGATTCAGAAAAACGATCATCTATGGAGCCATCAATCAATCGTCGTTCATCAGGTGAAAAACCAAAGCCACCAACAAGTGAGGTGTACGTTTCAGGGTTGCCAAAATACCGCCGGGCAATAAAGTTTACGGCGGTAGAGATATTACCATTTTGCGGGGTAACAAATGGCCGAATGCTGAAAAACCAGTCTCTCCAATATTTGCTTAATGAACCGGTATAAATCAGTACGTCGTCATCAGTAAACTTCAGGTAACGAAGGCCTATGGAACCCTCGGATGCCCACGGAAGCTCTCGGTAAAGCTCCGCTCCTGCACGCCATTCGGGAAACAAAATGCTGTTTGAATAACCGGCGTTTAAATAGGAGTACCATTTGGATGAAATTCGAGGATAAGCATCCAGCTCAAATTGGTAACCGGTTGTATCAAAACGATGATCAACATTCAGGCGTCCTATTATAGGGCCAAAATCCGTGAGGCGGTGATACTCAACATATATACGCTCACGGGAATCAAAATCGACATTATAATCGTCTCGGGAGATTCCGAACACCACCATATTTCTTCTTTCATCACTTTGGATAGTTTCTCGAATGGCACCTGTGTCATCGGGATCAGCACCAAGGTTTTCAGCGGTTTCCAGGTTCTCGAGAGCGAGTGAGTATTGATTGAGCTCCTTTAAAATCACTGCTCGTTTTATATGTAGATCGGCACTTTTTGAATCTAACGCGATAGCATGATTGGCAAACTGCAGAGCCACTTGAAAGTTGCCTGACCATTGCTCCACATCAACTCTTGCCGATAATGCATCTACGTAATCGGGCTCCCGCTCGAGTACGTACGATAATTGAGTACGAGCTTCTCGATAGTTTTGATCCCATGCATAGGTCCGCGCAAGCAGAATGCGTACATCGTGATAGTCAGGCTCCTGGGATAAAATTTGCCGGCTTATTTCTTTTGATTTACTATAATTCCCATCAAAAGCCAGCTCCCGAGCTTCTTGAAATGCAGCATCCACATCCGTGATATCCTGGGAATAGGCAGTTGACGCTCCGAGTGCAGAGATAATAAATACGGAAATAAGAGCAGTTCTGATCGGTATCACGCGTTTATAATTGAATTGATAAAAGTGACGGTAAGGTATAACGTAAACCTCCAAGGTTTTCAAAACCTTGGAGGTTTTTAACGGAATATCTGTCGAAATTTACTGAACAACGGCATCATCACGGTTGCCAAACTCCGACCATGATCCCTCATACGGGCGAACGGAATCGTATCCCATCAACCGTAGCGTAAAATAGGCGTGTGAGCCGCGCACATTTGTGTGGCAATGCGGAATCACCTCTTTGTCGGGCGTAATGCCGAGCGCAGCATACTGACCCTGAATTTGGGCCGCCTCTAAAAAGTAGGGTACGCCTTCGTCATCATCCTGTAAAACACGGCTCCACTCCAGGTTTACCGCGTTGGGAATATGACCTCCTTGGTTTGCACGCTGATCTTCACCTGTATATTCATCACGAGATCGTGCATCAAAAATAATTTTGTCATCATCGTTGGCAGCCGCCATCACATACTCAAAATCGCAAGAACGAGACTCCTGTACATTGAATGAGAAATCTCCCGCTTCACGGGTTGTCGGCTCCGGCTCGGTATCATAGTCATGCTCTTGCCACGCCTGGAAACCACCATTCAATATGGAGGTATTGGAGAACCCATAATAGTCGAGTGCATAGAAAAGGCGCGCTGAGGCTAGGGCATTTCCATCATCATAAATCACCACGCGATCTTCGTTATTCAGGCCCAGTTCCTGCATTAATTCCTGAAACGTTTCAGGACCGACTAAAAAATGTTCAACCTCGTGATTGGGGTCCGTCAGGTTTGAAATAGCCGGAAAGTGAACAGCTCCGGGAATAACTTCGCCTTCGGTATCTTCGCGGGCATCAATCAGTAAAAGATCACTCTGACTAATGAGCTCTTGAAGTTCCTCAGCCGAGGTTAACAGGTGAGAGTTCGGGTAATCATCGAGCGGTTCCATCTGCTGTTCGCCACAGGCACTGAACAGGAAAATGAGCAGAAGCGGTAAAATTGAGAATCGCATAGTTATAATTTTTATAGGGTTATAAGAAAGTCAACATTTCTATGTCTCTTGAACATCAATAATAGCGAAAAAATTGCCGGTAAATGGATCAGTTTGCAATGTAATAGTTGTATATCAATTCAGAAACGTCGCCACCAATTTCTCTGCCGCGTTCATCATCCGGCAGATCTTTAGATAGAAAAATCAGTGCGTAGGTGCGTCCATCCTGCAGGTATACGATTCCCGAATCGTGCTCAACCCCGGAAATAGATCCGGTTTTGTTGGCTACCATTACCTCATCGGGCAGGTTACGGGGAATCACATCGCGGTACTCCTGGTCGAGCAGAATATCCACCA
>SL_4KL_010_BRINEDRAFT_10000244_pt1 | contig 27035 bp, 17 predicted proteins | sample SodLak_010_BRINE_2_FD_10664 | JGI IMG/M metagenome (IMG submission 10664) | reverse complement strand
AGTCGTACTTTCGAGTCGATCACAGGTGACATCACCTCTTTCACCGGGGCCCAGGAGGAACTGAAACTGTGGTTCGCCCGGCGGCTTGTAAATTATAAATTCGAAGTTTGAGACGCCTTCGATGCTCTTGATATGGAGTTCCATGTCGAGAGGGAGCTTCTTACCGTCTCCATATTCGTGCAGTCCATACAGCTCTCGCTTGACTGTCTCGGAACTGATCTGCTCACGTGCAGGTGTGATTTTGATGTATTCTTGGCCTGATTCTATCGCTTCGATACCGTCGGGTTCCTCATCTTCGGCATCGTCACCCTGCAAGTTTTTCTTGATCTCGGAGAGTTCGTCAGAGGAATTGCCTTCAACATCCTCGTAGACGGCTTCATTAACCGACCCATCTGGTACTTCATCGTCGCGATTAAAGTCCGGATCGTGGTTGACTTCATTCTCTGGTGGGGCTCCAGATTGCCCCCAGCTGTCCTGTGCTTCAGTCTTGTCTTGCTCGGAGTCACCCGGAGCAGTTGATGGCGAGAGACCTTTGTCAGGCTCTCGCTCGCTATCAGACATACCAGTTATTTGGAAGTGTCTATATTAGTTCTTGTGTTGCTTATACTGAAAATCAAACCGTACGTCGACCGCAACACACCCACCTTGTGAGCAAAAAGAGCCTGATTGAACAGCAAAATTAGGAGACTTCAACGATAAGTTGCAGCGTCGACTGAGATTATTTTTCTCTCTTGCCCCACCACACGAGGAACAACAATAGCACGATCCAGTGCATGAATACCATCAGATTGGAGATCATCTCACCGAGGTACAACACAGGAGCTCCGACTGCTTGGAAGGTCATCTGACCAGTTACCTCGATACTCTTTGCTGAGTCATAATACGTGCTGAATTCAGAACTTCTGTAATCTGCACCTTCAAAGGTAGCATCTATTCTGGTGGCATTCTCTTGGTGCTCGTGTTCAAACTCACCGTTTTCATCAGTCACGACTTCCACTGTGTCTTCTTCCTCGATTATGATTGTCCGACCCGCAATGCCTGAATCATCACTCGGATCACTGAGCCTTCCAGTGAGGAGATTCTCATCTCTGTCAAGCGATGTTTGCATAGTTGATGGCTCTATTGTTACTCTTTCATAGGTCGTATCGATATCATTGCCCCAGATGTCTTCTGCGAACACCTCTCTCGATGTGACCCCAGATATCTCATCGCCTCCATCATGCGAGTAGAATTGCCCACCAATCGTGTTCATGATTTCAACGTCCCCCACTTCATCGTCGACATTCTCTCCAAGATTGATCCCCTGGAAATCCTGCCCTTTCGTATCTGCTGATTGACCAATAGTTATCGTGCTGTCTGCACCAAGATGGTACGCTCCTGCATCCATAAAGTCACGGAACGACGGAGGTTCGTGATCATCAACCAATGGATCGAGGTCGACATCGTGTGTTCCACCCCGATCTCCTCGAGCGTCGTAGGAAGGATACAAGGTCTGTGGATACGACGACCACGGGCCGAATAGCTCGTATTGGTCTTCATAGTCTGGATTTGTGCAATCGAAACCTTGGTTACATACTGGGTTTGCTTCGAATCCAACCACTCCCAGCGGGTTTTTGTTTGGCTCCTGGTATCCGTCAATGTGGAAGACGAATTCATCTTCATTATCTTTGTCGAGATAGTATGCAGAGACTTCTAAGTCGGTCCCATCGACTTTCTTCATATCATTCGTTCTTGAACCAGCAACGGTGTATTGCACATCGTGGTCCTCGATTTCTTCCCAGCTGTTTCCTGGGCAAGTACTCGACACGCCGTAGGTTTCGGTGGCAACAAAATTAGTTCTAGCGACAGGAACGATCATAGCTCCATTGCCGAAATCTTCAGTGAAAGTGTATGTTTCTTCCTCTAAATATTGTTCGGTGACACCATTCCCGACAACGTCGAATCCACCAGTAAAGGTTGAATCACCCAATTCCCATTCTGCATATTCTGTATCTGTTCCATAACACGTACTACACCCATCTTCGTCACAGTTACAAGAGTACGAACATTGGCTGCTTGAGGAGTAATCTGGAGGGGTTATGGTGCGGTAATCTGAGATCAAACTCACCGTCACCTCGCCAGTTTCTATAAGCCAGTAATCGTCGAAAACAGCACCTTCAGACATACTGCCAATGATAGCAAACATATCGTCGACGACTGTGACTTCGTCTTGGTAATATCCATCAATCCACCAGGTGCCGGTGTTTATTGGATATACATCTCCATCATCGTCTACGGGAACAAGGCTTGTATCGTCACTTGATTCCTTGTATCGGTCTAATGCGCGATCGTGTTTTATATCGTCATACTCGACATAGTTATCAGGATCGTACAATTCAATCTCATCTTCGTTACTCACTTCTAGTCTTGCTGATCCTAAGCCCCAAAACCCCTCGTCAATCTCTACTTCTCCATTCCGCGTTGGAATGAGACCTTCTTTGGATGGGATTTTGTAATAGATCTCTCCTTCATCACCTGCGACTTTTGTTTCGTTAATTTCGCCACCATCAAGGAAACCCTCGAAGACCATTTCTTTGTCATTAACATCGTCGTAGCCAACCCAATTGTCGTCAATCGGGAACTCAACAGGCGTGGAGAATTGTTCTCGATACCCGTCAGAGACTTGTGACATTTTCTCGTGTTCTTCGACAGTGAACAGACTTCTGTCAAGCCTGTAGTTTGGTGTTGAGTTGACTGGGAATCGCAATCGAGTATCGCTCGAGGAAGTGATGTTGAGTATGTGCTCACCACTATCGAGTTGTTCGACATTTTGACCGTTCGAACCAAACGCTCGATATGCACCGACTTCGTCGCTTAGGTCAGGATTGTCTTCGACTGCGAATATCGGTTCGTATTCATCGTCGACGTCATCTCCCACTCCAATCGCTAGCCCTCCGACTACGATCATCAGTGCGATCGTTACCCCCACCATCAATCGTTTGTTAGTCAACAACATAGTATAGTAGTCTCATGAATCCGCCGTAGTTACTCCCAATGATAATAAACAGTCCCCCCATTAGGCAGAATCGCTTGCCCCACCCACGGTAGTAACTGTTGACCTTGTTCATTTGCCATGCCATAAAACCGAACACGGCGAGTATGAACCCCGCATAATAGAAGATACTGCCCAATCCAGCCAAGTAGCTGAGTGAGTGGGCGATATCCTCTTGAACACTTAGCAGCTGTAGGCTGTCGACCGATAAGATCGACACCAGAGCCGGACTAAGTTCTCTGACTATAGGGGCTCCTATACTCGGCATAGCAATTGCTACGTAATCAATGTATAAAAAAACGTGTGGTTACCGTAAGGTTACTTTGCTGCTTAGGTTCCGTCTGTGCCTTCCGCAATCCATGCCAGGAGCGACACGAATGCCGAGAAGCCGAAGTAGAACACGATCATTGCGAGGCCACCGATCAGGAGCCAGACACCGGTCTGGGCTCGGTCACTGCTACGTCGAGCAGTAAACCAGAGGGTCGCACCAGCAAAGATTGTAATAAATCCTGCGTACTGGAGGGTTATGTGTGCAATCTCAAAGAGATTCTGCAACATGCCAGTATAATCGTCCATGCTGCCTTCACAATCGTCTGAATCCCCTGGTGAAGTACAAGGGTCTTCATCTGCTGCAACTGTTGCCATACCGAGACCTGCCCCAGTGACCAAGAAGCCAATGAGTAGGAACGACATTACGACTCGTGTGATTTGACTCATACGTACAACTCTTGTTTCAAGCGGCTTTGGTATATAGTTACCGGTCAACAAACCGACTAAACGGTAAAATCGCTATACTGCACCTTTGTCAAATCAAAACCCTGAAACACCTTTACCCTGTTTCATAATTTGGGGTTTATATACTCGCAGCCGTCGTGTTTGAAACAGCCCTTAACGCTGTTTCAGTGTTGCGACGATAGCAGTAGAAGCTCCGGAACACACTACACACGCAATTAGAATAGATCAGACAGGCCGAAACGCCGCGATCTCTTCTTCTTGCTCTCTGTGTCACTTTCCGAAGTGACCTCAGATGTATCAATATCCGACTCACGTTGCGTCTCAACAGTTTCTTTTTGGCGCTCTGCTTGCGCAGGGTGATTTTGAGGGTCTTCAGTTTCGTTTGTCGACGACTCGACCTTGATCGACCCGACATCGGGATCGGGTCCTGAATTTGAAAACGCATCATCTCCAAGGATATCCATTTCTGGAATCTCGTCCCCTTCTATGAGCTTCTCTTCGATCATATCGAAGACCTCGTGCTGTTGGTTCTTGCAGAGTACAATGAGAATTTGCTGTATCGTCTCTAATTGATGCTCACGCTTGTCGACGATTCGTTCGTAATATCGCAGTTCGGAGTAGACGCGCTCAAGCATATCTTCCTCAAGTCTCACGTCATCTTCGAGCTCGTCCAACTTTTGCTCGTGAGATTCTTCCACCCGATTGAGTTCAGCGAACAGAGTGTCTATCCGATCTCCGTATCTTGGATTAATCTTGTTTCCGTTTGCGTCTGTTTCGCCTTCAACCCTGTCTCTGAGATTTCTACTCTTACGGTTGCTTGAAGTAGACGTTCCACCAGCTTCGGATTGTTCGTGGACATCCGTTGAATCACTATCTTCTGCTTGGCCGGTCTCTGACGAGTCGTCTGTCGGAGATTGTTTACTTTCGGAGTCGGAACGTTCTATGTCATCGATGATGTCTCGCGCTTCATTTTTGTCGATGCCTACCTCATCAGAATCGCCATTCCGAGATCCTTTGTCCCGATCTTGCGATGTGTTTGAATCCTTTGCACTGCCATTTCGACTGTTCCCTTTAGCGAACATACTACCGTCCGAGGGATCGGTATCAAGGTCGAGATCCTTGTCTGGTTCAGGTTGTTTGTAGGGAGCGTCTTCTTTGTTTTCGTCCGTGCTTTCCTCATCCGTCTCACCGGCCACTACTAGCCCAGAGTCGCCGTCTTCGTCGTTAGTATCCAGGTCGGTATTATCTGTGTCGACGACGTCCGATTTTCCGTCGCTACCGTTTTCCACATCTGTTGTGTTGCCACTACTGTCGGCGTTCGGTTCGGGACCATTACTGTCGACATCTGAGTCTTGGGAACTTTCTATGTCTCGTCCTGGATTGGCCTCACCCTTTGATGTGATATCTCCATCCGGTGGTGAGGGTCCTGAGTCGCCCGTGAATTCGAGGCCTACTGGAGTGAAATCTTCAATTCCGCCTCTGGGTCGGCCCTCTCTGGAGACGTCTTTTTTTGACGATGGGTCGGACTGCTCAGATTGCTCGGACTGCTCAGATTGTTCAGGTTGTTCGGGTTGTTCGGACGGGTCAGATTCTATCTGAGTTTGTCCTGACTGTTCGGAGCTGGTTGGTGGCTGGAGTGGACTGCGACTTCTGGATCGGCTTCTGGACCTACTTCGGTTTTTTTTGGAGGAGTTCTCTGCACCGCTTTTATTATCGGCCTCCGAGTCAGTTACACCGTTTTTTTTAGTTTCGCTGTCTGCTTCGGTTTCGTTACTACTCTCCTGGTCTTCTTCCTCTACGACGCTTTCGTAGTAGTCTTCATCGTAGTAGCTGTCTGTGTGCTCTCGGGCCTTAGCTATCGTCATTTCTCCGTATGTAGTCCCATCGGAGTAGTGACTTTTCGTCCATTTGCGTCTCATAAGCCCTGATGCTTGGAAAATCTGGTCCATCCGTTTGGCGTCACCGCTGCACCAGAAAGCAAGCATATCGCAAAAACTCATATCTGCTTCAGACTGGCTTGGGGGTGTTACCATTTTACCGGATGGGCCTTTGATTTTGACCTGTTCCCAGTTGCCTCGAATCAACTGAGTGAATTTGTATCCATTTTTTGAACCCTTCGCCTGCTGAATGATTTCTTGCAATTCAGCAGGTAGTTCTTTGATCCGTTCTTCAACAGTCAGAGCTCGTCCACCACTTTCTGTGCTGTTGTGTAGCGTTTCGGTGTCGGTGACTTCCTTTGATTTGGATGTCTTCCCGCTCGAACTGTCTTCATCATCTTCGTCTTCATCGTCCAAGAATCGGTCATAGACTGCTTCGAGCCCTGAATCACCGCTCTTGATCGTAGGTGCCTTATCATCTTCATTGTCGAGCCGCTCGCCAAATTTGTCGACAACGTCTCCGGTGACAGTGAAATATCGGTAATCCTCGTAGATCTCGATATCGCCTTTCCGTCGCCGGCTGCCGGGGATCTCTCCCTTCAAGATGATGTGAGCGCCTGTTCCAGATGGGCTGATCTCAATGAACCCGCCGAGATGCTCCATGATCCATAGAGCCCAGTCTTCCCATTCTCCCGTGTCGGCATCGCGACAGTCGTCGAGGTCGACGCCGACGAACTCATCGTCCTCAGTGAAAACGAACCCAATTCCGTCGTAGTTGGAGCCTTCGTAGGCTTCTTTCGCTTCAATGAATGAACCCCACGTTTCTGAGTCGTCAGTTTTAGCGAATCCGCCTGTGTTCGGGTCTTTCGGAAGTTTCGTCTCTTTCCCGTCCCGCATACCCGTTTCCCAGACGATCCACTGATCTGCGATCACCATTTCGCCGCTAATATTGTCGAATTGAATATCCATATTTTATCCTGCCACAGCCTGATTGATGTTCTTTCAAACTCTGTGGTTAAATAACCATGAGACTATCCTGGCTGCACACCAGCCAAGACAACTCTCTCACCCACACACGAGAGATAAAAATCAATCAAATAACCATTCAGAGGACCCGATGGTAGTGTTCTTACCAAGTAATTAGACCGAATCCATTTAATGACTTGGTAAGAATCGCTGTATCGCTGACTGCTCGCTGCCCTTCTCTCATCGATGCCGGTCCCAAAATCGTTGGAGTTCGAGCGGTAGGTCGCTGGCCCCGATAGCTGTGAATTCCTCCATAGCTTGTTCTGGAAAGTACTCGCGTACACTCCCGAATGTTCTCGAATTTGCATACCGACTATCGATTAGTACTCTCACGCCTACATCGTCCATACCTCTAATGACCCGTCCAATTGCCTGTCTCGTCTTTCTCACTGCGGGGACGGTGAAGGCATACTCGAATCCCTTGTTGTCGAATCGCCGGTCGTATGATGCTTCAATGGCGTCTGAGCGGTCTGTCGACGTCTTAACGATTGGCACACCACAGATCGCAACGCCGGAGAGCATATCGCCTGAAAAGTCTACACCCTCAGTCAGTGTCCCACGCAAGCTGGTCAACAAGACCTTCGGAGGCCCGTCGACAAATCGTTGTTTGAGTGCTTTCGTCTCGCTATCTGAACTACTAGTATCGACGAGAACCTCCTTATTCACCCGCTCATCTCGCGTTAGCAACTCCCCTGCCCATTCTGCTTCAGTGTAGGACGGCATACAGACCAGTACGTTTCCTGGTGTCGTCCGAACAACGGCGTAGATCGCGTTGTAGTAGGTGTCTCGGACGCCGTTGTTGGCCTTTTTCGGATCTCCTCTGTTCGTCCACGTGAACTTGGGAACATCAACCGCGATAGACGCTCGATTCTTTTCTGGAAACCCTAGTTCGAACTCTGATTTACCGACTTTCCGCGCCCGTTCGATATTGGGCTCGCGGGATTGGTCTGACTCCCTGATCGGATTGCTTACATCGGGTATGTCTTCGGGGGTGAGTTCTCCGTCCGAGTTGTCACTGCTCACATCCTGGACGTTGTTCATCGCGTTCGTGACCATACTCCCGGCTGGTTGGGTGCCTTCTTTGAGCTTGTTTACACCAGTGACAGTCTCGTAAATGTGCAGCGGCGAGAGAGTAGCAGACATGAGTATCGCACCACCAAACGCATCCAGCGTTCCAGCGATCTCGTTCTGTGGGATGTTATTGTTGATCCGGACTGACCCGTTGAAGAACGAAGTCCAAGATGGATTTTCATCTCCCNTTTTGATCCTCGATCGAGGACTCAAACTAATGTCCCGGAAATACTCGATATCATCTCCGTTCCACCATCGCTTGAACAGCTCGTAGACTCGGCCAATTGCGAACGACCCATCGGGGCTGCTCCCGTCGACTTTCTGTGAGATGATATTTTTGATGACACTGGCTACTCTTGCAGTCTTCAAGAATTGTCCCCAAACCTCCTCGTACCCTTTGTCGATCACCCATTGTCGAATGACGTCTGGTTCGTCCTTGACTGGATCTTGAAGCGATATTGCAACATCTGTTAGCTCATCGTGCTGCATAGAATGTTTCCAGTTACGGCCAAACTTGTTACTCAAACCGTCTGAGATTTCTGAGAATAGAATTTCGTTGACTTTCTCAAGTAGACTAATGCTGAGGCCGATCGTGTGGGCCTCGGTCTGTGTTGATTCCAATATGAGCTTGGCTAAACCGACCTTCTTCCTGTCACCGTTGCCGTTTGCCCACTCTCTGACTTCCTTGAGTTCACGAACAGCCTGAGTCAACAAATAAAGAGGAACATCATATGATATCTGGTCACGAACTTCCGAGACTAAGCCGTGTGCCTCATCTGCAACTAAGATGGTGTTCTGATCGATAATACCTGACGTGAGGCCAGCTACAGTCTTGGGATCGAAGGCGTGTTTGTAATTGCCGAGTAAAACTTCTGCATCCTCGTGAATCTCGCGCATCGTTAGATGGGGACACGTCCCGCATTTTGAGCCTTCTGACAGGATTTCCTTCGCGGTAGAGACATCACTAACCGTTAGTGGATGGTCGTCTTTCACGGAGTTCACAATGTGTTGAGCGTAAAATGGGCAGTATTCCTCGTCAGATACCGTTGGGATCGATCTCTGCATTGTCGTCACCTCTCCATCTATTTCGAGATTCGGGCTTTCACTTTTTGGAGCAGATTCGGCTCTCGCCGCTAATCCGAATGCTACGTGTGAGTCGCGCTTGGCCTGCCGTTTGGCGACCGCTCGTTTCATGATTTGCTTTGTAGAATCTCGGAGCTCGATACAACGGCTATAGATCTCGCCACTGTCTATCGCACCCGAATGAACATACGGGCAGAGATCAGATTTGCCGACCAAAGTTAGGCTTGGATAATAGGTATTCCCGCATTCGTTGATCGTTTTTACGTCGCTCTCAAACGCGGTCAATTGCTGTTTCTTCGATGTTATCACCAGCACGCGCTCATAGGGAGTCTTAGAGTCTCGGATCAGCGAAAGCGATGCAACAAGGGCGATTAGAGTTTTTCCCGTGCCACAAGGCCCCTCGAGTAAGTGAACGCCGTTCGATTGCAAGGTTTCGACTGCTTTGTTGATGCCTTCCTTCTGGTCTGGATAAGCGTCATACGGAAAGATATCCTTCCAATACTCATCGGTGGATTCGCTCTCATTACCCATGTGAACTCTACTTATCTACTAATTAGGCGAAGGTGAGTTAAATCCATTCCTCAAAATAGACTGGTTCGGTTTGAAGTAGGTCACAGCCAAAACTATGTGTTGACACCTTTCTTCATAGCCTTGAATTGCTTGTATCCTTCTTTGAGGTCGCTGAAGGTCATGTAATCGGCCTCTCGGTCGATAGCGACGAACTTGGCGTTTTCAACGATCGAGACGATATCTGCACCGCTCCATCCTTCGGTGTGCTTTGCTGCGTTTCTCACGTTCCCAATTGTTAGGTCATGAGGGACGTCGAGTAGCTCCAATTTGATGATCTCGATTCTGGCTTCCTTGTTTGGGAGCCCAACCTCAAATTCGACATCAATTCGGCCCGATCGTGTCGCAGCGGTATCCATCGAATCTCTATCGTTAGTAGTTAGAATTACGATAAAGTTTGTTTCCTCTAAGCTCATGTACCTGAGAAACGTGTTTGTGACCTTGCTGTCTTCGTTGTGGCCGTTCTCACTTGATCGCTCTCCGAACAAAATATCGGCTTCGTCAATTAGAATGACACCATTTCGCTCATCGGCCTCAATGAATAGCTGTTTGATGATTTGAGACGACTTGTTAATGTGGTTGTGAGTGATATCTGCTTGCGATAGTTCGATGTAGTCTCTGTCGAGGCTGTGTGCTAATGCTCTCGCGAACATTGTCTTCCCTGTTCCAGGAGGACCGTGGAAGATGAGACCATCAGCCGGTTCGACACCGAACTTCTCGTATAGGTCGCTATCATCTAGGGCAGGCTCGATGACCTTCTTTTGAAGCTCTTTTTTAATATTTGGATAGCCTCCAATGTCTTCAAATCGCAAATCAGGGGGATCCTCCCAATAGAACTCTGCGGCATCGCCGCCCCCGTCGACGTCTTCTTCGATTTTATTGTCCGGTTCGTCTACAAGTTCTTCAGAGTGGGTGTCTTCTGGTTCCTCAATTAGTTCCGGTTCTTGGGTGTTTGCTTGGTTTTCGTTCATGATTTATTTATAATGGATTCTGTTGTGTTATTGGTGTTTCGGTGACGTTGATGATCTATATTCTTTTTTGAAAGATCATCGCCCATTTGGATAGCTAAAGGTAGTTCCCATCCAGCAAGCTACATATGCACCGTTCGTGCAGTGTATCTCTTGCAGGAGTACAAACAGACCTCTATTTATCCAGTTTCACACTTAACAGGATAATAAAAATCACTCAAACAAAACCCACTCACGGAGAAGGATTGAATGGGACACCATTACGGCCGGCTGCTTACTCAAGGAGAGTTACTGTGTTGGTACAGTTGGCATTTCTAAGTTTAGTTCTCCGTCACGGAGCGCCTCCATGAAGTCCCATGCGTAGTAGTGATTCCAGTTGTTGACGTGGCTGAGATCGAGATCGTCGATAACGATGTAGTCGTCTGCGTCAGGGAATAGTCGTTCAAGGATCTTCAATCGTGTCTCTCGTAGCGGCCAGTTCTCGTATCGGCCTGTTTCTTCGTCCTTCTCGCCGAATGCAGAGATGTCTCCTTGTAGCCGGCGAACAGATTCCAGCGTTCCTGGGATTTCGGCTTCGTCGACGAGTAGCTGGTTTCCGGTAGCCCACACTTCGTGGTCTGTCTGTTCGTTCCAGTACTCCACATAGGTTAGTGGGACTGCTTCATACATTGGGTGTGGGTTGAGGTCGACGGTCCAGTCGCGATCAAATGCTAGTACGATCATTGTTGTGTTGAGGTTAGTTTTAATTTCGGAATCCGCGTTGTTCGTAAGTCAGTTCTACAGTTCGGTAGCCAGTCGAGGTCGCTCTAAGAGCTGTCCAACGAGGTAGTGGACCGAATCAACTGCGTCAGGTGTCCGTCCAAAGCCTGTTGGCATTGTTAGTTCGTCAGTCCACTTGGTCGGATACATTTCTCTGGTTGAAAGCGGAGTGAGACTCCGGTAGAAGTTCATGCTCTCGTACTGTCTGTTCAGTATTTTTCTGAGCATATATCCGCCTCCGTATTTCGCACCAGATACTGCTCCCGCAACAGCACCAATTGTGTCTGCATCGCCGCCTTGGTTGACTGCGTTTACGATTGCTTTTTCGGGGCCCTTACTGTTCAGACCCAGCAACAATCCTGTTTCCAAGGTGTCTAAGACGTACCCAGTCGTCTTTAAATGTTTGAGAGAGATTTTATTTATATCTTGAATACGTTTTAAGCACTCAATCAGTTCTTCTGGTGCTTCGTCCGGTAGGTGCTCGATCGCGTCACTGATAGGTGAGTTCGAACCTTCTCGTAGCAGTTTTGCAAGGATGATGTTTAGGGCCGCACACCCATGCGTACAACGGGGATCTGCATGGGTGATCTCAGACATTTCACGGCTAACTTGCTGGAGAGTGTCGAGATCATCTGGATAGGCGATTGCCAGAGGCGCACATCGCATCAGGCTTCCGTTGCCAGCTGCCCTCTCTGGTCCCATCTCGGCGAGCGTCTTGTGTCCCGCTTCGCTGGGGTGCGCACCATCTTGGAGATTGCTGATCGACGTGTAGGTCGTTAGCCCGATGTCGAATGGATCAGATTCGTACCACTCGACGAGTTGATCGGCGTATTCTTCGCTATCGAATCCGTCGTTGTTGATGACGTTCTGAGCTAAGCGCAACGCCAATTCGCTGTCGTCAGTGATCGTTCCTGCTGGTTGTCCGTGTGAACCCTCACCAACCATATCTTCCAAGACGCCATGCTCGTTTTTGATTTGCTGGCGGGTTTTGAACTCAACTGGTCGACCGAGAGCATCACCACAGAGTACACCGAGAATGATTCCATTGGCTCGGTGAACTGGTGTGAGTAATTCACTAGTTGACAACTTCCGGTCAGCCGTATCATCATAGCGAGTTTCGATGGTCCATGAATATCGTAACTGATTAACGAAATTCACAATTGTGCGTGTGTCTTGGACCTGCTCCATGTGAGAAGGAAGCCCGTGTAGATCGTCGTATTTCTGCGTGAGCATCCAGTCAGATTGGTGAGGATGTAATTCTTTGAAGTACCCTCCTATTGGATACGATTCAAGCAGTGAGTCTACACCAGTATCATTGATTGGAGAGGCGGCGTCGGCTCCTGTATTTGTCGAGCCGGATTCGCTTGTTTCTTCAGTCATACTCTAACCTTTGGCCTTCCAGACTTATATTCTACCATATTTCATCACTTACTATGGATAATAAAAACATACACTTACTAACATATACACTTCTGATAGGTTTTCACCCGACCGGGAGAGATTTGTTGAGCTCGCTGAGCGTCTCAAATGTTGGTCCTAAGTTATTACCGCCGGAGTAATCTCTCGGTACTTCCTTTTCATCGATAGCGTATGATGTTGGACCATCTGCATCCATCAAGAGTAATTTCTCAGCGTGTTCATACTCTTCATATACTCGCGGGATTTTATCTTCATAAAGGACTACATCCCACTCGCCATTTCTGAATCGCCCAACTGGTCTGTAATCGCTATAGTCGCCAAATGCAATGTAGTAGATTACACTCATAGTTTACTCGGGTGCTTCTCCTGATCGTAGCTTCATGATGTTACTGAACATGTTGTTTGCGAATTCCTCGTCGTGTTCTGCTGCCGCTTCTCTTGCGGATTCGACTCTTTCCTCGTCGATCTCATTTGCTTCCTCGATCGTGCGCTCTTTGATATTCTCAATGATTTCTTCTTCCTCGCCAAGTTCGAGCGACTCTCCAACTCTAGCCAGTTCGCCGTGGATACGATCCCATCCGTTATCGTACTTGAATTTTTTGTTGTGAGCCGATGGGTCGTCAATGTCTCCTCCTGAGTGATCTTGATCAAACCAATGTAGGCCGCCATCGTCGTCGACCTTGACGTTGTTATGATGAGCATCGTTGTTTCCGAGCATGACTTGGTTTGCGGCGTGTTTGTAGAAGTCTTCCTCGTCGACGTTCTCAATGGCTTCATCTGAGGCGTCAACAGCGTCTTCACCGGGCACAGGCGCAGTGAAAAAGTATCCTTCATCGGGTTCACCATCTATTTCTGGAACCCCGTGATCGGCGTACTCGTCGTGGAGTTCTCGCGAGAATGAACTTGCTGCCACCGCACGGCGACCTAACTCTTCGTCACCATCTTCGTGATGAGTATTTGTATGAACGGCTTGAGTTCCATCTTCGAACTCAACCACTTGCTTTGCCTCCATAGTGTTACCATCAGTGGCGTTTACTGCGTCCATATTGTCAGTGTTCTCGATGTCGTCTGGAGTGTAACTTCCCAAATCTGCTGACTCTTCTAGCCCCTCTTGATTGTGGTCTACATCTACCCCTTCTGGCACTTCCATGTCCTCTCCACTAACATCTGGCACAGAGGGCACGCCCGGTTCTATTCCCGAACTGGATGTGTTAGATGGTTCGGGCGTTCCTGTGCTTTCCGAACTAACACTGCCGTCTTTTTTGTTCCCCTCACCGATAGGTTCGTGTCCGTATGGAGACATCTCAAGAACATTATTTACGTCTTCAAGATCAGATTCATGAACGCCATGATCGGCGTGAGGGTGTTCATCGACGTATTTACCCCAAGATTCGATAGCATCATAATCTTCCTCATCCTCTGGCTCAAGATCATATGACGATATGAAAAATACGTCATTAGCAAATTTATCGTGTTCTGCATGGCTGGCTTCTGAAGGATTAAGACCTATCTCTGCGAGACTTTTGCTTGAGTCTCCCTCATCGTCACCGTCGATGATTTCAGCGTCATCGTCATTGTCTTCGTTATCGTCACCGTCGATGATTTCAGCGTCATCATCTTCTGCCGATTTTATAGTCGGCTGGCTTTCTGTTTTAGACTGTGACAGAGGTTCTACGTCATGAGCAGACCCACGAATGACATCATTCACGTTGTCGAGGTCGATATGATCCAGGTCTCGACCATCCTCTTTTTCATTCTCGTTTGCTACGTATTCGCCCCAATCTTTCACCCGTTCTACACCCTCTTCTGTTTCAGGTGCAACCTTGTCAGAGGCCATCGTTCTAACCAGCCCTTCCATTTGGTTGTGTTCTACTAGTCCTGCTTCTTCAGGTGTCTCAGTGGTTTTTTGCACTAACTCACCCACATCTTTGTCAGGGTAGTGGACCAGTGATAGATCCTCTCTATCCACAGATTCCACACCGGCAACTAAATGTTCGTCTTCCTCTTGATGGTGGAACTTGCCAAAGTCTTCGTGACCAACACTTCCAATGGGGTTTTCAGATAGATCAACATTCTCATCAGGTTCATATCCGAGGCCAATTGAGTCGAGAGCTAACGACTCTGTTTCTGATGTATCTTTTGTATGCACCAAATTGCCTTCGTCTGCGAATGATTCTGCTTTGTGTCTCATTGAGGTGTAGGATGCAGTAACTTCTCTTGAAGGGAAGTCATATTCATCTGCCTCTGGATCGTCCATGATCGAAGCTGAAAGCCCCCCTGATCGATGGTCTATCCCACGATGCAAGTTCACTTCGCCATTTTCATCGGCTAAGTGTTCTTGTTTAAACTCATCCGAGATCGCAAGTAGGTCAGAGTAGACTGCCGCGTGTTCTTTTGTCGGCTCGAAGTCTCCTCTACTAACACCCTCATCTCTGAGTGGGTGATCTGTGCCTAATGCTTCATTTGCGATCATTTGAGCCTCAGACAACTCGGTGGTGTTGTTATGCGAGGAGAATTTCCGGTCACCAAGGCGGTCGAATAGATCATAGACCGGTTCCTCACCGTGTTCTTCAACGAGAGATTCCATTAACCCGACTCTTTCTTCGTCATCTAGAGCTGCAAAATCGAGGTTGTCGTCATCCAGCATTTCGTCGTTAAGATTAGTTACATCTACCCCGTGGTATTCCGAAACGCTTTGATTATCACTTCGGCCATTTTCGGTTGGTCCCGTTTCTTCTTCATCGACGTCTAATTTTGACCAATTGATGTCATCGTCAGAATCATTTTGTTCGTCTGATTCTGCTTTGTCGTATTCCTCTATCTCCTCATCGGTCAAGTACATTTCTTCCCAATTCGTGCCAGATTCCTCAGACTCAGATGTGTCTACTGGTTCTTCTTCACCGGAATGCGGTTCTAGTTTCCCGAACCACCACCCTCCTCTTCGATTTCTTCTTCATCTTCGTCTTCCTTCTCAACTACCTCTTGCTCGTCGTGTCCGTTCTCTAATTGCCCCAGATTGACGTGTGAGTAATTCGCCATACCTTCTTCATATGACGGACCCGATTCTTCTGGTTGGGAAATCTCGGTCTCAGGGATATCTTCTACTTGTTCAGTCTCTTCACTACCCTTGCTTCCTTCTGAATGACCTGCTTGAGCATTTTCCCCGCTTTCTGGTTCTGTATATTCTTCGGAGATGTTCTCCCATTCGTCGCCTTCCGAATTCTGTTCAACGACTTCTTCCTCGATCTCGTCAGCAATTGAAGGCCCGCTATTGCCCGCTTGGTGTTCTACCGAGCCTTGGTCAGCATTCGCATCACCTTCTGGTTCGCTTTCAGAGGCCGCTATATCCGGTGGGTGTCCCCCTGGGCCACCGCTTTCTGGCCCGACTTCGACTACTTCATTTGATCCAGATTCCCCACTCGACGGTTCTGCACTTGGTTCCGACGAGCCACTGCTTTCGGTTAGTTCAAACAGACTTCCGTCTGTTTCGTGGTCAGTATTGAACTCCTCGTTATATTGATCTACGACTGCGTGAGTCACCGCCTCTTTGTGTTCTGGTTCGATACCATCGTGGTTTTCAGCGGCCTCCGCAGCCTGACTGTGAATTGCCCCTCCAGACATACTCTCTGCGCCAAGCCCCATCTCATTCATGTCGTTCCCGATTCCAGTAGCTATTTCTCTAGCTTCCTCTTGGTCGACCTCTACGGGTTCGCTTGATGATTCTTCAGAAGCGAAGCTGCTACTTTCAGTGTGCGATTCAGACTCTCCGCCTGCGTGAGATTCGCTCGACGATCCTGCATCAGGGACAGACCCGTTTGGAGATCCTGGTGGTTCACTTGGTGGTTCATTTCCGCTGTCGTGAGTTTTTGTACTACCGCTAACACTGCTCATCTTGGATGTGATTTCGTCGGATGGTGCTAGTTGGAAGTATTCGTCCTCCGCAGGTGCGGTTAAGCTCTCACCATATGTGGTTTCGGTTACATTCCCATCGGCATCCCTCTCTGTGACAGAGGCTTTGGTTTCCCCGGCACCTCCATGTTTCGAGGAGTCAATCGATGAGTCACCTTGACGGTTCCCTGTTGCCCATTGTCTGTTTTTGAATCCAGCAGACTGGTCAAATTGGAGGATCTCTCCATCTTCTGGGTCTCTCTTTTCGCCATCGATCTCTGGGAAATCGTCCTCGCCCATGCTGTGTTCTGGTCCAAATCGGACATGGCCGAGCTCCTGTGCGTTTTCGAGTTCTTCTCCGTTCTCGTTTACTTGCGTGAATACACCTCTGTTCCCAATACCGGAGTTCGGGTGGACGCCTGCTGTTGTATCGTTATATTTCCAGTACCCTTCTGGAGCTGAGTGGAATGGTAGATCATCTCTGGTATCTGCTTCGCTGAATGCTTCTGGAGCGACCGATTCGGTCCCATTTCCGCTATGCGACCCGCTCGCATTGCTTTGTGTCGACCCCGACTCATTTTTCTGCTCGACACTCGACGAGCTAATACTTGATCCACCGCTACTAGACCCGTTCGAGTTGTGATTCACATTTTGTGAGCTACTGTCGGTCGTTGCATCTGCGGGGTTGATTGAATGTCCTGAACGAGAACTACTTTCGGAACCGGAAGTGTCAGAGCTCTTTGAACCTGCTTCACTACCCGATTCTGCACCGCTACCACCTGTTGGTGGCTCTGGTGACTCTCCACCACTGGAGCCGCCTGTTGGTGTTCCTCCTGGTGGGTCTTCTGGACCGCCACCTGCTTCTGCTGACTCTTCTCCGCCGGAAGTCGACGGTGACAGGCCCTTCATGCGGTTCGTCGTGCGTCGTGATCTCGGCGTCGTCGCCAACAGAGATTTCGTCACCAGCTGGACCTCGCTCGACCTGTGCGCCCCCGATCGTGACGTGGTCTCCTTCCGTCGACTCGCTCAGGGGGTTGTCACCCTCGGTCGCGTGGTCGTGTACGTTGAGTTGTGATCCTTCATCACCGACTACTTGCGTTTGACCATGTTCGTCAGTTTGGACTGTACCTGTTACGTCGGCTGACTCCCCACCTGCGTACGCAGCTGGAATGTTTCTTTCGCCGGCTTCCACAGTCCCCGTGGGTGACTTGTCGCGTGGGTTCTCGTATTTGTCTTCTAGAGTCCCTTCGTCGATGCCGTGTTGTTCGGCCATTTCTGCTTCATCGAAATACGGTTCGGCTTCTGGCTGGTCCTGTAGGTCAGGTCCACTCCAATTTACGCCTTCATTACCTTGCGCGTAGATTGACTCGCCATTATCGCCTTCACCGCCGGTCTGGGATCGTAGGTTCCACTGATCGCCACCACCATCACCAGATGGCGTTTGAGGTGCGCCAATCGTCGAATTTGCGGCTGGAGATGTTCCTTCTGGCCCTTCTCCGATTTCTTCGCCTTCCGTTGGATCGTCTGTTACGTCGAACGTGAGAGCGTTGTATTCGTGACCGCCTTCGTATCCTGCGTGCGTGTTTTCGTCCATCCCGTATTCTGCCGTTACTCTACCTTCGAGATCGGCTCGTTCACCGTTGAACTCTTCAAGAACTTCTGCTGATTCCTCGTTGGCAGCAACGATTGGGACTTTGTTGCCGTTTGAGAATTCTGCTTCCATATTGGCACCGCCATCCTCTCTGTCACTCGCATTTTGTGAGATTCGAACGTCTTTCGCGACGACGTCTTCTCCTTGAATATCCTTGTTTCCGATGATGTCTTCACCCCGGACTTCATTCTCTTCGAAGGTTCCAGAATTAGCGTCAGCAACGAATTTGTGACCGCCGTCTTCGGTCTTCTCCATCCGCATGTTTTTGAGTTGCTGAGGGTTGTTTTTATCGAGTGTGACACCGGAATCGTCACTCACTTCGACATCGGCAATATGTTCTCCCGTTTCCGCATCGCTAATCGAACCAGCCTGTTTGACCCCATCTTTTGTTGAACCCATTCCAGGAGTGAATTCTGTTTCCCGGTCCATGTCGAATCGGCTGCCGCTTTCTGCGAGATCCTCTGCATGTTCACTCGCATCTGCTGGGGAAACGTAACTCTCTCCACTGTTGGATTGGTGCCCTCGTCCTTGGCCGCCTTGGTTTTGTTGAGTGTCTGGTTGCTCTCGATCGCTTCCCTCAGCACCTCGACCGCCGCCACCGCCGCCCCCACCGCCACCGCCACCGCCCCCACCTCCACTTCCGGTTGTCATGGCGTGGCTCATGTGTGGTGCTTGGCTCCCGACCATACCCTTTGCTGAACCCGCTATGAAGCCAGCAGCGCCCTTCCCTGCGGAATTTGCTGCATTTTTCATTTTGGAACCCGCCCACTGTTTGTCTGCCTCAAACTTTTCAGACATTGTATCGGCTTTCTCGTGGTGCTCTTGGGCCTGTTGTTCGTGGTGTTCCTTCTGATTTCGAAGACTCTCTCGCCGAGCTCCAACGTGGCCTTCTTGCATTTCACCGTCTTCGTTTTCGTATTCGAACGTAGCACCGTCTTCTTGAGGTCAACTGTACCTTGACCCTCTGCCGCGTCGGGAATTGTTTCTGCTGCTTGATCCATGTCGACTTGTCCGTTCTCTCCCGCAGACATGTCGACAGCTTCGTTAAACGTCTCCTGATTTTCGGCTACATCTTCTGCGCGTGCTTCATGTCCCTTCGCGCGTTGTCGGTTAAGGTTGAAGCGTTCGGCTGCACTATCCTTGATATCCGAGTACGTTCCTACAGCCTCTTTTGCGGCGTCCACGTTGCGGTTCTTCCAATCCCAATCTTTGAACCCGTCTTTTAGATCTTGGACGTGGCTCTGAGTCTCTTCTCCCGATTCAGGCGAATCTGTTCCGGTTACTTCGTCTGGTGGTCCTTCATCACCTGTTCCAGCGCCACCGGGAACATCGGATTCTGTTCCACCTGTATTAGCCTGTGTTTTGGGAACTGTCTCTCCTTCACCACCCATTTCACCGTCGAACGATCCTCCCGATGATGAAATGGTTCCAGCTTCACTTCCTGTTTCTCCGTTAGAACCGCTAACGCCTTCTCCCTCGCCTCCACCTCCACCTGCACTTCCTGCGGCACCCCCTTCGCCACCGCCACCAGCCATCTTACCCAAGCCACCCATCACTCCTGCACCAACAGCAGCCATCGCTTGACCTGCACCTACCGGTTCCCCTGCCCAAGAGATCGATTTCCAGATCACAGCCATAAACAGAATCGGAGCTAAGGTGATGAGAATCATAGTTTGAAGGAAGGTGGCGAGGCCAGCAGCAACACCCTCTGCACTGTCCATTATACCTGGGCCTAGTGCAATCAATGAAAGCACCACAATCGCTAGAAGTGGACCTGTCATCATGGTGTATAAGCCCATCCTAAACCACTTATTTGCGAATTCGTTTACGCTTTCTAGCAACCCCCAGTCGATCATCCAAAACACAATAAGGATTGGCGAACCGATATAGACCGCATAAATGAAGAAATGTCTTAGTTGAAGGAACATAATTGTGACAATTATCATCGCAATTATGTATAATGTTGCGGTCACAGCAATTGGAATCCCGACCCAAATCCCCAGACCTAAACCCACACCTGCTGCGGCGCTACCCAGCAATGAAGTGAATACCATTTCTGGACCAACAATAGCCATGAATTCGCCCGCATCTGGTAAAATAGCCAATGTGATCGCATTAGAGAACTCAACACCGAATCCGATTAGTGGACGAGAGACTGCAATCAGAGATATTGCACCGACCATACGCAATCCCTGTCTCCAAAGTGTGGTTTTCTGTTCGTCTGCAAAAGGCATAGACAGGAGACCCAAAATGACCATGATCGGAAAAATAGCCATCGAGACCTCGAACAACTGCATCCATGCTTCATTTGCCGGTCCTGAACCGTGTGGGTTCTGGAGTTCAATGAATCCCACAATCGCAAAAGATGCTACTTCATCTACAAGGCTCTCGAATCCGTCTCTAACGCGCCCTATGATTCCTTCAAGTGCCCTGGTGACAATACCCAGAATTGGGAGGTTAGCAGTTGCATCTTGTAATCCGATCATTTGTATCGTGGTTATGGCTGTAAGTAGCCACCTGAATGCTTAATTAACACTTACTACAGACCATCTTTATATTAGTGTGTCGGTGGGTAGTTATGATATTTCATCATTGTTAGATTATCAGATCTGTTCCAAACATCACGTAGGTGATGATGATAATCAATATTAACGCGATTGGAAGCACTTTTGCTGCCCATTTGAATGTCTCTGTGCGGATAACATGGAGAACCATGTTTTTGATCGTCGCAATGATTCTCTGTACTTTGGATAAGTCCTCATAGTCGACGTCTTCTTTGGACTCATCTTCTGGCTGGTTTTCAGGCTGATTTTCAGGCTGTTCCTCTACTGGAGTTGCAGGTCCAATATCATCAACTTCGCTCGCAGGGTTGTTTTCTAATCGCTCGCCACTATTCAGTTCTTGATGTGCATTTTGTTCCTGATCGGGTGTTGGTGATGGTACTGAGTCGTTTTGTTCTTCAACGACGTCTCCGACAGTGGGCACGTCATTGTCAGTAATCGAGTTCAGTAAATCTTCGTTGATTTCAGTCGAGTTCAACGGATCACTATCCTCGATACCGAGTGTCTCATCAGTGTCCGGGTTTTCTGAATCTTCGACCTCTGTTTTCCCACCTCGAACACTGTATGGGTCGGGGATCTCTGAATTATCTTCTTCTTCAGCGTCTTCCCTACCCTCTTTTTTGATCTCAGGGTTGTTCCTGGTAGTATCTGCAATGTCTTGCTTGCCCATCGGCTTCGAATCGTCTTTTGTCGGACCTTGTAGAGAGGTGGTCGCTGAATCCGGTAGTGATGCAGTCTTAGGCATCGATGAATTGAGTTTCGAATCGTGTTCTCCGTTATCATCGATGTTGTATCCAAGCTGGGTCAGATATCCGTATGGGTCCAAATCTTCGTCGAGGATGTGCCTCTCGAACGGATCGACGTAAATCTCAAGTCGACGACGTCCGTGTTCCGATGTTGAAAGGAGGCATTCAGAGAAATCCGAGTTCTGACCACGAGCTGCTTGTCGAAGGAATCGGGCTTCTTCGTCACTGAAATCGAAATAGTCGATGACATCATCAGAGACATTTTCCTGATAAAACAGCTGTTTGATGTCGCAGTTGTCGTAAATCTCCTTCTTTTCCTCGCTGTTCAAGAACTCGTCAGGAGTCTGGCTCACGAGGGTCAGGCCGGCTGAAAAGTGCCGTGCGTGACGGATGAACAGATTGAGCAATTTCCGCGATCCTGCTCTCCCCAGCAGATAGTGAGCTTCTTCGAAAGTCACATCGATCTTCTCGGGGCTTCGTCGTGCCTCCTGGTAGGCCCAGTCGAGCATCGTGTGCATAATTAAGGGCATCTCACCTGTGTCGGCAAACGACTCCATGTTGAAGCAAATGACACGGTCCTGAAGGTCGATATTGGTGTGACCGTTGAGGTTGTAGTTGACCGATCCCTCTTTGAACGGTTCGAATTTCGGCACCATCTCAGATGCAATCCGGACGTATTCGGGCGAGGGGTCCTGTATAATCTCTCGTGTCCGTTGTGAGCAATCACCGAGCGTTCCAGCTCCATCAGCCATTGCGTTGTTCACTGGGGAGGATTCTTCCATGATACCTCCGTTTGCAATGACTCGCGCACCCTCGATCACATCGTCAATGATTGGTGACTCTTTGTGGAACGTTTCTGGGTCAGACGTGATTCCTTTTTTCGCGTATGCGTAGTGGACACACTGTGTGATAACACCCTCCTCACCAGCATTCATCCCCTGCTTTTCTGCTTGGTCGAAGAACGTCTTGATGATCTCTATTGCACTCCTGACTTTGACAGTATATGCGTCTCGGATATTTTCATTCTCTCGAGGCGGCTCGATCTGGAGCGGGTTGATACGGTCCTCGCCACCGAAGTTGATGACCGACCCACCCACTTTCTGAGTGAAATCAACAAAGTCGTCTCCCAGCGGATCGAAAATAATCAGTCGAACATCGTCGTCGTTTAGAAGTCGACGGTACATCGCCATTTTCGTTGAGTAGGTCTTACCGCCGCCAACCTTCCCCGTGACCACTTTAGAGTGACCACTCAATTCAAACCGATCGACAATCACAGGTCGCTTGCTGTCGTCGAATCCCATCAACACGCCTGATGGCTGATTGACTGGGGGCTCGATGAAGTTGAAGAACGTCGACATCGCTTCCAGTTGGACTGCGTTATTGTTCTGAATTGGGTCAGTTCCAACTGGGGCCATTGCTTGCTGGCTTTCGACTTGCCTGCCTTCAATCGGGATTAAATCCATTCCCTGCTCCGAGACCTTTCTTCTGACACTCCGGCTCGCTTCTTTCATTTCCTCGAGGGTGTCGCCTCGGACTTCAAGATAAAATCCGAAATTGAATATCTTTGTCGTGCCTGAAATGAGGCTTCGCAACAGGCGTTCGAGCTCTTTTCGCTCGTGTTCCTCCTCGTAGACGTCTGTTCGTCCACGTTTCTTTTTCCATTGGATTGCACTCTTCATCTGTGTCAATCTCTGCTGTAGACGCCCTTTGACAGATTTGGTGTCTCGGGGAGCCATGTGCATCGAGAGCTTCACATCGTGTTCTGAGAGCGTAAGTGGGACCAACCAGCCGGGTTGGACTAATCGTGGCAAGCTCGTCACAGTGAGAATCTGATAGAAATTACCATCTCGCGTGTGCCACGTAGTCTCTTCCTCCATATTCTGTGGCGCAACGATCGAGTGGTCGACACGGCCACGCTCGGATTTTGTCTCAAATGCTGAGATCAATTCCTCTTCGCTATCGATATTCTTCAGGTAGAATGCGGATTTCTCTATCTCTCTTCGGTTAGTCTCCTTCCCGATTGCTGTGAGATACTCCATCGCACTTTGCAGCTCTTCTCCGTCGAGTTCGTCGATGTCAATCCGCTTTTCGTCGTCGTCGTCGACTTCAACAGACTCACCATTGAGATGGTTTTGTATCCCGTCCTTCACACCGTGTGTCTGAATTGATTCTCTGAGTTCGGCTGCTGAATTCTTTATGTCCATTGGCAGATGTTGTGATGGCTACTTTCTGAGTTTCGAGATTGCTAAACCGCCATTCGCTCTTTCGGTTTAGCAGTTCAATACTAACACGGTACAAAGCTAATACATATTAGTGTTGTGGTGGCTGTACCCCGCATCGACGATTCGGCAGGTTTGATCGTTATAGGAACGCTCCTTCCATTGTTTGAGGCTGGTCCCCTTCTTGCTTTTTAGTCATCCAGCCATGATTCAACGACTCGGGTGCTTCCCGGCCTTTGTAGTAGAAGTGTAGCACACGGAGTGCTTCGTCACGTTTCTTGACGATGTCTGTATTTACTCCTGTTCGGGGCAGTGACGCATTCACGCTTTCTGCACGTGACCACAATTCATCGTACTGTTTCTGTGCATCGACAGGACTCGATCTTGGTTTGAATCTATCGAGAGCTCCAGAAGCACCCATCTCGTCATTATCATGGTTCTTACTGGATGTGACGATTGTGTAGTGGTTCCGGTCACGGATTTTTCCTCGCTTGACTGCGTTCTGAACCCATTGGGTATGGAGAGCTCTCCCGTGTTCGAGCAGTGGGATTTCGTTGTCTGGTTTGTTCTGATTCGTTTCGTCAATGTGATCAGTGTAATCGTCTGCGTCGTAGGGTACGGGCAAGGTGAATACCTGCGTTGCAGATTTAATACCCATGAGATATTGCGAATACGAATGATGAACTGCTTCGCGTGATTGCCGATCAAGGATCAGCCACGGTCGCGCTGTTATCCTGATTATGAGCGCGTATTTATCTCTGGTTTCAATGACTCCGTCGTCATGGATCGCTTCAAAATCGAGGTTCTCAAGTGTATTACTGTCTCCAACCATTGCTTCTGTTTCGTAGTTGTCTTCCGGTTTATCCGCAGTTGTCGTTTCACCGTCGTCGCCGTCTTGTATTTCAATGTCTTCTCCCTGAGTTTGGACCGGTTTCCAATGATACTCCTTGGGTCCGAGTTTGAATTTGATCATACCGATCAACCACTGAGCAGGGTTCTGTCCTGGTGGCGTTCGGTAGTAGACACCTCCCCCAACGATCATACCTCCGAAAATTGCGGGGGCAAAGAATAGGGCAGGCATATTCAGAACCATGAGCACAATCCCCGGAGCTAGAGGTATTGCGAACGATTGGCCTAAACGTTTGATCGAAAAGCCAAATAGCTTAGTTTCTAGTAGCTTTTCGGCGACTGGTACTGGCTCCATCTTCTACGTCCACAACACAGGTCTCTGAATTATATCTTTGGGTGTCGACCTATCTGCTGGTAAGACGGTGAAACGCAGATGTGGACCGTCTGAAAAGTCGCGTAGACGGTCCAACAGTTGGAATAAAGTACAGTCAACATCGTGAAACACCTCTTAACGATGTTTCAGAAGTCCCGATCTATCCAACGTCCCCGATGAACGCTGCGAGCTGTAGTAGGATATCCATTGCAAGTGCGAGTCCAAACAGGATGAACCCACTGACCATGAACGTATATCCAGCCTGTGACCATTTCGAATTCTTTGTTCCCAGTGCCCACAGAGTGATCCCGTGGAGGAGAATGATTGGTCCAAGCAGATATGCGATGTTACGCAGGAGTTCGTGGATCCGACCGAACAGGTCAATGATTTCGAGCTCTGTTGGAGATACCTGTAAGAGTGTTTCTGGCGCTGCGGCTACTCGACCGACTAAGAGCGTGAACGCTAACGTGCTGATCACGCCCAGTCTGAGTGTCTTCCTCTGTAATGTTTTGCTTGTCATGGTGGTGTACACATTATGTTGATTGTGCAGTGAGGCCCGCTAGCTGTCGGGACCTGATTGTATCATACATCGAAGACCGTCTTTATTAGTCTTTCCCATATACAGTCGTGTTAATTGAGTAACTCATCGCTGTTCGGTTCATATCGGCCTTTGAGAACCTAATACGTGAGTATGGGAAATGTATATATATCCAGTGCAGAGTTTATGAAACGGATCTTAGATGAAGCGCAGAAACGCACTGGCTGGTCTATCAGCCTTGATGACGACTTCAGTAGCGGGTTGTATGAGTGCCCTTGGTGACGATGACGATTCAGATCATGGTGATCCGGTACCGAATATTGTTGAGGTTTCAGTCAGCATGGGTAATTTCCAATCTACAGGCGACCTCGAAAGATCACTTGTTGTTGTTGAGAATGAAGGCGGTGAAGGAGAGTTTCGATTACAGGCTGAAAGTTGGAGCGATCGAGTCCCAGTTGAATCTGCTGAGCAAGTGTTCTCAATGAGCCCTGGTCAAAGTTTTCAGACCGGTTTTGAGATTCTTTCAAATGCGAACATTCGGCANCTTGAGTTCACCTTTGAGTCAACTGACACAGGAGAATCTGATGTTGTTACTGTTGCCCAAGGGGAAGACCCTGATATGATCGAGCAGTCGTTGTAACTCCGGTTTTGAATTAGTTACGTTTCGTTCATCGTCATCTCGTGAGAGTCTGTTTGGCTCTACAGATGTTTCTCTTCATCATTAAAATAAAAGAAAACGCCCACTCAGTTAGTGGATGTTACTGCTGTCTGTCGTTGCTCCAACCCGAACGAACTCAAGCTGGCCTTGTGGGTCGACGTCANCACGGTTGTCGTGAACAACAACTTCTGTGTGGATGTANTTNCCNTCGAGTGGGAACGTGACCATGTTCTCGCTTCTAGCGATCTCACCGTCGAACGAGAGGCCGACCTCTTCGATCGCGACTAGGTTCTCGTCGTTTGCGATCTCATTTTCCACATCCCCATCTTGAACATAGTTCGTGTTGGGGGTCAGATAATCGTTACTCTGCATATCTCCATCATCTGTAACGTAGACACGCATATTCATCCTGACTTCGTGTGCATCCTCATCTGCACTACCGAGTCCTGACTGGCCTTCGACGATACCAGTCACATCTACAAAGCCAGTATCTAATGCGTGCCCAAGAGCAATGTGGGTGTCTTGTTCGATCACCCCTGAATCATCATTCGACCCTTGGAACCCGTAATTGAATCCGTCTCCAGCTTGTTGAATGCGTGCATCACCGAATGCTCGGTCAGAGGCAAAGGACCATCCATCAGACTCACCGGAACCGAATGTTGTACTGTAGTAGGTTGGAGGCTCTGCCTCAAGTTGTGGATTTGCTAACGGAGCTCGATCAATGTCTCCGGTGAATACCCATGTTGCTAAGTTCATTGTTGGCACAATACCTATGATCACAATGCCAGCAATCACTGCACCGAAGATTACTGACTGGGCGAGTTCCTGTCCCTGAACACTTTTCGTGTACGTGAACACGATCGCGCCGATGATGAGAGCGATCATAATGATATACAACATGGTATCTGTTGTAATATCGAGCAGACCGACGAACACGCCGATTGTTCTATCATACCCTTCCTGGGCATCAAGTACGATCGGCGAACTGTGTGCTGCGAGTGGGTCGCCTTCGTCGG
>SL_4KL_010_BRINEDRAFT_10000242_pt1 | contig 27238 bp, 27 predicted proteins | sample SodLak_010_BRINE_2_FD_10664 | JGI IMG/M metagenome (IMG submission 10664) | reverse complement strand
CACCGCGATGATGAGCCACGCCAGTGCCGTTCGCCGGTCGAACACCCATTCCTCACGGAGGCGTGTACTCGTCCCCTCCTCAGGCATCGTCCTCGAGCAACCCCAGGTCGTCGACGACGAGGTTCGCGAGTTGTTCTTTGAGGTCGGGATCGACCTCGGCGACAGCCTCGCCGTCGTGGACATCCTCGTTGTGGCGTTCGATGGCCTCAGCCAGGTCCGAGAGTGGGACGCGAGTCCGGGTGTCACACGCTTCACACTGCACGGGCACGCCTGTTTCGTCGTCGGACGCGGTCATTACCGTGGCTGTCGAGGGCAACCCACAAAGTCGTATCGTCGTGGAGCGGTCGACCGGTCGAGTGCCCACCGGTTTCTCGCTCTGTGCAGGCTATCGCGCTTCCCCCACCTCACCCCCGCCGTCGCCCTCGAGTGCCGTTTCGTGGACATCGAGCCACTCGATTCCATCCTCTCTCGATCGCAACGCGACGGTGCTCAGGCGAACGTCGGTTCCGTCGTCGGTCGTTTGCCACTCCTCGTAGCGAACGAGTGCGACGTGCTCGAGGCGATGGCGAACCTCGACGTTTCGAATCTCGATATCGAACTGCGTGACGTCATCCCGATCGTAGGACCCTCGAATCCACTCGAGGACCGTCTCGCGGTCGAGTCGATCACCGTCCGGACTCACGAGCTCGAACCCGGGGGCAAGTGCCCGCTCGAGGCGGCGAAACCTCCTTCGATCACACCCACCGGCGTACCACTCGACGAAGAATTCGTGCAGGGTCTCGATCTCCTCGCGGCACTCGGTTTCGGTCGGCGCGGTCATCGGATCTCATCCTCCGTCTCTCGGTCGGAACCGGTCACCGCCCCGAGGATCAGGCCTTTCCCGCTCGTCGGCAGGCTCAACCATTGTTTGACGGCAACGAGAGCACCAGCGAGGCCGATGAGGACGAGCCCGATCCCCAGGCGGCCTGCGAGCAGAAAGTGTATGCCTGCTAACCCGGGCGGGATCGCGAGCACCAACACTCCCGCGAGTTTGATCGTCTCGATGAGTTCCTTCATTGGCTCCCGTTCGTCGTGGGGAGGCAAAAACACGGCGACGACTGCGCTGGCATCCATGGCCTCGAGAGTCCGGAACGCCTAAGCCCGCTACGCCGTGAGTTTCGAATATGTTCACCGGCATCGTCGAGGAGACGGGCGAACTCATCGAGCGAACGGCGACGGACGACGGCCTTCGGCTGCGTATCGAGGCGGACGCGGTTGCGAGGGACCTCCACCACGGCCAGTCGATCAGCGTCAGCGGCGTCTGTCTTACCGTCGAAACGTTCGAACCCGACGACTGGTTCGAGGTCTTTCTCGCCACCGAAACCGTCGACCGAACCTACCTCGGCGACCTCGAGGTCGGGGACCCGGTCAACCTCGAGCGCGCGATGCCCGCGGACGGGCGATTCGACGGGCACGTCGTGCAGGGGCACGTCGACGCCGTCGCGACGGTCTCGGCAATCGAATCGGTCGACGAAGACTGGTACTTCGCGTTCGATCTCCCCGAAGGCTACGATCGGTACGTCGTGGAAAAAGGCTCGATCACGCTCGATGGCATCAGCCTGACGGTGGCCGACCGAACTGACGAGCAGGTCACGGTCGCGATCATCCCGACGACGTACGATCTCACGACGCTGTCAGCGAAAACCGTCGGTGACCCCGTCCACCTCGAGGTGGATGTCCTCGCGAAGTACGTCGAACGGTTGCTCGAGGGCCACCTCGAGCGAGAAGAGACGGCCACCGTCCTCGAGTAGTGTTATTCAGCCTGATCGGATGCGGGGGAGTCGGCTTTGACGATTCGATTTCACGCATTGGCCCGGCCGCGATCAGAAACTATCGCTGGCCCGGTTCGAACTCCGTTAACTCGGACCGCTGGCCATCGTACTCGTCTCTGACGGCCCGATACGTTCGGCGGTAGCGTTTGATTTTCCGGTAGAGGTAGTAGCCGATGGCGATGTCGAACGCGATGACGTAGAGGATCACTGAAGGGAGTGCACCGATAGCGAGCACTGCGTCGATGATACCTGGAACGACCTGCACGGTCACGTTGTACGTTCCGTGGACGAACGAGGCGATGAGCAACCCCTTGACGACGAGTGGGCCGGCGTGCTCGGGGTTGAATTTGGCCAGCCCGAGGTAATAGCCCGCGATTGCAGAGTAGATGACGTGACCGGGGCCAGCCAGGGCTCGACTCGTGGTGATCCCCGTGGCCGCGGCAACGATGGACGTTTCGGGGGCTACTGGAGCGACATCGCCCGTAATGTAGAGAATATTTTCGATCGTGGCGAACCCAAGGCCGGCAATGGCCCCGTACACCGCGCCGTCGATCACCGCATCGAACGTTTCACTCCGATAGGCAAATATCCGTACTGCGAGGAGTTTGACGGCCTCCTCGACGGGTCCGACGATCAGGTAGAAAAACAAAATCGCGCCGACGACCGGAATCGGCTGGAGGAACGCCCCACCGATCGTATTAACCACCGCCGCGAACGTCGCGAACAACATTGCCAGGATAAACGTCGCGACGAGCAGCGACAACGGTTCGTGCGTCGTGATATCGGCATACCAGATGTACCCGGCCAAGAGCGCCGCCGGAACGACCGATAGCGCAAAGAAAATCCCGACGCCGGGTTCCTCGAGTACCAGCACGGTCGGCGTGGCCAGCAACGAAAGCGTGATCAACAGAGCCACGGTGATGACGATGGCGTGCAGTCCGTAGCTGATGGCTGCATACAGGGCTGCCGCGAACCGGTCGATCCGTGAGCGGGGCTCCCACGTCGATACGTCGTACAGATCCGCCGAGGAATCCGCTGCGCGCTCGATCGGGTCCCGCTTGCTTGCCATAGGGTGTGTACTCGAGCAAGCACTGAAATACGTTGGTTCCCTGGTTATCCTAGTATGGTATTGACTCTCATTATATGTTTTAGGGGTGGTACTATAGTGGACGAGTGGTCAGAAACCGACATGAGTGAACGCCAGCGCGGAATCCTCTACACCGCCCCACCTGCCCCCGATGACACACCCGTCCGAAACCGACCACCAGCAATCGCCGCCACCCTCGAGCGTGAAGCCGAGCGACAGGATGAGCCGTCCCCGGCGACAGCCACGTCGACGAGTCAGCCAGCACCGGCGGACGACTGAGCTTTTTTATCCGTTCGACATACTGCCAGCCGATGACCGTTGATTGAGCAGTGAGACTCGAGGCTTGCGGTCGGTTCCATACACCCGTTCAACGAACCAGTCAGACGACATCCTCTCCCGATTGATCGAGCACAGAGGCACCACTCTCGAATAAGCAGAAACACCGTGCCGCAAAAAGTGTGGTTTTGGTTCAGTCCGCCTGGACGGGTTCTGCAGCCTCGTCGTGGTAATACTCAGCGATGAGGTCCTCGTCGATCCGGTTGAGTTCCTCCTCGGGGAGCATCGAGAGGAGTTCCCAGGCAACCTCGAGGGTGTCTTCGATGGCCCGGTTCGTCCCGTAGCCCTGCTCGATGAACTCGTTTTCGAAGCGTTCGGCGAAGTCGAGGAACTTGTTGTCTCGCTCGGTCAGCGCTTCCCGGCCGACGATGTTCACGAGGTCACGCAGGTCCTCACCCTCTGCGTAGGCGGCATAGAGCTGGTCGGAGACGTCGGCGTGGTCTCCACGCGTCAAGCCCTCGCCGATACCGTCGTCCATCAGCCGTGAGAGGCTCGGCAACACGTTGATCGGTGGTTCGATCCCCTGGCTGTTCAGCGATCGGTCGACGATGATCTGGCCTTCCGTAATGTAGCCAGTCAGGTCTGGAATCGGGTGGGTGATGTCGTCCGAGGGCATCGTCAGAATCGGAATCTGGGTGACCGATCCTTCACGGCCCTCGATGCGGCCTGCCCGCTCGTACAGCTGGGCCAGGTCGGTGTACATGTACCCGGGATACCCACGTCGACCGGGCACCTCCTCACGGGCGGCACCGATCTCACGCAGCGCTTCACAGTAGTTCGTGATGTCCGTCAGGATGACCAGGACGTGGTATCCCTTGTCGAACGCCAGGTACTCCGCCGTGGTCAGCGCCAGACGCGGGGTGACCGTCCGCTCGACTGCGGGGTCGTCCGCGAGGTTCATGAAGACGACCGAGCGCTCGAGTGCGCCCGTGCGCTCGAAGTCCTGCATGAACTCGTTTGCCTCTTCCTGGGTAATTCCCATGGCGCCGAAGATGACCGCGAACTCCGAGCCGTCCTCATCATCGTCGCCGTCCCCGTCGTCTTCTTCCGGCACCGTCGCTTGTCGGGCAATCTGCAGTGCCAGGTCGTTGTGGGGCAGCCCTGAACCCGAGAAAATCGGCAGTTTCTGGCCACGCACGAGCGTATTCATGCCGTCGATCGCCGACACACCCGTCTGGATGAACTCCTCGGGGTACTCACGCGAGTAGGGATTGATCGCTGCCCCGACGATGTCCCGACGCTCATCGGGCACGATGTCCGGGCCGCCGTCGATCGGGTTTCCGGAGCCGTCGAGGACCCGTCCGAGGAGGTCCTCGGTGACGGGCATTTTCATCGTCTCGCCCAGGAAGCGAACGGAGGCGTTGCGGTCGATACCGCCCGTCCCCTCGAACACCTGGATCGAGACCAGTCCGTCGCTCGATTCGAGTACCTGTCCGCGCAGGGTCTCGCCGGTTTCGGTCTCGATTTCGACGATCTCGTCGTACCCGACGGGTTCGTCGACCTCGGCGAATACCAGCGGACCGCTGATTTCCGTGATGGTTTGATATTCTTTCATGATTTGCGGGTGCTAGTAGAGGTCTCTGATCTGTGATTCGAGGTCTGCCTCGAGTTCGTCGATGAATTCGTCCCACTCCTCGGCCGTCCCCATCCGGTTGAGCCGTGGGGCAGCCGTGACGTCCTGGATTTCGTCGACTGGGACGCCAGCGTCCAGCGCGTTGAACGCCTCGTCGTTGAACGTCTTGATCGCCTGGAGCATCCGGTAGGTCTTCTCCGGTGGGCAGAAGGTGTCCACGTCGTGGAACGCGTTCTGCTGGAGCCAGGCTTCACGCAGGTAACGTGCGACCTCGAGGGTCAGCTGCTGGTCTTCCGGCAGGGCGTCTTTCCCGACCAGTTGGACGATCTCTTGGAGTTCGTCCTCCTCGTCGAGCACGTCGACACCCCACTGGCGGACCTCGGGGTAGTCCTCGGCGACGTTGTCGCGGAACCAGGGGTCGAGTTGCTGGCGATACAGCGAGTACGACTCGTTCCAGTTGATCGATGGGAAGTGTCGCCGTTCGGCCAGATCCGCGTCCAGCGCCCAGAAGGTCTTGACGATACGCAGGGTGTTCTGGGTCACTGGCTCGGAGAAGTCACCGCCGGGTGGCGAGACGGCCCCGATAACCGACACCGACCCCTCGGTGCCGTTGATGTTCTCGAACAGTCCGGCACGCTCGTAGAACTCGGAAAGCGAGGCCGAAAGGTATGCTGGGTATCCTTCCTCACCAGGCATCTCCTCGAGACGGCTCGAGATTTCACGCATGGCCTCTGCCCACCGCGAGGTGGAGTCGGCCATCAGCGCGACGTCGTAGCCCATGTCTCGGAAGTACTCCGCGATGGTGATTCCCGTGTAAATGCAGGATTCACGCGCGGCGACGGGCATGTTCGAGGTGTTCGCGATGAGGCACGTCCGGCTCATCAGCGGTTTCCCCGTCTTGGGGTCCTCGAGTTCCGGGAAGTCCTCGATCACTTCGGTCATCTCGTTCCCACGCTCACCACAGCCGACGTAGACGACGATGTCCGCGTCAGACCACTTCGCAAGCTGGTGCTGGGTGACGGTTTTGCCCGAGCCGAACGGGCCAGGAATCGCGGCCGTTCCGCCTTTGGCGATCGGGAACAGCCCGTCCTGGACACGCTGTCCGGAGACGAGTGGGATCGTCGGCGTCTGCTTTTCGGCTGCCGGGCGGGCGGAGCGGACGGGCCACTCCTGGTGCATCGAAATCTCCTCGCCCGAATCGAGGGTTGCGACGGTCTCTTCGACCGTGAACGTCCCCGCTTCGATGGTGTCGATTTCGCCACCGTCGACGTCCGGCGGAACCATCACCTTGTGAGTGATGCTCTCGGTTTCCGGGACCTCACCGATGACGTCACCGGGTTCGACCTCGTCACCTGCTTCGACGGTCGGGGTAAACTCCCAGGTCGCCTCGAGGTCGATCCCCGGGGCGTCGACCCCGCGGTCGAGGAACGCGGAGTTCATCTTCTCCTCGAGTTCGTCGAGCGGGCGCTGGACACCGTCGTAGATGGTGTCGAGCAGGCCTGGACCCAGGTCGACGCTCAGCGGTTCGCCCGTGTTCATCACGGGTTCGCCGGGACCGACGCCGGAGGTTTCCTCGTACACCTGAATCGTGGTCAGGTTCCCTTCGATCTCGATGACCTCTCCCATCAGCCCTTCCTCACCGACGTAGACGACGTCGTTCATCCGGGCGTCGAGGTCCGTGGCGGTCACGACAGGACCGCTCACGCTTTCGATTACACCGTCTTCGTCGACGGATTCTAGTTCTGCTTGGCTCATAGGTTACTCACTGTCTTCGTCCGCATCCTCGTCCATCAGGTCGATCCCGATGGCGCGTTTGATCTGGTCTCGCAGGCCGCCGCCACCACTGGCTCCGCTGCCGATGGTGACGACGACCGGTTCGACGCTCGTTTCGACGTTCGACCGCACGTTGCGAGAGAGATAGTCGAGGTCGCCTTCGTGCATGACGACGATTCCGATGCCGTCGTCCTCGAGGACGCCAGTGACGGCGTCGTCGAGTGCCTCGGGTTTCTCGTCGTCGTCGACGTTCGCGAACTCTCTGACACCGGCCAGTCGAAAGCCCGTCGTGAACTCGGGGCTGCCGACGACCGCGATTTCTTGGCCTCGGTTGTCCTGGCTCATAGGATCACCAGCTCTTCTTCGATCTCGGTTTCGCTGAGGCCGACTTCCCGTCCGCGAGCGATTGCGCGGATGTTCTCGACCTCTCGTTCCTTCGCGAGGATGTACGAGAGGACCGCGGAAATAGAGACGGGATAGATACTGGAAAGGGTGTCGGCGTACTCGAGTAAGGCTGCGTCCAGTGCGTGTTCGAACTGGATCAGACTCTCTGCATCGCGAAGCTTGTCGAGCGCACTCGAGAGGCGGTCACCGTAGCGTTTGTTGTCGGCGATGTGATCGACGAGTTCGTCGTAATCCGTCACCAACCGGTTGAGTTGTGACCGACTGAACAACACGCCGCCTTCGATGTAGTACTCCGCTGGGTCGAGGTCTGCGCCACTGCGGGCGAGCCGGAGCGCGTTCCGGGCGTTCAGGAAATCGATTTCAGCCTGTAAGAACTCGACGTAGAGTGCGTTTGGTCCTTCCTGTGGTCGCCCCAGGTCGTCGAGGAGGTGCTCGTAGAACTCACGGTCGAGTGCGTTCTCGAGTGGCACCAGTGCGCCGGTCTCCTCGTAGACGTCGAAGGCCTCGCTCAGGGCATCGTAAAACTGTGTCCCAGCGAGGACGTCGATCGCGTCTTCGATCTGGTCGACTTCGAGCAAACGGTCGAGCGTTGAGTCGGGCAACTCACCGGCACGGATGAGATCCGTCTGGATCGTCTCGGCCGGGCTATCGGTGTAAATCCCGCGGAAAATCGTCTTCAGGTTCCAGACGTCGAACTTCCGGAGGTAGCGAGCGATCCGGTCGTAGACTTTCCCGTTTGACCACTCGAGGAGGTCGTCGAAGTGTCGCGCCAAATTTCGGTTGAGCGCGTACTCGATCAGGTCGACGCCGGAAAACCGTGCGCCGAGCTCGTTGATCTCTCGGTCGTACTCCGTCTCCTCCATGAACCGGGCGATGCCGCTCGGTCCCATCCGGATCAGTTTGCGGTAATCCTCTTCGGCGAACAACGAGGCTCGACGTGACCGCACGCGAGCGTTGACGTACTCCGGATTGGAGGTGCCTGTGCTCATTGTTCGAAGAGTTGTTCGCTGATCTCCCGGAGGTTCTCCTCCCAGACGGTCTCGAGGACCGAATCGAAGGTGTTGTTGACCCGGACGCGCGACTGTTCGCTCTCGACGACGACGCCGCCGAGGCAGTCGTACTCGCCGGCGTAGCTGTAGCCGTCGTACGCGCTGTCCTCGAGGATCGACTCGATGAGGGCCTTGTCGTCGCCACGGCCGTAGACGGAGACGGTGTCTCCCTCGTCGTACTCCGTGCTGGCTGCCTCGAGCAGCGAACGAGTGAGCGTTTCACGGTCGTCACCCTCGAGGGTTGCGAGCTCGTTTTCGACCTCTTCATGGACGGTCGCGAGGACGTCACGGCGGGCCTCCAGGCGTTCTTGTTTCGCCTCCAGTTTGGCACTGGAGAGTCGCTGCTCTCGCAACTGCTCGATCTCACGGTTGACGTCGCGCTCTGCGGTCTCGAGGATTTCCTCGGCGTCGTCTTCGGCCGCCTCGATAATTGCTGCAGCGCGAGCGTCCCCCTCGGCGCGTATCTCCTCCGCACGCGCGTGGGCTTCTTCTCTAATGTCTTCGACGACGGTATCCAAACTCATTGGTGAGAGGGGTGGTCGTTTAGACCAGGAAAATGACGACGATCGCGAAAATGACCAGTGTCTCAGGCAGCACGGTCATGATCAGGCCAGGTGCGAACATGTCATCGTCTTCGGCGATCGCGCCGACGGCGGCGGCACCGATACCTCGCTCTGCATACCCTGCGGCGAGGGCGGCCAGCCCGACACCGATTGCGGCAGCGGCGTTGGCGTAGTGGCCAGCGACCTGTTCATCGAATTCATTCGTTTCGGCGGCTTCCAGTGCAATCTGCGCGATTTCGGGTCCTTGTTCGATCATGATTGGTAATATCTGCTGGTGGATTTAACGTCCGAACAAGCGTATCTGTCGTTGCGCCCCCTATAAAACTCTCGAAAGAACTCGAGCGAGATACACTGTGACACCCGATTTCAGCCGAGACAGCGTACTCACTACGGGGGTATCGCATCGAACGGAAGCTGTCACCAAACCCGAATGCGGGCTCGAGTGCAGTCAGTCTGCCGGCTGATTCTGTGGTTGGCTCTCGATCGCGCCATCCTCACCGAACGGATCGTACTCCTCGCCGCCGCCCTCGTAGAACTTGCCGAAGAACTCGACGTACTCGAGACGGAGCATCTGAATGCCCGCCGCGGTGATGCCGAGCAGCAAGACGAGGATGTGGCCGAAGACGAAGACGACCACAGCGAGGAGCAGGAAGATGATCGTCACGAGGATGAAGTCGGCGTTCAGGCCGAGCCAGAGGAGTCCCTCGAAGGCGACGTCACCGTCTGCAGCACCGGGTTCCTCGAACAGCGCGAAGTTGGTGTAGCCGTCTGCGCTGTCCCAGGCACCGAAGACGAGCAGGTTGACGGCGAACGCCATCCCACCCTTGGCGAGCAAGACAGCGACCATCCGGAGGTACGAGAGGACGTGTCCGAAGGCGTACGCTGGCGTTTCGAAGACCCCGGCAATCCCCTCACCGATTGCGACGAGGACGAAGCCGACAATGAACATCGCGAGGCCGATGGCACCGACGATTTCGGGCAAACCGGCGAAGCCAAAGAACTCGTAGAGCACGGCCTCTTCGGTCGTGCCGACGAGGAACTCCGGTTTGTACGCCGAAAATGCGAGGTCTTCGGGCAGTGCGCCGATCCCGTGGTCGAAGCTGCCGCCATCGCCGTGGGCGAAAATCCAGAGGAACAGGCCGTTCATCGTCAGGATCCACGAGAGTTTCTCGTAGACGGCGGCTTTGATCCCGTGGCTCAACTCGTTGATGAAACCGAGCACGAGGCCCGTGTTCAGGTGGACGATACCGAAGAGCAGGCTGAGGATGATCCACAGGAGCGCCCACTCGGTCGTCTGGAGGCCTTTGGTCAACACGCCGGCACCGGCGAGTTCGAAGAACCCGTAGATACCTTCCGGAACGAAATCGACCATGTGAACGCCGAAGATGTCGTCGTACAGCCAGCCGAAGACGATGGTGAAGACACCGGCCCAGATACCGATGGTCCCGAGTGCCTTCCCGGCGTCAGAGTCGAAGACTTTCCAGCAGCCCCAGCCCATCAGCATGTAGAGGATCCCGTAGCCGATGTCCCCGATCATGAACCCGAACGCGAACGGGTACGTCAGGAAGATCAACAAGGTGGGATCGAGTTCACTGTATTTGGGCTGGCTCACCATCTTTACCAGCAACTCGAACGGCTTTGCTGGCGTCAGGTTGTTCAGGATGACCGGCGGCTGGTCGTCCATGGTGAGCGTCTCGTCACCGTAGTCGGCGGCACTGACACCGCCGCCAGCGCCAGCGGCCCCAGCACGTCCGCCATCAGTTGCGGCCTTCACCGGTTGCGGTTCGGCCTCGGCGTCGTCGCTTTCACCATCGGCGTGCTCGCCGTCGCCTTCCTCGGCATGGTCGTCGTGATGGCCGTCGTCCTCGTACTCTGCGCGCTCGAGCTCTTCGATCTCGACGCTGTCGCCGACGGCATCGTTGAGCGCCGCGACCAGGTTATCGTAGGCCTCGGTTGGAATCCAGCCTTCGGCGACGAACGCCCGCTCGGTGGTTGCAAATTGCAACGGGGCGTCCGCCTGCTGAGTTTCGATCGTCAGTGCGTGTTCGATCGCGAGCAGGAAGTCGCCGTGTTCGTGTCTGATCTGTTCTAAGTCGACGGCGATTTCGTCGAGGTCTGCCTCGAGGCCGCGTTTCTCGCGCTCGAGGTCGGCAACGTACTGTTCCGGGTGTTTGTCGGTTTCCGGAACGGGATACCGAGTGAACTCGAGGCCGACGAGAGCGTCGTCGATGATGCCCTCGGGTTCACCGTCTGCGGGGGCGGCGACGATCGCGATGACGTCGCCGCCGGTGAAGGTCTCGAAGGCGTCGATGCCGTCGTCCTCGGCGAGGGCGGCTTCGACTGCCTCCAGGTCGCCGTCACCGACGAGCACGTCGACGGAGTCATAGCCCGTCAGCAGGTCGAGGTCGATCCCGAGTTCTGCGAACGGCTCGAACCGGTCGAGGCGTTCGTCGACCTGTCGGCGCTGTTCGCGAATCTCGCTCTGTTTGTCGTCGAGTTCGTTGACCTCCGTCCGGATCTCCTCGAGTCGAGCCTCCCAACCGTCTTCGAGTGTGCCCGAGTCGGCTGTCCCCTCGAGATTGAGCGTACTCTCGAGTGCGCGGACGGTAACGAGTTTCTCGGAGGCGTCGTCAGCCCCCTCGAGTGGGTTGCCGTTCTCGAATCCCGGCCAGGAGCCGTCGTAATCCGAGAGGTGCACCAGGTGCAACTCGTGGATCGTCTCGATCACCGGTTCCAAGACGGACTTGGAGCCGGTCACCGAGACCTTGCTCATCTGTTCAGGTCTGAGCATTGACGTCCTCCTGGAACAGTTCGACGACGTGGTCTGTCACCTCGCCAACGTGCGTCTTGGCGCGGTCAGCGAGGGCCTCCCGCTCCTGTGTTCCTTCCCGGAGCACGCGTTCACACTCGGCGTCGATCTCCTCTCGAGCGGCTTCCAGCTCCCGCTCTTTGAGGGCTCGCGCCTCCGCTTCCGCATTCGTGCGAATCTCCTCAGCGCGTTCCCGGGCCTCGGCTATACGTTCGTCGCGGTCGTCTTCTGCCAATGCGACGATTTTGTCGGCCTCTTCTTCCGCCGACGTGATCTGTTTGAGAACCTCTGGCCTCGGCATATTCTAAGCACGCGAGAGTTGCTCCAGCGCGTATAAGGTAGTTGCGATAGTCGTTGAGGAGTTCGACACCCCTTTCGAGTCGTGATAGTCGGCAACGCGGGGCAGAACCCACCGGCGAACCCATCGCTGATGGACAGACCTATCACCGCAGACTGGTAACCCAACGATAATGGGTATTCTCGAGAACAAAGCGCGGGCACGGCTGTTCTACAAGTACCTCTCGCAGGTGTACGACCAGATCAATCCGTTCATCTGGAACGAGGAGATGCGAACGGAAGCCCTCGAGTTACTCGACTTCGAAGATGCCGAGATGGTCCTCGACGTCGGGTGTGGCACCGGCTTTGCCACTGAGGGTCTCCTCGAGAACGTCGACACCGTCTACGGGTTAGACCAGAGCGAACACCAACTCGAGAAGGCCTACGCGAAATTCGGCAAGACCGGCGGCCCCGTTCACTTCCATCGCGGTGACGCCGAGCGACTCCCGTTCCAGACCGGGACGTTCGATATCGTCTGGTCATCCGGTTCGATAGAGTACTGGCCCGATCCGATCCTCGCCTTGCGGGAGTTCAATCGTGTGCTCAAACCTGGGGGACAGGTGCTCGTCGTCGGACCGAACTATCCCGACAACGTCGTCGCACAGGTTCTCGCCGACGCGATGATGCTCTTTTACGACGAGTACGAAGCCGACCGGATGTTCAAGGCCGCCGGCTTCGAGGAGGTCAGACACCTGTTTCAGGGCCCCAGCTACGAACCCGAAGTCGCGATTACGACGGTCGCTCGAGCACCTGAGTAACCGCACTCCCGATCAGCAGGCGACTGTCGTCACCTCTGTGACTGTCTGTCCGTTCTGAGATACGTGTACACGAACCACGGCCCCATCCTCGAGCAGCGGCTCGTTAGTCGATGCCAGTCTGAAACTGGCAGTTTCCCCCTGTTGCCAGGTGGTGTCCCCGGCCGCGTTGAACGGGCCCGTTGGCGACTCATAGTATCCTGGCGCACCGACGAAGGGGACTGGCGGCGGTTCTGCAAGTCCGTCGCCGTCTACCGTTACCTCGAGGGAGAGCTCTTCGACGTCGAGACGGTCGCCGCCGGTGTGTTCGAACGTGAGTTCGTTGGTGTCTGCGTGGGCCTCGAGGTCGATCGTTGCCCTGTCAGGGGGCGACTGGAGGGATACCGTCCCGGCGGTGTAGGCGACGGTGCCAGCGAGCGCGACGGTCAGTGCGACCAGAAGCACGGCGGAGACGACCGGGCTCAGGCCTCTGTCTGCGGACGCTGTGATGGGCGTGAGTGAATCGACCACATCCCGTCTCGCTTCGTATTTGTATATAAACTTGCAATACTGTGGGGCCGACTGGTTTCCACTCGTTATCCGTCCCTCGAGGGTTCGACCGTCACTGACGTCTCGTCCGTTTCGACAGTCAGGTCGTACGCTCCGATGGGTTGGGCGATCCAGAGCGAACCGTCCTCGTCGGTTTCAGTCAGCTCGCCGTCGTCGAGCAGTACCGTCGCCTCCACGGCTTCGCCGGTGGTCGCGTCGGTCACCGTGAGTTCCGCGGGGCCGCTGGCAGTCGTTTGATTGAGTGTCAGTTCGACCCCATCTTCTTCCCAGCTCTCCTGGGCTTTGATCGGCAGATCGCCCACAGTGAGTTGCTGGTGTTCCCGAGTCACTTCTCCCGTCGCGCCATCGATAAACGCGAGCAAGGTTCCCTGGGCATGATCGAACTCGGCGGTGTACAGATGAGCGCTATCGATCGAACTGAACTCGAAATTGCCTGAAGTGCTCATCGCGTATGGGTATCGTTCGCCGGCGTAGTCGCTCACCGCAGCGGCGGACCCGATCTGGTCGTCTCCCTCGAGGTCACGGTGATCGAATCGGACCACTTCAGAGTGGTAGTTCTGGCCACTGACCATCGAGAGTCGGTAGCCATCAGCCGTGGTCTCGAGAAGGACTGGGGTGGGTTCATCGGTCGTCATCTGCCCGAGCAGTTCTGCCCGGAGCTGACTTTGTTGGGTATCGAGCTTATTCGATATCGCCCGCCGTTCGTCACTGGCTTCCGTCGCCGTGTACCCGGGGACCGTGGCAGCGTCGCTCTCGAGCTCGAGTGCCTGCTCTTCGAGTTGGGCTGCGGTTTCGGTGACGACCAGCAGTTCACGGAGGAATTCTCGGTCGGTCATCTCCCCGGTTGCGTGTGCCTCGACGGCGTCTGCTTCGACCGCACTGAGTTCGAGCGCATCGGCCCTGAGTGTTTCGAACCGGTCTTCGATCAGCGTTTCTCTCTCTTCGGGGTGTGCGTCGAATGCCTCTTCGAACGCGAACCGGTCGTAGTCGGTCCGAAGTTCGCTGTCGGCTGTCGAGACGGCCGTTGCCAGCTCGTGTCGGAGGGTAACGATCGATCGTTCACCCGCAGCGTCGGGATCCAGTAATTGGCGATTGGTCGTGTTCTCGAGTTCGAGGAAATCGTTTCCGGCCTGGGTTGTGGCCTCGAGGTTCGTTTCGTCGTCCATACTCGCTGTGTGGCCGGGATCAGCAGCGGCGAGGGCCATCGCAGGGAGCGAACAGACCATCACCAACGCGAGGAGGGCGGCGGACGCGTTGTTCATCTGCCAGCCACATGGGGCTCCGGATACAAAAACTGGTCGTTACTCGTGTCACAGGGTTCAANTGATGTGTTCGCCGGGTAGGCCGCGTTTGCGTCCAGTAAAGTGGTATTGAACCATCCAGTAAGGGTGTATGGAAAGGGTTTTTTCCCCTCGGTGACACGGTTGTGACCGTATGCGGTTCCCCCGCGTCAGCACTGTTGCCCTCGTTGCCCTCCTCGTTGCCCTCTGCACTGGTAGTGCGGTCGTCGCTGCATCGGCTGCAGCGGCTCCGTCGATGTCGGAGGGAGAATCGACTGAGCCACTGTTTCTCGAGACGAGTCAGGATGGAGTGAGCGGGAACTTCTCGTTCGAACCGGCCGAGCCGGCACAGATAATCCACGTCAACGTCACAGACACTGGTGATGCCGTGTGGACGTTTGAGAGCCGTAGCCTGCTCGAGGACGAGGACGACGAGGCGGCGTTTATGGATTTCGCACAGGCTGTCGCTGCGGGTGAGCGTGATGCAGGCTACGATCCGACCGTCTACGCTGACTTCGTGGACGCCGCGGCTGATGGAACTGATCGGAACATGTCTGTCAGTAACGAGGGATACATCGATCCACGCATCGAAACACTCGATACGGATCCGGAGATGGGTATCGAAGGCGACAACGATACCGAGAAAACGGTCGGAACGATCGCCTACCAGTTTACCTGGGAGGGGTTTGCGACGGTCGATGGCAGTAATATCTTCATCGGCGACGCATTTTACACGGCCGCTGGCGACACCTGGTTTCCGGACCTGAGTGGGGACCAACGGTTCATTATCGAGATTCCGCCAAATTACGGGTTCGACACCTCACCACCGGTTGGTGCCCAGGATCGATCCCTGGTGTGGAACGGCCCATACGAGTTCGACGATGGAGAACGTGACATCGTGCTGTTACGGGGGGCTGACGATACACCACCTGGTAATGGCGACGACACTGGTCCTGGGGAGCAGGTCGAGTCGGACCTCCCGATCGTCGGGATCGCACTCGCCGTCATCGGATTTGTGGGTGCCCTCCTCATCTTGACCCTCCTCAGTCGAGCCCAGCCAGCCTGGCTTCCAGCACCGCTCGGAGGAACGGAAAATGACTCCTCGAGCGCCGACTCTCCTGACGAAGGGCCGACACTCGAGCGTGGAGACGATGGGGATGGAGCGCCAGTCACCCCCTCCGGGGAGCCGCTCGAGAACGAGGAGATCGATCCGGAACTCCTGAGTGATGAAGAGCGCGTCCTTCGGATGCTTCGGTCGAACGGGGGACGGATGAAACAGGCGAACATCGTCAAGGAGACCGGCTGGTCGAACGCCAAAGTGTCACAGTTACTCTCGAAGATGGCCGAAGACGACGACGTCGAAAAGCTTCGAATCGGCCGTGAGAATCTCATCACNTTACCCGAAGTCGANCCAACGGAAGTCGAGTAGTCAACCCGCCAAGGGGTGTGAGTCGGTGTGCTCACGATTTAAGGCCCTCGCGCTACTCTGTCGGCATATCTGACTATGTCCCAGGAGACGGTGTATGCTATTGCGAGTGGCAAAGGCGGTGTCGGAAAGACGACAACGACGGTGAACCTCGGTACGGCGCTCGCACAGGCCGGGGCGACAGTTGCAATCGTCGACGTCGATCTGGGTATGGCGAACCTGGCCGGTTTTGTCAGCCTGAGTCCCGAGTCGACGACGCTACACGACGTTCTCGCCGGTGAAGCGTCGATCGAGGATGCGACCTACCAGTTAGCCGACCGAATCGTCGCTGTGCCGAGCGGGACTGCGCTCGAGGCGTACGCTGACACCTCACCCGAGGGCCTCAGTGGTGTCATCGATACGCTCCGTGAGGAGTTCGAGTACGTCTTGCTCGATGTGGGTGCTGGTGTGAGTCACGAGACGGTGTTGCCACTCGGGCTCGCTGACAGTGTCTTGCTGGTTTCGACCCCCGAGCCGGCATCGGTCCACGATGCGAACAAAACGATCGAATTGACTGACCGAGCTGGTGGCTCCGTTGGTGGCCTGGTGTTGACGAGAACCCGCCCCGCGGGAGATGTGCCAGGGGAAGAGATCGCCGACCGACTCGATCTGCCGTTGCTCGCGACGATACCCGACGACCCGACCGTTCGAGAAAGCGTGTATGCGGGGACCCCACTCGTCGTCCACGAACCGAAAAGCGACGCCGCAGTCGCCTACCGTGCGTTCGCTGCCGAACTGACTGGCGAACCCACACCGGCCACGGCCCAGCCCTCGAGTGCAGCGGCGGACGAGGGCGATTCCCAGGACAAGGAGCCACCGTCGGATGATATCGAAGCGAACGCGACCGATGGGGGCGACACACACGCGGCCTCACACGATGAGGTCTCGAGTGCGATCACGGAAGCAGAATCTGACTCGCCCTGAGCGTACAGGGTATTGGGCTCAGGTAGACGTTTTCCAGTCCAGATAGCCGAGGACCCCGCGCACGTTCATCGCGGTCTCTGCACGCGTTTTTTCTTCACCCCAGACCTCGACAAGTGTCGGGTCTGCGTCGGCGGCAAGCGTCTCGACGACGGCGTTATCGTCCTCGAGTTCACCGCGACACGTTTCGACCCTGTTGACCCAGGTCGTGAGCGTGCGTTCGTACGCCTCGAGCGCCGACTCGAGGCTGTTGCGCACGTCTCGAGGCCCAAAGTGCGTGTAGAGCAAGACGTCAGGATCGATCGAGGCGATAGTCTCGAGATCGTCGAGACACCCCTCCAGTGAAAACTGTGCGGGTGGGGAGGTCTCTCGGATTCGTTCGAGGGGAGGGATCCAGATTCCAGCGGCGTCGCCGGTGAAGAGCGCGTCCATTTCGGGGAGTTCGAAGACCAGTTGATGGGGAGCGTGGCCGGGTGCGTCGTGTGCCCGGATGGAGTAGCTCCCGAGGTCGAGTTCGTCCCCGCCCTCGAGTTCGACGATCCGGTCTTCGGGGACCGGTTTCGGCTCGACGTAATACTGCCACTGGTCCCCGACGGCCGCTTTCGTTCCCTCGACGAGTCGCCCAGGATCGACCAGATGTGGTGCACCGACGTGATGGACGGCGACGTCCGCGTTTGGGCACGCCTCGGCCAGGAAGCCTGCGCCGCCAGCGTGGTCGAGATGGATGTGGGTGACGGCAATAGTTTCGACGGCCTCTGGGGCGATTTCGAGCGCCTCGAGCGCCTCGAGGATTCGGTCGTGGTTCGTCCCGATACCGGTTTCGACGATGGCCGGGGCCGTACCGCCGAGGATGTACGCTGCGCCGTAGCCGCTCGTGTCGTACATGCCGGTGTCGACGTACCAGAGATCGGTGCACTCGCCGACGGTGACTGCCGTACAGGAGCCAGTGTCCATACTCGAGTACACCTGTGTCCCCGAATATATAGTGTCCGCATGCGAACAGCGGGACAATGGATTCCGGGAGCGACGAACTGACGGTGGTGCTGGTCACCGGCGCTGATGACGAGGGGCTGGTGGCGGTCGCACAGGCACTCGAGCGCATCGATGCGTCGCTCGATATCGTTCGATACGACCCGAGCGACCTCCTCAGTACGGCGGTGACACCAGCGATGGTTGTCTTCGACGAGTCGCTCGTGACCGACCGCGACTTCGCGTTTCTCGAGCAGGTCCGTGAGAGCTGGCCTGAGACCGTCCTGGTGTACAGTCCGGCCGAGCAGGTCGCCCCCGAACACCTGAGCCACGTCCTCGCCTCCGGTGTCGATGGTTACGTTCCGGCCACGGATCGAACAGCGTCCCTCAAGCGATACGTCGACCGCCTCTCTCGATCTCGCGGTCGCTCTCAGTCGACGCTCTCGACAGCCACCGCGGTCGATGGGTTCGAGGCCATTACTGCGATCCCCGAGACGTTCGTTTGGCTGCTCGATCCCACGGGGGCAATCGTCTGGTGGGACGACTCGGTCCCGTCAGCGTTCACCGCCCCCTCGAGCGGGACACCGTTTCATCAGTGGTCACTCTGGCCCGCGACCGCCCAGCAAACCCTCAAATCCGCCACCGAGACTGCACTCGATGGATCGACCAGTGAGCGACAGGTCACGATTCCAGCTGTCGAAGGGGAAGATTCACGATCGCTTTCGGTGACGATCACGCCGCGACCCGACGGAGGTTGCGTGGTCCTCGGACGGGACGTCACCGAGATGATGACCACGATCCGCGAACTGCGCCACTCCGAAGAGCTCCATCGAGTCACGCTTGCTCACATGACGGACACGGTCTTGCTCACCGACGAGGAGGGGCGGTTCACCTACGTCTGTCCGAACGTGCATTTCATCTTTGGGTACACCGCCGAGGAAATTCACGACCTCGGCACTATCGATGCCTTGCTGGGCCCGGACTGCTACGACGAAGACGCACTCGAGGAAACGGGGGTGTTGACGAACGTCGAGTGTCGGGCCACTGACCGTGACGGTGTCGAACACGATCTCCTGGTCAACATCAGAGAGGTGTCGATCCAGGACGGCCGCACGTTGTTCAGCTGTCGGGACGTCACCGCACGCAAGGACCGCGAACGGGCGTTGACGGCACTGCACGAGACCGCTCGAGCGTTGTTGTACGCGGAGACGAAACACGAAATCGCCACTCGGGTCGTTGATGATGCGGCTGGAGCGCTCGGGCTCTCCGGCGTTGCACTGTATCTCTTCGATGCTACTGAGAACGTCCTCCGACCGACCGCGAGGACGGATGCGTTCGAGACGTTCGGGGAACCACCGTCGCCGACCTGGCCGGGCGAAGACGACATCGTTGCCACGTCGTTTCTCAGGGACGAACCACGGGTGTTCCCGACACTCGAACGGTGGGATTCGACGGTTGGAGGATTACGGAGCGCCGTGGTCATCCCGCTCGGGGATCATGGGGTCTTTCTCGCTGGTTCCCCGGACGAAAACGCCCTCGATGGGGTGACAAAGGAGGTGGCGGACCTCCTCGCCGCCACGGCCGAAGCGGCACTCGACCGCGTCGAACGCGAGTCGACGGTCCGTGAACGTGATCAGGCCTTACAGGCCCAAAACAGCCGGCTCACTGCGGTCAACCAGCTCAACGCGATCATCCGCGAGATCGGCCAGGAACTGGTCGGGGCCGAAACGCGGGCAGAAATCGAGGAGGCGGTGTGCTCACGTCTCACTACCGATGATCGGTTCGCCTTCGCCTGGATCGGTTCGCGTAGTCACCAGACGGCAACGCTCGAGCCTCGAGCCTGGTCGGGGTCGGGGCAGGGCTATCTGGATGCCCTCGAGCCGACTCTCGAATCGGAGACGGGCGATCGCGAACCAACCGTAGAGACGCTCGAGACTGGTGAGTCGGTCGGTATCGAGAACGTCGCGGCGAACCTTCGCGGTGGGACGTGGCGGTCGCTGGCGCTCTCGCGTGGCTTTCAGTCGGTGCTCAGTGTCCCGATCGCGTACGACGAGTTCGGGTATGGGGCCTTATCGGTGTATGCGACCCAGCGTGATGGCTTCGACGAGATGGTCCAGGCCGTGTTAGCTGAACTCGGGGAGATGATCGCATCGGCTATCGGCTCGGTCGAGCGGACCCAGGCACTCCTCGGAGGCCACGGAACCGAACTCACCTACGCGAGCGGAGACGGCGAGACGGTTCTCGAACGTTTGGCCAGCGAGCACACGTGCACACTCGAACTCGAGGGGGGGCTACAGCGACTCGGAACGGGCGTGTTGGCGTTTTTCACACTCGAGGGGGCTGCTGCCGACGTCGTCGTCGAGCACGCACAACGACTCGTGGGCGTCGACGACGCACAGGTCGTGAGTGGTGCCGAGGGCGGTGGACTCGTACGGATCGTCCTTTCCGAACCGTTTTTACCATCTCGACTCGCTGAACACGGCGCCATCGTCACCACACTCGCTGTCGAGCACAGCGGGACGACGCTGACCATCGAGGTCCCGACCAGTGTGGACCCTGCCTCGATCGACGGGGTGGTTCGGTCGACCTACCCGGATGCCGATCTTCGATCACGACGGGACCTCGGGCCGACGCCAACGACCGGCTATCGGTTCGAGCAGACGGTGCTCGATGCACTCACCGAACGGCAACTCGAGGTCGTCCGTACGGCCTACCACGCTGGTTATTTCGAACGCCCGCGCGAGCAGACTGGTGCAGAAGTCGCCGCCTCGCTGGATATCTCACCAACGGCGTTTTCGAACCACCTTCGGGCAGTGCAGTCTGCACTTTTCGGGGTGCTCTTCGAAGAGCTCCACGTAGGGGTTCAATAATGCATGTGTCTCTCAGACTCGTGGTTTATTACTAAACCCGGGAACCCTTCCACGCCCGCAAATATTGCAAAGCATGGCCACCGTTTCGCGGCCATCGCTCAACCATGATCGACGCGCCATATGACCCTGATGGGGAATCGACCTACGAATGTCTCGAGTGTGGAGAGCTCGTCTCTGCGACGGTCAATCCCGGCCGGTGCCCGGATTGTCAGGTGACTTACCGCAATCGTTCGATGCCGATTGAATAACCATGGCAACACAACCGACACCGGAACGACCGGCCGTGGAGGAAGGAACGACGGATATCCTCGAGACGGCCCTGGCACAGCTCGAACGGGCAGCGAGTCACGTCAGCGTCGACCCGGCAATCCTCGAGCGATTGCGCCATCCCGCACGTGTCCATCGCGTCACCGTTCCGTTCGAACGCGATGACGGCACGATAGAAATTGCGACCGCCTACCGGGCACAGCACGACAGCGTCCGTGGCCCGTTCAAAGGCGGGATGCGGTACCATCCTGACGTTACCGAAGCGGAGTGCATCGGGCTCGCGATGTGGATGACCTGGAAATGTGCCGTCATGGACCTCCCTTTCGGCGGCGCAAAAGGTGGCGTCGTCGTCGACCCGAAATCGCTCAGTGAGGACGAAGCCGAACGCCTGACCCGTCGATTGGCACAGGAGCTTCGGACGGTCGTTGGGCCGGACCACGATATCCCTGCACCGGACATGGGGACCGGTGGCCGTGAGATGGCCTGGTTCATGGACGCCTACTCGATGCAAACCGGTGAAAACGCTCCCGGTGTCGTCACCGGTAAACCACCCGTGGTCGGCGGCTCCCACGGCAGAGAGGAAGCCCCCGGCCGATCAGTGGCGATCATCACCCGCGAGATGCTCGAGTACTACGACCGCCCGCTCGAGGGTGCGACCATCGCGGTGCAAGGGTTCGGATCGGTTGGGGCCAACGCCGCCCGTGCACTCGATTCCTGGGGTGCAGACGTCGTCGCCGTGAGCGACGTCACTGGCGGCTTGTACGACCCGGATGGACTCCCGGTCTCGAACATCCCGACCCACCAGGAGGAACCGGAGGCCGTCGCTAACTATGCCAGCGATTCGATTCCGAACGAGGAGTTGCTGACGCTCGATGTCGATGTCCTGATCCCGGCCGCCGTCAGCAACAGCCTCACCGCGGCGAACGCCCCTGACGTGCAGGCGGATTTCGTCGTCGAAGGGGCGAACGGACCCACGACGACGGCCGCAGAGACCATCCTCACCGAACGGACGATTCCCGTCATCCCGGACGTCCTCGCGAACGCCGGGGGCGTCACTGTCTCGTACTTCGAGTGGCTGCAGGACCGCAGCCGACGCCGGTGGTCACTCGAGCGGGTTCGAAACGAACTCAACGACGAAATGCTCACGGCATGGAACGCCGTCGCTCGTGAGTATACGAGCAGTGACGAACTCACCTGGCGAGAGGCCGCCTACGTCGTCGCACTCTCGAGGGTCGCCTCGGCACACGACGCTCGGGGTCTCTGGCCCTGAACTGACGGTTATCGTGTCGGCACGCTCTCATCGGGTCGCGGGCCGTGACCGTGGTTCGTGGCCCCCTCACCGAACGGGACTGCAGAGACGCGTCGGAACACCGCTTCTGGATCGCGATTCCAGTGCCAGTGCCAGCGAGTTTTCGCGACACACCAGAGTTTTCGACGGGTCGACAGCGACGGTTCGTTCGTCAACACGTCGTATCCGACGGACCTGATTAACGCGTGGTGCTCGGCGTAGAGCACGGCAGCAAGCAACACCGGAAGCTGACAGTCCGCGGGGAGATATCGGATTCCTGCAACGCCTTCACGGTAAAGTGCCTCCGCGCGACGCATCTCCGTCGCCATGGCGTNGGCGAATCCATCCGACATTTCGAACGCCNCGACCTCGGCTTCGGTCACGCCGTGGTCGCGCAGGGTCTCGAGTGGGAGGTAGATTCGCTCTCGCTCGATGATATCCTCGCGGACGTCCCGGAGAAAATTTGTGAGCTGGAAGGCTTCCCCGAGTTTGATGGCGTGTGGCAACGCAGCGTCTGGGTCGTCCGGTTCCATAATATCGGTCATCATGACCCCGACCGCTGCCGCAGAGCCGCGCATATATGCCTCGAGGTCGGCGTAGGTCTCGTACCGATCGGTGTGGATGTCCGATTTCATCGCGTCGATGAACTCGTTGATCTCCACGTCGGCAATTCCGTACTCCTCGCGAAGGCCGTTGAACGCGATCAATACGGGGTCGTCCGTCGGCTCTTCACCGAGGGCTTGTGCGCGGAGCGTCTCGAGTCTGGCGGCCTGGTCAGCTGGTGGCACGCCGTCGGCATCGTCGACGACTTCGTCAGCGATGCGAAAGAACCCGTAGAGGATGTGGGTGGGGTCTCTCACGCGTTTTGGAAGGAACCGCGTCGCGAGGTAGAACGTTTTCCCCGTTCGTCGCTGGATTTCTTTCCCTACGGTGACGTGTTCTTCGTGCATAATCTACCCTCCGTCGTCGGCATGAAAGACAACGTTGTGATATTGGTAAGTTAGATAGAGCAGTATAAAAAAGATGCCCCTCACAAGGATGGTACCCGTACGGGTCCGTTTCTGCGCAGATTACGTCCAAGAGAAAGAAAGTATTTATCGGTAGCTAGACTACCACCGTTCGTGACGCGACGCGCCCTCCAGATCGCTGTCCCCGTGTTCCTCATCCTCCTCGCTGGCTGTAGCGGGTTCGCGGCCGACCCCCTCGAGGACGGCACTGATCGGGAACCGTACGGTGTCGACGAACCCCTGCATAGTGAGGACCTTGCCACCCAGTCAGAGACCGATCGGCCAGCCGATGCTCCCGCCTGGACGCCCGACGATTGGGACGGTGGGACCGTCGATACGGCTCTCCTCATGGACAATCACACCGAGGCACTCTCGGATAGATCGTTCACGACAGCGTCCGTGGCGCAAGTCACTGACGAAGAGGGGACCGTCGTCCTCGAGAACCAGTTTGAACAGATCGAAGACTGGCAAGCCGGTGAGGTACTGGTGACTGCCGAGGTTGCCGGCGAGTACGCGCATTTCAGCCAGTCGGGAACCGACACTGCCCCCACGGCAGCCGAATACTGGGGAAGTACTGATGCCGAGTACACCCAACTCGAGTATCACAATGGGACGACCGAGTACGACCACGGCTATGCACTTACCGGTGAATTGTATACTGTCCATATCCAGGCGATGATCCGGGCGGCAGAAGACGCCGAAATCACACAGTATCAGTTCGAGAACACGACGTATCATCAGGTCAATGCCACGATGACCAACACAGGCCCATATACTGACGACAGCCCAGGAAGCCTCGAATTCTACGTCCACGAAGACGGGTACATTGTCGAGGCAACCCTCGAGACGACGCTCGACCCTGGGATGGTGGCCGATGACCTCGCTAGCGACGCCGACGAGCTCACGCTCGAGGAACAGTACCGGCTAACCGATCTCGATGAGACGACCGTCGACGAACCGGACTGGCTCGCCGAGGCCGAAGCTGCCGTCGGTGAGGAGACCGACGACTCCGTTGACGACGGTCACGACGACTTCGTCGAAGATGACCAACCAGTCGGCGAGTCCGACGACTAGCGGACCCTACTGCTCGAGCAGCTCGTCGGCCAACATCGGGAGGAAGGTGCCGATATCGGTGACCATCCCGATCGCCTGGGCGCTGCCGCGGTCGAGTAACTGGGTGACGGTTGCGGGATTGATGTCGACACAGACGGTCTTGGTCGTCGACGGAAGACAGTTGCCGACGGCGACGGAGTGCAAAAGTGTCGAGAGCATGAGGACCAGGTCCGCTTCGTGTGCCTGCTCGCGGATGGCGTCCTGAGCCTCGACGGCGTCCGTGATCGTATCGGGCAAGGGGCCGTCATCACGGATCGAGCCAGCGAGGACGTACGGCACGTCGTGGGCTACACACTCGTACATCACGCCGCTGTCGACGATCCCCTGGTCGATCGCGGCTTCGATTCCACCCGCGCGGCCGATCTCGCTGATCGTGTAGATGTGGTGTTTGTGGCCGGTTCTGGGGTGCTCGAGCGTGTCCGTATCGACACCTAAGGAGGTGCCATAGAGGTCTCGCTCGAGGTCGTGGACGGCGAAGCCGTTGCCCGCACTGAGGGCGTCGATGTAGCCTGCGCGTACGAGCGAGGCCAACGCTTCCCGGCCCCCCGCGTGGATGATCGCCGGGCCACAGACCACGAGGACGCTGCCGTCACGCTCGTCGACGGCGCGCATTTCGTCGGCAATCTCTTCGATGAGCGAGGCCGAGGGGCGCTCACTCGAGACGCCACCTTGCATGAAGCCGAAGGCGCTGCCCTTTCCACGGGGGCGTTCGGGCGGGTTCACCCGGATTCCCGTCTCGCCGGTGACGACCTGGTCTCCTTCCTCGATTGCGTTGAGCACGCGTGTGGTCACCCGTGGGGGTTCCTCCTCGGTCACGACGAGTGCACAGTCCATCTCGGCGTCGTCGACGGAGACCCACTCGCCGTTGATCCGCACCTCTGTCGGGTGGTTCGTCGTCGAATAGAAGTCGATGGGGACGACCTGGTCGGCCGGAGCTGGCTCGAGCCTGGCGTCTCGAGGGTCAGCAACGGTGGCTCCGTTCTGGTTGAGTTCGTGGATGATCGCCCGGAGGTCGGCTTCGGTGTCCGCCGTGACCTCCATTCGACAATACGTTTCTTCGTGTTTGTGCCGCCCAACTTCGAATGCTTCCACGTCGAACTCGCCACCGAGATCCATGACTGCACCGAAACAGCGCGCCATCGACCCCGAATCGATGATGTGGCCCTCGAGTTCGACCGTACGACTGACACTCATTACCCACGGTTTGCGGCCGGGAACCGTGAATGTGTGTATCGATGCTGATCTCGCCACCGGTGCGGATCGACCGCTCTGGGGGTAGCACCGTTCGTCTTGCCTCCCCACCTCGAGACCGTCGAGCGGTCGTCACTCGAGGAGTCAATGGCCTTGCGGACCAGAGCAGAACGGATTTACGTCGGGGCCTACTTCCCTCGCATATGGATTACGAGTCGAGTCTCGACCGTGCAATGGAGAACGTCCCCGACATCGGCGGGGACGACGAGCGACTGAGCATTCCCGATCCACAGGCCCAGAAAGACGGGGCGTTCACCCGGTTTACGAACCTCGGTGACATCGCCGACACCCTCTCTCGAGAGACCGGTCACCTCCACCGGTTCGTCCAGCGGGAACTCGGGACGAACGGGAAACTCGGCGACGGCCGAAGCCGGTACAACGGGAGCTTCTCGAGTCAGGATTTCAGTGCCGCCATCGACGCCTACGTCGAGGAGTACGTCCGCTGTTCGGAGTGTGGGCTCCCCGACACCCGCCTCGTGCGTGAGGATCGAACCCCGATGCTCCGGTGTGACGCCTGTGGGGCCTTCCGGCCGGTGACGAAACGCTCCTCGAGTGCCCAGCAACAACAACAGCGTGACGCCGTCGAGGAAGGTCAGACCTACACCGTCGAGATTACGGGAACGGGTCGAAAAGGCGACGGGGTCGCCGAGAAAGGCCAGTACACGATCTTCGTCCCCGGTGCGAACAAAGGGGACGTCGTCGACATCTATATCAAAAACATCTCCGGGAACCTCGCGTTCGCCCGACTCGACTGATTGAACGGTTTTTTCTGTCTTCCCCTCGACGACCTCGAGTACGTTTGGGATCACCTTTTGCCCTCACGTACTCGCGCCCGTGCGAAAGTGGCTTTTTCATCGCACCTGTTGACTCTGCTTTGTGCATCGATGTCAGTGTCACCCAAGACTCTTGTGAGAGACGGTCACACAACGGTACATGGACGACCGGCTCTCGGCTACCCTCGAGGTAGCCTTTCCGGATCGAAGCGTTCTCGAGGTGGCCGAGACCGGTCCGTCTTGGAACGATCGAAACGAGACGGTCGCGGTGTCGTTTACAGACGGGCGTGCGTATCTAAAACTCGCTGTCGACGATGATCCAACGCGGCTGCGTCGGGAACGCGGCGTGTTGTGCTTCCTCGAGGATATCGATTCAGTTCCGACACCAATCGTCCTCGGAGCTGACTTCGAGCCACCAGGATCGGCCGCTCCGTACATGGTGACCGCCCCCGTCGACGGATACTCGTTCCTCGAGTGCTGGGACGAACCCGACGCCGACCGCGAGTGTCTCGCTCGAGGTGTCGGCCGTACATTAGCACGGGTTCACGAGGTCCCACTCGAAGCCCATCAGAAATGGACCGATGGGAACCGAGCCCACGCACACATCGTCGACGGTGACGGCAATAGACTCACCCTCGAGCCTCATCCCTGGACGGCGGTCCTCATCGATACTATCGAGAACGCCCGCAGCCGGGCCTCGACCCAGCGCTTCGATCACCACTACGATCTCGTTATCGACGCCCTCAGGGCGAAGCGAAACCTCCTCGAGGAGGCACCAGCCACGTTGGTTCACGGCGATCCGGCGATGCCGAACGCGTTCGTGGCTCCGGGCGGTCGCGTCGGGCTTCTGGACTGGGAGATTGCCCACGTCGGCGATCCAGTTCGTGATATCGTGCGAACTCGAACGCAACAGTTCGACCAGCCTCGCCAGCCGACGAACGAGAGGCTGGTGACGGCCTTTCACGATGGGTATCGCGACGTGGCGGGG
>SL_4KL_010_BRINEDRAFT_10000240_pt1 | contig 27328 bp, 18 predicted proteins | sample SodLak_010_BRINE_2_FD_10664 | JGI IMG/M metagenome (IMG submission 10664) | reverse complement strand
TGATGAAAGAAGCAGACGAATATCGTGTTACTCAACAGAAAATTAGTGATGCAGCTGGTCTCTCTGAGGTTACAATCCGAGACAATTACAAAAAGTACACACAACACTGTTGAGAGCCCTTTTCGTTGGTAACCTCCTCAGCTGACGTTTGATTATTTAGTGATTGGTTCGATCGCTGACTGTCATATAATGTTTGAACTGCGTACAATAGCGGCTCTTCACTCAATTGTCTTTTTCATACTGAAGTCATTGAGGCTAGACTGTCTGTCTGACCATTGTATAAATTCAATAACACGCCTGCCAATTACTTCGCCCAACACTGGAGGTACAGCATTACCAATCATTCGGCCGACCTTCGTAATCTCAATCTCATCTAGATCATCCACGAAGCGATATTCTTCGGGGAACGTTTGTATCATTGCCCCCTCTCTGAGGGAGAGAGCCCTATCTTGAGTTGTGTCGTAGTGACCGAATCGGCCACTCCCGAGGTTGTAAAACTGCGTCGTAATCGTCGGTGCAGGCTCATCAGCAATCATACGACCATAAACCGACTTGTAACTCTGTCCAGATGCTTTCTTGTGACACTCTAAAAGTAACTCTTCGTCCCAATCCTTCCAGCTGCCGCCAGGTCGTGACTGTCTAATACGCTGGAGGTTCTCCTCGCTAAGATCTCGAGCCGTATGTAAGGGATACTCACTGTGAGTTTCGCCAGCTTCTATCGAAGGGAGATGTCCGATACAATCAGCTACGGTGGGATACTCGTCGGGATCTAAATATTGGGGGGTTCCCAGGTCTATACGACCGTCTCTCGAACCAAGAAGGACCCACCGCCGTCTAGTCTGAGGAATACCGTATTCCGGACAGTATACTCGTTTGTCTGAATCGGGGTTGAGATTGTACCCTAACTCTCTGAGACCGGCTACAAACTCGTCGTAAACGTCAGCAGTTCGGATTTCGTAGACGTTCTCCATGACGACAAAATCTGGATCCGTGTAACGAACGATCTCCAGAAAAGCCCGAAGCATACCGTACTTGTCGTGGCTGGCACTGCTTTCGCCGTGAGTTAGTGGTGAGAAAGGTTGACACGGTGCACAACCAGCTAACAGTGTCGAATCAGATTCGTTATCAAAATAATCTGCCACAATCTCTGGTTCCTCTCTGGCAATCCGGCCCACATCCTGTGCCAGAAACGTAGCCTCGTTGTTTTCTTCGTAAGGAAATCGGCTATCGATATCAACGTCAATCCCAACCTCAACAGAGATTCCAGCCTGCTCTAAGCCATTAGTGAGACCGCCAGCCCCACAAAACAGATCTATAGCGGAGACGTGCATCTGAACACTGTAACAAATTAGATCGGGTAATAAAGCATTTTCTTCTGGTAGTCCCAGACCGATAACTGATGGTCTTCTGAAAATATCATGTGGCTTCTAACCCAGTTTGTGAGGCAAAACTAGTCGTCTGCGACACCAATTGAAGCAGCCGATATTGCCTCATTGACGTGTTGAACTATTCCATTACCGATACGCTCACCAAGTTTTGGTGGAACAGCGTTGCCGATCAGTTTGGCCACATTACTCACTCCGACATCGTCCCAATTCCCATAGAAGTCATAGTCTTCAGGGAATGTCTGCAAGAGCGCGCCCTCCTGTAGTGAGAGAGCACGATTCTGATCTGTATCGTAGTGACCAAACCGTCCACTGCCGTAGTTGTAGAATTGAGTGGTGATCGTCGGTGCTATCTTGTCTGGTTCTATTCGACTGTACGGTGCCTTGTACGAACTCCCACTGGCTTTCTTGTGGCAGTCTGCCAGTAAGTGGTCTAGACCCGAATCTTCCCAGAGGCTCCAATCACCTCCTGGTTCCATATGCCGGATGCGCTCAAGATTCAAATCAGAGAGATTTTGCGAGCGGTGCAGTTCGTTATCAGGATGGACCTCTCCAGCTTCGATAGCCGGAAGGTGGCCAATAGTCTCTCTGACCGTCGGATAATCCGACTCACTGGTATAGATGGGTGACGGGAGACTAATCTCGCCTCTTTTTGAGGCCATTACAACCCACCGTTTCCGGTTCTGTGGGATCCCGTGTTCTGGGCAATAGACGTTACGATTCGACTCTTCGTTCAGGTGGTAACCCTCCCTGTCCAGATACGAGATGAAATCGTCGTAGACACTATCCTCCTGAATCTGCAGGACGTTCTCCGTGACGACCACATCTGGCTCCACATAGTCGATGATTTGGATTACATCGCGAAGTAGCCCCCACTTGTGGTGGTCGACGTGGGATTTGTCTTTGGCGTGGCCCATCGTAGAGTATGGTTGGCAGGGGGCACAGGCGGTCAAGACCTTTAAATCCGAATCCCACGGGAACATCCGGGCGATTCGTTCGGGATCCGACGACAGAGGCTCAATCCTTGTCTGGACGTACTCGGCGTTGATATTCTGCTCGTAGGGATACTTACAATCGGGATTGTGGTCAATACCCTTTATAACAGATATCCCCGCCTGTTCTAACCCATAGCTTAGCCCACCAGCACCGCAAAAGAGATCCACAGCAGAGATTTTCATGCAGTAGCTAACCAACAACAGTATATAAAATCTTGCTAGAAATAAGAGTACAAGAGAATGAACATGAGTCTAATTTGGACGGACAGAATAGCAATGCGGGGATATACTATCGGAAGAGAGTTGGACTGCACCGCTGGAGACCACGAAACAGAGAACCCGGAACAGTGATGTGTGTCGAGTACCCTACCTATCCCAGAATGCGTTGGTTTTAGAAAATGACGATTAGTCAAAAATTCACTTCAGACTCAGAGTGGTTCTTCTTCAGCGGCGGCCCTGGAGCCCCTAGGTATGGTGATGACCCGACGAAACACGCCGTCGACCACGATACAGAAACGTTCGTGCGTGAAGTACTCCAAAACGCGAACGATCAAAAGATCAATGACGATGAATCTGTGGAGGTCACCTTCCGATTCATCACGCTGTCTGGCGACGAGAGACGTGAATTTCTTGAGGCCCTTCAGTGGGAAGCCGGCCTTCGCGATAGATTGGAGACGATCGCGGGATCAGAACGAGGTCGTGGGTACGATCAGCTGTTGGAGCAAGTGGACGATCCGGACGCGGAGTTACGGCTGTTGATCGTCGAAGATCGAAATACGACCGGTCTCACCGGTGGGTGGGACGACGATTCGAATTACGCAGCGTTAGTTCGAGACGAACTCTACAGTAGCAAACAAGACGAGACTGCCGGTGGCTCCTATGGGTTGGGTAAATCAGTCTTGTGGACTTTCTCTGGAGCCTCAACCGTCGTGTTCAACTCTCATCCGGTAACGAGCGACGGCGATTCCGAAAGCCAACGACTCATCGGCCGGACGAAGCTACCAACACACGCACTCACTGGTGAAGAGACTACCTACCAAGGCGCAGGGTGGTTGTGCCACCCGAGACGAACAGACAGCGGAGTCCGACCAGAGGCACTAACCGGTGACATGGCCGAGAAGCTGGCCACAGACCTCAAGATCACTCGACCGGATGTTAGTGGGACTAGTGCTATGGTCGTCGACTTCCGTGATCCGACCAGAGAGGCCCGACCAGAGTTGGAAGAGGTCGCTTCTGAATTCGTCGAAGCGGCGGTGAAGTACTTCTGGCCGGCGATCTATCGCGGTGATCTGAACGTCAGCGTCGAGACGCCCGAGGTGACGATCGAAGCTGACGTCGACGGAGTACAGTCAATCAAACCGTTCGTAGAGTGTTTCGAACAGAGATTCGACGGCGAAAACAGCTCTCTGGACACACCCGGGGACGTCTCTGGACTTGATATCCCGATGAAAATTCCACTGCGTGCAGATAGAACCGAGACTCCCGACGGAACGGTTCGCTTGGCGGCCAGACTCGCGTCACCAGCAGATGACGATACCTATCTCAACAAAGTGGCCTTGTTCCGCGGTTCCGGAATGGTCGTGAAATATCTAGATCAGAGTCGCGTGGCGTTCGGCGATCGAAATTTCCACGGTGTACTAGCGTGTGGTGATGCGCGGACCGACGGTGCTTCTACGGACGGCGACCGAGAGATTGATCGGTTTCTTCGATTTGCCGAACCACCAGATCACGACGAATGGGAATCTACAGAGAACCTCCGTGAGGAATACCAACGCGGGTTTCGGATGGCTATCGACGACATGTTCGGGACAGTTAGAGACGGGCTTCGACACCTTGTCGCTCGGAGCAATCGCGACGAGAGTATGCTCTCCGAACAGGTACTGAAACGGTTTCCAATCCATGGACGCGGCCAGCCCCGCACGGAGAAAAAACAAGTTCGGGTCTTCGAGTTCGATAGTAACTGCCAGTTCGATGGAGGTCGCTGGCAGTTTGACGGCCTGATCTCACCGCTTGTAGACGAGTACGAAGGATGGAGTGCCGAGGTGACACTCACCGGAGTTGGTGAAGACGGGTCGAGCTACGATGCGATACCGATCGATTCGATCCAAGTAGAGCAAGGTAGTCCGACGTCGACGCTAACCGAGGGAGAAGCACACATCAACGTAGAGAGCACCGTCGATGAGTTGAGATTCGAGGGCCACTCCCAGAAGATTGGTGCCGACGATGTTTTCAGTGGTAGTATCGGCGAGACACAACTGGAGATTCGGGCAGAGATACGTACGAGCGAGGAGGAAGAGACGTGACACAACGCTCACAACGACATCGGTCAACGACGCTGCCGTTCAGATATCGACAGAGAGGTCTGGATTTCGATATTGATTATTACACCATCGACGGTAGCAAACCGAGAGACATAGAACTGAAAGCTGGACAATCTGAGATAGATATCGTACCGGCAATAGAAAAAAAACACGGGACAGACACCGAACTCGCAGAGTGGACCGACATAAAATTCTATGGTCAGATCTCAATAACCGAAGAGACGATCGCCGACGTCTTCCCGCCTGGAGAGCGTGCGCGACCACCGGCGAAACTCTACGTCGCATGCCGATGCCACGAGACGATCTCTCGAACTCGAGCCGAGGTCGACGAACCGTTCGACGGGCCTGGAACCTACGAGATCACGATCTCCCTAAAGCGATCAGAACTTCGAGGCGCGGTTGAGCTACACCCATTTCTTGTTCGCACCGACGACGGCACTCACGAAGACGATTATGCGGCCGTCAAGAACGTCCGAGTCGCTGGTGGCCACAGCTATAGAGTGATCATCGACAGCGAGGAGAGCGAGGACCCAACCCACATCGACGGCGAAGAGGTGAGCTTCTCCGATGTCGCACACTTACCGGCTGGTGAGAAGCTCTACTATCTGGACTTCAGAAACGAGAAGCGACCGAAACTCTGGATCAACGCCGACCACCCGCGGATCACCAACATCCTCCAGAGCAAAGGGTCGGTGGGAGCCGAACCGCGGATGCGTGATGTGATCTTGGATCAGATCGGTCAGGGAGTCTGGACCCAACTGGTGATTCGAGCCGGAGCAGCCGTCGACGACGACGGGAACGTTCCACACGAGTGGCAGCGGATGGTCATCGATACCTTCGCTCCGAACTTGTATGCTGTCGACGATTCGACGGAAGCTGCTCTCCAACTCCACGAGGATCTCAAAGATACGGACAATCTCCCACATTTCATGGAGCGAGTCGACCGAGAAATCCAAGAGTTCCTGAAGCCACGTGAACAGCTGATCAATCTGATGGAAGAGGGCCTCCGGATCTAACATGACTGACTACGAGTCACTCTATCGACTGACCGAAGACGGACGAAGAATCGTCGGCGAGCAGTTCCTCAAAGGCGAGACGACGATCACCGACGATGATCTGGCCGAGTACATCGAAATGATGCCAGGAGAACCAACCGCTGACCTAGCCACATTAGATTCTAAAGTCGACAGCGTCGTAATGTCTCACTCAGAGTACGACACAGCAATGGACGGTGCTCTCGCTGCAGACGTCCACCAGTGTCTGGACATCACCAGACGGACTGCTGGCGATCCAGGGTTGTGGCACTGGATCGCTGTTGTCCGCTATCCACACTTCGTCCGGAAACGATGGAAATACCGTTCGGAAGCCGCGATGCGTGAGAAGTTCCTCGGGGCAGGATCAGATCTTTATTCAAATGCGATACACAGGTTATGGTGGATCGCCGAACTCACCGAAGACGATGACGATTACACATTGACCGAGCAGGTCTTTGCAAACCAGACGATGGTCAACAAAGTATTCGATCGGTGGTTCGCTCGGTACCAACCTGCAGTGGTAGCTATCTGTTCGGAGCTGACCAACGAACCGTCGTGGATGATAGATGACGTCACACGACGGTTCAACCACGCATTGACCAACGTACAACTAGAGGGGCTAACCGAGGCAGACGCCAGAGATCTTGTCAGGAGAATCGTAGCCGATGTGAAAGCTGAGACACAAAAGTAAGCGGAAAATCAAAGAGGCCTCTCCGGAAACTCTGAATATCAACCTAACCTATTGGTTATGAATTCGATCAAAGACGCCGAAGAAGATAGATTGCAGATAGCCTATTGCTTTGCAGACTATGGAGTAGAGGCAGAGGCACTCTCTACGATCGGTGACGTCCATCGGTTCACGATAGACCCTAAAGACAACCCCTGGTGTGATACCACCCACGAGATTGATCTCATGGAGGAGACACCGGCTGGCAAGTTCGACCTGTGGTTCGGTCACCCGATGTGTACGCGGTATTCAGATATGCCTGGCGTTAATCCCGAAGAGCACGTTGACCAGATACCCCGAGCACGAGAACTCGCGACAGAGATGGCAGATCACTACGTGATTGAGAACAAGCCGAGAGCACCCTTGGAATCGGCAATTCACCTCTCAGGGAAGATGTTCAATCTCCCAATCTCGTACGAGCGAGCCTTCGAGACCTCCTTCGAACTTCGGCAGCCACCACGACAGACAACGATCGGATCGGAAGGGAGTCAGACCTCACCATTCTTCTACAGTGAGCGATCCCACTTGTGGTGGAAGACAGTCAAAGGTATCCGTGGCGACTACCCCAAGGAACACGTCGCGAAGAACGCGTTACCGCTGATATACGTCGACTTCATCACTCGAAACTATCTTGAGTCAACCGGCGGTTCCCAGGGCGTCCGCGACTATTCGGACTACGACAAAGAGATGGACCAGCGTAGAGCACAGGAGTCGAACTATGAACTCGACGACTTCCGGTGAACCTCCTCGGGGGCAAGCAGGCCCCGAGGTACTTCACGCTACGTTGCATAGACTGCTGTGTGTAAAATACCGGAAAAACGGCTCACCACCAGGTTATAGAAGATGTCAATCTGAATGTTAGAATTTTAATATGTTCTGGCGAAATGGAGATAATTACTATAATATATACATAAAAAGTATTGAAACAGAGAGACTGATTATGCTCGTAAAAATTGCACGAACGACGAGGTAATAGCTGACGAACCGCTGTAGGAAGACCAAACAACGAAATCGGATTCTCAACACAGACTGATGGATGACAAACGAATCGACGGACGCTCTGCGAGCGATTCAGACGGTACTTCTGAAATTAGTACTCTGAACGACCATCCGTTATCATCAAAGCTTGTTCAGGAAGTTGCAGAAGCGTACGGCGTCACTGAGACTCGTCTCTCCGACATCCTCTCTCGAGTTGGGGTCAAAGGGTCCCCACTATCTCTATCCGGTCTCTTCGGGTGTGGAGCAATCGAACTAATCGATATCTTTCAGAACGATACCGTAGGCCTCTCTTTAGAGACAGACACCCGTTGGCAAAGTGAACTACGCCGACAAAATGTAGACGGTCAGTTAGGACGCGCAGTCGTTGCCGCACACAGACGACAGATTCGGTCTCTCGTCGACCGGCAATTCGACGAGGAGTATGTGATTGTGGCTCGGATTCCTTCTGGGGGGCTCTCTGAGGCTGTCAGCCGTCGTGTTTTGAAACTTTCCGAAGAGACGACACTTGATCTTCAGGAGTCAGTCGTGCACGTGTTGTCCGGCGACGGCTCACGATCGATACTAGGGATTTCGGAGATCCTTGGTATTGGTCCGAACGCAGTCCAGACGGCATTAGAGCAGTCTAAGGACAAATTAGAGACCGCTCGGTCGACTGTATCGATGCTCGATACTCCGAGCCCGATGTCGGTCTTGGAGATGAATTACACGGCTGACGATTGGCTCGGTCTCAACTGGACTCCGTGGTTCGAACTCAGTGATTCAGATGTATTAGATGACCTCCCGACTACTGCTGGTCTCTACAGAATCCGCCACACCACGACCGACGAGATAGTTTACATTGGTGAGTCTGGTGGTGAGAAAGGAGTCAAAGGGCGGTGTGAACCGTTATTCTCAGACGTTTACCGTGACGAGATGCCATCCAAAGGAGGGCACCCCACTCGTCAGCGTCTTTGGAGTCTCTATCGACGTGACGGAGGGGCCTTTGAGTTGTCAGCCGCGACACCACCGGTTGCATCTCATGATCGGACTCGCCGTGGGATGGAAGCTGCTGGGATCGCAATGTATCGAAGGGTCGCTGGACATAGTCCACGGGTTCAATTCGGCCGTTCGACCTCTGTCGAAGACATGAACGGTTCTACACATTTGGCAGACGATCCGTTCAGATACGTTTCAAACATGCGTAGCATCTCTCCACCACAGTGGACTAACTGGCGTGATGTCACGAGCAACGTCTGGCTCGGAATGACTTGGTCTCCGCCTGTTGCTCTCAAAGAACGAGCGAGTATAAATATCGATGGAGACTGCGTGTATCGGATTTGGTTCCAGAATGACGGCACAAAACGATTGGCGTTCGTAGGTGAATCAGAGACACCTACCAGTAGACTGTTTCGAGCCGAACGTGAATACGGGAGTGAGGCGCTCTTTTCGGTTGCAACTGTTCCTACAAACTCGTTTACCGAACAAGAGCGACTCCGCCGGAGACTTGAACGGAAAACTGATCTTCAGGGCGCACATTTCTTAGCGACTGGTTCACCACCCGTATCTCAGTTCGGTAACTTGTAATTGGAGCCAGAACATCGAAGACGATTACATATATGTTTTTAAACCATCCAAGCATATCGAATTAGATGATAGTCACTATTTTTAAACGTGCGCTTAATATGGTTACAAAAATGAGGGTATCACATTGACTCGAGGATGGGGATTTACCACTTCTCGGCCCACCGACGCGCGGTACGGCGACGATGTCGCTAAGTACACCATGTCCGAGGGAGAGGATCTCAAGACGTTCGTTAGAGAGGTCCTCCAGAACGCGAATGATGCGGGTCTCGACAATGACGATCCCGTAACAGTAAATTTCAATATAGAAACCCTCTCTGGAGACGATTTCGACCAATTCTGTGATGCGATAGATTGGGAAACGTGGTCACGACACGCACGATTTGCCGACGACACCGAGAGTGGTCGACAGATCGTCCGTCACATAGACCAGGCCGAAAACGATCGAGAACTTCGTGTCTTGACGATCGAAGATGAGAACACTCACGGACTCCTGGGGGCTGAGGATGCTGACGAAAAGAGCTTCACTGCACTCGTCCGGGACGTTCTGTTTAGCAGTAAGAGCGGAGATACTTCGGGCGGTAGCTACGGGCTCGGTAAAGCAGTCCTCTGGCTCTTCTCGGGACTCTCTATGGTCGTTTTCAATTCGAATATGAGTCGCCCAGAGCCGAAAGACGACTCTCCCCGTCTCATCGCACGTACTCGACTCCCGACACACAAGTCAGATGACGATGAGACTGTCTATCAGGGACACGGTTGGTTCGGAGATCAAACCGACGACGGAGCCCGCCCACTGTCAGTTTGGGGGGACGAAGCACGAGAGATAGCCGAGAAACTCCGACTGGACCGGACCACCGACACTTACGGGACGAGTATCATGGTCGCTGGGTTCCGTGATCCAACAGCCGAAGAAGCACTTGACGACGACGAGTTAGCAGACCGAATCGTCGAAGAAGCACTCAACTCGTTTTGGCCAGCGATCTACCGAAACGAACTATCTGTCTCTGTGGAGACCAGTGACGGGACACACGATGCTACGATAGAGAATCATTCAGAGATAGAACCCTTCGTTGAGTGTCTTCGATCACGAGAATCTACCGTCGAAGAACTCAATGAGAGTGGTGACGTCGTCGAAGCTCCGATCGCTCTCGATGTCCCCGACAAGATCTCCGGAGAAACAACAGAGTCGGGTGAGTTGGCTCTCTGTGTTCGTATGGCGACTGACCGAGAAAAGTACGAACGAAACACGGTTGCATTTGTCAGAGGGGCAGGGATGGTCGTCGAATACTACGATCGAAGTAGAGTCGTTATCGGTGGGCAGAATTTTCACGGCGTGCTCTTGGCTGGGAACGCTCGGAAGTGGGGCCTCAAAGATGACTCCCCAGAGTCGTCTGATAAGGACATAGAAGACTTCCTCTATGCTGCCGAACCACCACGACACAACGAGTGGCGTCGCACCGAGACACTCGCCAACACCTACGAAGATGGGTTCCGTGTCGGTGTGGAGGGTATCAAGTCGGACGTTACGGACCAACTACGGACGCTCATAGCTCCCAAGGTTGATCGTGGTTCGATCGGTCCAAAACGACTAGCAAAGAGGTTTCCCATCGGAAATGATGGAGTGAAAGAAAGCCAGTCTCCCAGCCATCACGTGACCGGTGAGACTGACATCTCTTTCGATGAGAGTCACGAACACTGGGTATTCTCAGGTGAAATCAAGCCTGCAAATTCCGCCGACGAACTTCGTGAGGTAACCATCTCGCTCAACCGAATGGGAGAGGAGCGACAGACTAACGATCGGATACCTGTTTCGAGTGTCAGTTCGTCGACGATGGGTGTCATGGTGAGTACGACCGAATTGAACGGTATTCGAGTCGGTCGTCTGCAGATACCGTCGGGAATCCCATCGGTCGAATTTGAGGGGTTCTCGGAACACGATCCACGACAGGTGAAGACGAGATTAAACGTGAAGGCAAAGCTCCAGAACGGAGGTGATCAGTGATGGCGATAACAGACGACTTAGAGACACCTGAGGCTACTGACGAGGATGGGGAGGTCGATTATGAAACTGGCAGTCTACAGAGAGATTCACTGCCATACGCTTATAAGGAAGAAGCACTGGACCTCACTGTCACGAACTACTTGCTTGACGGAGAGAGTAGCGATGATCGTGGAGATCTTTATGAGGGCCGTCAATCAATCTCTCTTGTCGACGACGGTGATTGGAAGACACTCACCATAGAAGGGAGTATAGGCGTAACTCAGGAGACGATCGAATCGGTCTTCCCAGGGGACGAGTGGGACGATCCACCCGCCAGGCTCGCAGTGGTAATTACGTGTCCGGAATCTATCAGTCGGTGTGCCGAAATGTTGACCGACCACACCGTCGAAGAGAAAACCTACGAGTTTACTATCGAGTTGAATCGAGAGGACTATCGTGGGGATGTTTTCTTCATACCATTCCTGGTCAGAGGCGAAGAACGTCTGACGGGGGTCGCCAACCGTGCAACAAAAGTAGGCGCACGACTTGCTGATGGGGAACCTTGGAGAGTGACCCTTGATCGTGGACCCGACGATGGAGGACTGCTCCAACCACTCGTGGAACCATTCGGTGACCACGAGAAATTCCCCGACGATACTCACATGCACTACCTCGATATGGACGAACCACGAAATCCCCAACTGTTCCTGAACGCAGATCACCCGACTATCGTCCAAGTGCTCAACAACGAGGGTTCGACCGGTGGACCACCACGACTCAGAGACGTCTTGTTCGGATACATAGAGCATGGGGTTTGGATGCAGCTTCTCCTACGTACGGCCCAAGACGTAGACGAAGACACTGCTGAGACGAAATTCAACTGGCAAGAAGACGTAATAGACCTCTTTTACGAGGAGCTGTATCCAGATCTTGACAGAGAGGAAGCGACAGTGCAGCTCGGAAAGGACGCCTCCGACGTGGAAGATCTGAATCTTCTCGTCCAACGCTTGGAGCGGGCGATAAACGACCGTGTCGACCTTCCGTACGACACCCAGAGACTTATTGAAGAGGGTATCCAAAATGTCGACTGAACTACAACGACTGACGAGTGCCGGACGGTCCCTCATCGGTGAGGACTTCTTTGAGGGACGCCGTGAGTTCTCTGAAGCAGAGCTTGGTCCCTATCTTGAGCCGATCGGGATCAGTTTGGACTTATCCCCGATCAAACAGCAATTCCAAGAAGCGAAGGAGTGCGGTGAGTTCGAAACCCAAAGACATCTGTTGGATGCAGAGATGGCACCAGTAGTGCATGAGACGATCGATATCTCCCGACGAGCCGCAGCCGATGCTGGTCTCTGGCACTATCTTACAGTCGTCCATTTTCCGGAGTTCGTGAGATATCGTTGGGAAGGATCAACCACACTGGATGAGAAATTCCTTCGGGCGGGGACAGACATCTATTCAAATGCCCTCCATAGGCTGTGGTGGATGGCAGAACTCACGTACGAAGAAGACTTAACAGTCGACGAAGGCCGATACGATCGGACCGAGAGAGTGCTTGGGTTCCAAGAATTGGCAAACGATATCTTTGATAGATGGTTTGCTAGGTATCGTCCAGTAGCGGTCGCCTGTGCAGACCTACTTGATAAATCCATTCTTGACGAAGAGGAGCCATCAAGCTCAAAAATAGCGAGTCAAACGACGACTCGGCTTAGAGAAGATCTCACCGTCCTCCGAGTAGAGGCGATGACTAACGAAGAGATTGAAGATAAAATCGTCTCACTCCGTGACGAAGTCATCCAGGAGTTGTCTTAGCTCAACGCCGGTAGTCAATGGTCTTGAAATCAAACTCTGCGAGACTTGCTGGATGTCCCACCTGCGGTACGGGAAGCCCCGTGGTTTATTACGGAGAAGATCTCACGTTAACGACATAGTTAATCTAAAGATTCTTGTCAGAGATATTTTACTGGATGGTGTAGTTCAAAATAATATCGTATTCAAGATCCCACGCTACCCTTAACAAGCGAAGTCGTCAGATTAAGTGAAGTAGAGTGGGGTTGTTGACAATCAGTATTTCTGAGAACTATCATCTAGAGGCTCTTGTGGAAAATACGAACACTAACAGGCCAAAAAATAGCACACCGGCACCTGCTTGAATGACAGTCAATATTTCACCAACTGTCGTTACTGGTGAGAATCGTGCGTATCCGAACCCAGTGAACGCTAAAAGACTAACTAAAACTGAGAGTCCATAATCAATCATAATATGCGGGTTGCTTTCAACAATCGGAGAATCATAAGCGAACGTACCAAGCCTACTATGTACTCCTGCAGATATTAAAATAAAAATACCAGAAAAAACAAATAAATTCCTCGGTTTCGTCCCGTATCCAGTTGTGAGCTTTAGAAACCCATCTATTACTACCTCACGCGTACGACGCCGCTTCCAGTTCATCTTCAACAGGGCGTCCTTTCGTTTCCGCAGGGCCCAAAGTGACTTTGAGGTCAGAGAATTGTTCCTGTAGACTGCTTCCAGTGTTTGATATACCGACGCTGCTTTCTTTTCTGGATACTGTTTAAATTCTCCTCTGGAAGTGGAAGGATTGTCATCAGTGTATTCGTGAATATTTTGCAAATCAGTGTCTGTGTCAACCCTTGCCGAAACCAGCTGACAATTGTACAACAAGCTGTCTTTGAAAGTCGAGTCAGTGAGGTCGGCTTCGGCAAGGGTTGCAAATTCAAGATTGGCTCTCTCAAAGGTCGCACCATCGGCTCGCACGCCTGATAATGACACACCAGAGAGGTCACAACCAACGAAGTTTGCGTTGGACAAACGAGCTTTATCAAATCTCGCAGAATCAAAACTAGAATTAGAAAACGTCGCATGTTTGAGTGTCGCCCGTTCGAAATCAAGATCATCTGTGTCGTGGTCTGTCAGGGTGACACCGCTCAGCTGTGCCTCTGTGAATTTGACCTCTTCTAAGGTACACTCCCTGAACGTTACTTCCTTCATATCCGCATTTGAGAAGTCGACGGCGCAAAACTCCGTATCAACAAACGTCGTATTCGACAGGTCGGATCTTTTGAAAGTGACTTTTTCAAATGTAGCTCCTTTCGTTTTGATATTCTGGAGGACAGCATCGTTGAATTCGGCCCGCTCAGGCTCGGTATGATTAAGCTTCACCCGTTTCATACGAGCCTGACGGAAGTCTGCCCCCTCGAGCGTCGCCAATCTGAGGTTTGCGTCGCGCAACTGGGCGTCTTTGAAAATACATGCAGAAACATCCACCTCAAAGGTAGCTCCTTCTAGGGTCGCTCCGGTGAAGTCAGCTCCGGCCAACTGTGTCTTGTGTCCAGTGAATGTCGCCTCTTTCAAATTGGCTCCTCTGAAATCGACATCTCGAAGATTTACATTTTTGAATGTGACTTTCTTAAGCTGTGTGTCTGATAGATCTGATCCACGGAGTGTTGTACCTTCAAGTAGCTTCTCCCCTTGCACACTCTGTTCGGAGAAATCAACCCGTTCAACGCCCTTCTGTTTTATAAATATATCACTTAGACTTGGTTCTTCAGGTTCTTTTGGAGTGCTAGCTGTGCTGTCTGATTCAACCGAACCCGAACCGTCTGGATCAAAGAACCCATCGGCTTGGATTGTGTTTCCGCCAAGCTCCAAGGCACTCTCAAGAGCATTAACGACATTCTTGTTAATTAAGGGGCCATCAATAAGCTCAAGGAGATCTTGGTCCGTTATTTCAACCAAGGTTTCATTTGAGGGGGTAAGCAGAATCCGTTGTCCCTCGTCGCTGGTTTCCGCCGAGGTATCTGACAGAATCTGGTGATCAAACGGCCCGACCACGCTTTCTGTCTCAACATCTTTGACATAAACCGTATCTTCATCTTCTAAATCAGTGGCTCGGGTGCAATGAAAAACACCTGGCTCTAATTCGGCGTCTCGGTCAAATAGCCAGGACGTCATTTAACAGTCTCATTCCCAACCTCCTCACAAAAATATACCGTTGCACAGATAGTAACTGGAGTGTTTTGTCGCAATTCTGTAACGCAGCTACTTGTTTAAATTGGCCAGACTGACTGATCGGCTGGCCTCAAAGACGGCGTCAAACGTGTCAATAGCTAGTTGAACTTCTGGGCCGCGCGTGAGGAGACCGACCTCAAAGTTCGATTTGAGGTTCGTAACTGTGAAGTTAGCACTCCCGACATAACAACGCGTCTCGTCTATCACAACCAGTTTTGCGTGAGTGGCGTAGGCTTGCCTGCCTGAGGAATCGCGGTGATATAATTCGGCGATCTCCACCAGTTCACGCTCTGCTTCTGTGAGCGAATCACGCATCTCAGCAAGTACTTGATATCGGTCTGTCCCGGGATTGATTCCACGCGTGAGAATTTTAGTCTTGACTCCTCGTTGGGGGAGAGTCTGGACGGTCTTGACTGTCGGATGATGTGGGTCGAAATACGGATTTGCAATCCTGACGGTATCATCGGCCGTGAGAAGTGTCGAACGAACACTGGTGTCTAAGCTACCCACATTGGGGGGTGTTTGGATAGTGAGTTGCTCTGGAATAGTAGCAAGGATTTCGGTGCCAGAATCGGTATCGGTGGTCCTCGTTGAATTCGCTAGAGCTGCTACCGCGACTGCTTGCTCAAATAGCAGCTGCGTAGCGTCAGGGACCGAGGCGCTGAACGTCGCATCCACAAAGGATGGATTACGGTCGACCTTCTCGGCCACGTTGTTGAGCGATAGCCCGACAAAGATGGCTTCTGCCTCGACGGCCGCTAGCTGTTCGTTGTTCGGGAGATTTTCGTCGATGTTCCTTCGGGTAATGGTAACTGTGCCACTACCGAGGCTTTCGATGGCATCGGCTATCCGGAGTACCCGCTCAGACGATTCGAAGAAACGGGCAATAGTGAACTCTTCGGACAGCGGGGTGTTCAAGATCCTATGTGCTCCGTGACCATTTGATACTCAGAGATCCCAGAAACCTTCGATCTCATCCGACCCCGTCAGAACATTCCGATCCAAGGTTTGGTTGTAGTACTCACACGTGAATTCTGCCACATGCATGCAGGCATGGCAGGCGGCCCCTCCTTGCGATTGGCGACACGCAGGATCGTAGATACAATCGCTTACATAATCTTTGGTGTCGGCAACCCATTCGTTGATACGGGTTTTGAACAAGGTAAACATCCCACCGAGTGCGAAGTGTTCCATGCTTTCTGCATACAGGATGATCGCTGGCACGTTTGGCAAGATAAGCTCGGAGATACTGTCGTTGTCAAGCCCACACTGTTCGCTCGCCGTGCTCATGAGGGCGTGACTGGTAGAGTGTATCAGGCGGTAGATTTCCTCGGTGAGGCGATCCTCTATTGGAGTGAATGGATTTTGTGTCTCTCTGGGGTCGACGGTCTCAAGGAACCAACGTTTCAGCGCGGTCTCGTCGGCTACATCCGGTGCGTTCGGCTCAACCAACGAGCCGTTGTTGAGCAACCACTGTACAATCTTCTCCCGGTCAAGTTCCAAGACGATGGCTTCAGATGGTGATCTGTCGCCATAAATAGTCACTGCATCCTCGTCGTAGCGGTGTTCAAACGACCGTAGATCTGTCTCTTCGGCAGTCGGGGTATCACGCGTATATCCATAGAGGATATTCAACAGAGGAAAATTGTCGACGACCCAAGCTCCTGCAACTCCGATACTCGCCAGCGATTGCTCATAGAACTTTGCTTCGGGGTGTTTTTTGAAGAAGTCGTCTTTCGCCAGATAATCGTCAATTGAACTTGTCGTTGGATAGTTATCAATCCCCTCAAGATCTGCTGGATCACCTACGTACCCCGATGTGGAGCGCATATACGTAAACAGCTGGTCACCGACCAGAGTGTGCCACTCACGGTCGTTGGGGACTGTTACCGAATCACTGTTGATACGAACAACTGTGTTTCGAGTATACCCCTCTCCGGGTGTTAGATCTTTGATCATGTTAAGAACGGCTTGGCGGTTTTCCTCACCAATATTCTTAACATGTTCGTCAATTTGTTCTGGACTCAAACCAGGAACCGAAGCAACGGACTCTGGCGTGATCCCTTCATCGCGGAAATCTGGGTTCCCGAGATAGGCAGCCATCAGTACGCGGGTCCACGGCTCTCCGTACGGAATGTCACCTTCTTCAACGCCCACTAGCGGCATCTCGGCGAAGGCGTCCCGTTGAGGGTAGTGAACTGTTCCCGCTTCAACTGGGGTTGGAAAGCCAATGTAATCTCCACATCCACTACATAATCCACTGAGGGAATCTTCGTGGTTGCATCCGTTTGCCTGACACCGAAATGACCAGGTAGTAAGATCTTCTGGTGACCCTTTGGATAGATGTAGGAAGTCAAACCCGTGCGTATCGCACGGAGATGGTTCTAAGTTCGTTACACTCCCGCAGTCATGCACAAGCACGAACTGAATCTGTTGGAGTTCACCGTCACAATTTGATTGGGGACAGGTGCCGTTTGTATCTCGAAGGTTCTTCAAATTGTCTCGATAGGTCACTGCATCACACTGCTTGCAGACGACCGTCCGCGGGAAAAATTCCGCTTGAACCTGCCTAACCCGACGGAGGCTCACCTCTGTATTTCGGAAGTCACGCCAGGGTTCTTGATCGCTGTTCCGAAATGGCTCTATCTGCCCTGCGACACGGTCGACAATTCGATCCATATCAGCAATATCAAGTGGTTCGGATCGCCAGTCGTCGACTTTCATCGTAATGCCCTCTCTCGCGTAGCTGAAGACTGCTCCTGGGGCCATCGAATTCATCGTTTGGGCGATCCCACGTTCCATCTCGGCTTCACTATCGTCGGCCATCTTATCGACTCTCCCCAAACATTTCTTTCAGGTCCTGTGTAGCAAGCCCATGCATGACTGGTATTTGTTCGTCTATGTCTCGAAGACTGCGCATCGGACCGCGGAGTCCTTCATCTTCGTCTTCCATCACATTACCGAGGTACTTTTTCAATCCGGCCTTTCGAGGGTCACGTATCTGCGGATCGGCACTCAACAGTCGGTTCCAGAGTTTTTCGAACTGCTCTTCGATTGAATCATAATACAGACGGGCACCGATCGATTGATCACCGTCCATTCTATCTACCTCCCTGACATCGTATGCGTCCAAAACTTGTCGAAGTAATTTATCGTAAGTAATTACACCTTGATCTAGCGCATCCCGGAAACCGTCCAAATTGTACACTCGCTTTTCGAACTCATCTTCGAAGTGGTGGTCGTAGTACTGAATGAGTATTCCTAGGAAGATACCTGGTAGAGTACACTCAATAGCGAACTCTGCCCACCGTTCAAGCGGTGTTGCTTCGACCAAGAGGTCTTGATATCGGTGGTAGTGCTCGAACCGTGTGTAGTGAGATCGGTCTCTAGCTTTGATCGAATCGAACAAAACGAACACCGTGCCCGTGCTGTCTCTGCCCACCCGTGAGTATGCCTGAATGTACTCCGCCGTGTTACGTGGCATTCCGAAAAATGAGATGAAATTGAATCGGTCAACGTCGACACCGTGTGAGATCATACTCGTCGCGATGACAACGTCGATAGGTTCCTCTGCATTTGCTGTCTGTAGTCGTGAGAGTGCATTCCGGACCTCCTCCATTTCGGTCTCTCCCGTCAATGAAACGGGGGTAAGACGTTCGTGTGGCTCACCATAGGCGTCCAACTGACGATTCACCATCCCTTTTATCGATCGCTGCAGGATATCACTCTGGTTCTTTGAGATGTTGTACGATATCTGTACTTTGTAGTCGTCCAGTGCCGCTAAGACTGCCGCCCGCCTGGCCTCTTTGTTTTGTGGCAACTCTAGAGGTCCAGCCACTACATCTTCGGTTACGTCTTGCATTTCTTCGTACAGCTTGTCTGGATTGGATTCCAAGAATTGCGTCACGCGAGCGTACTCTCGAATAACGATGTTTATTGCACGGGTCCGACCGATGCTTCTTGGGAGAGCACCGATCATCTGTCGGCCCAGTCGATACGGATCTTCGTAGGCGTAAAACGATTGCCTGAGATGCGGGCCTTGTGAAGGGAACTCGTTAGGCTCCTTCCGGTAGAGCGCGTCAACTTGTTGGTTAGCTCCTTTGATAGTCGCTGTCGCAGCGACAGTCTTCATATCCCACTCGTCGTCGGTATATTCACTTATCAACATCTGCATAAATGTCTCATAGTGAGAATCGAACGCTCCAAACTCCTCACGTAACAAATGAAGCTCGTCTTGGATTAGCAACGATGGTGGGTCGACAGGCTCTATGGACTGTAGCTTGTCTGGGGTGTCGTTTTCACAACGGTGTTCCTCAGCGACTCCGTGGCCACTCAAAAGACACTGGCGTTCTGGTGTGAATCCATGTTCTGGACATCGATACTTCAACTGCCCCAACAAGCCTCTGGCGCGTCGGTTCATCCCAACGACAGCGATCTTGTCGATCGTACTGACTACGAACGTTGGGGTGTATCGGTAAATCTCATTATCAGTGACATAGATCGGGAGTTCGGCCGTGTCACCACCTTGTCGAATTACCTCGGAGCATTCGGAGTTCGTACACTGGTGAATAATTCGGAGTCGGTCCAAGTCACCAGTTACTACAACCGACTTCTCTCGGCAGTATGGACACGTCGGGACTGTCAGTAGTTGTTGGGCAAACTCCTCATTCTCGGCGGCTTTTCGCACATTATTCACGCCCCCACTTTCTTCGAAGATATCATTGGGCGTATTGCGATCGCCGACGAAGTAACCGATACTAAATCGTTCACCGCCCATGTCGTCATGTTCTCTGCGGACCTCCTCTGCAAGGCATAACACGTTGGCGATCCGTTGTAATTGCTGTAATGAAAGCAGTCGCAGTGGGAACTTCGTCAACCCGGTCATTCCGTAGTCTTTCCCTCTAAGCCTATCAAGGAAGGCAGTAAACGTGACTAGGCCGAGGTAGGCTTCAGTCTTGCCACCTCCTGTTGGGAAGAAAATGATGTCACACTGATCAAGCATGTCCGTTACGTCCGGCGTATGTCCGACTTGGGAGCCGATATCTGGGATTGACATCACGATGAAGACGATCTGAAAGAGTCGCCAGTCTTCGAACTCCTTGGCAAATGTCTCGTTGAGTGCGCGAAATGCGGTTCTGAGGTCGTCGTTGTCCGGATCCAACAGCAACTCTTTGCCACGTTTGAAGCGGTCACGCTCTTGCTCAAACTGTTCTAGCATCTGGTCGTATTCTTTCGCTGCACTCTCTCCTTTCCCCGCTAAAACGGTATCTCGGACCGATTTGTACTGCTTCCGCGCATGATCCATTTCCGTTTCGATGTTCCCCAACACCTCCTCAAATTCACCATCAGCTAGACGTTTTGTCGGTGCCGGGATCGTATCTCTAGAGACGTACTTCGGCTGACGATAGACTGGAACCGGGTCGGTCTTAATTTCTGTGACTGGATCTCGATCTTCTACCTTTGCCGAACAATTACGTCCGATCCCATAGATGTCGCCATCGTATTGGTAGTGGTCTCGGATTTTATCTGAGGCAAAGGGTTCGAATGCCGGCGAAGGAGCAGAGATTGTGAGGGATGCATCAAACAGGTACGACTGCCACGCTTCGTTGGGCTCGGTCGCGGTTTCCGGATCCTCGCCCTGCGTGTTAACCAACTGGACCGTTAGTTCATAACAACCATCCTCCTCTCGTGCTACTTTCGCCCGGATCTCTGCCTCCCAGAGCGGATCCTGTAGACTTTCTGAGAATACCGAATCGAGATGACTTTCGAATGCCGATTCTGATTCCAGTGCTTCAGGTGGTACATTCTGCCAATCATTGTAGGAAGCACCTTCTTCAGGCTGTTTGAAGGCTCTTTCGTGGGATTCAAACTCCGATTTTGCAGATTTTATGCCACTTGAGATCGGTTCGGTTATCTCGCCCCCACCGTTGCACTTGTTTCTAAGTTGGGCCTCTGAGATCTCAACGGGCTCAAAATCTGGGGATATACGTTCGTAGACACTTACCAATGGTTGTGGCTCCGATACATTTGACTGTGCTGCCCCACCATCAGCTTTAATTTCTGTCTGTGGATCTGACGTTTCCTCTTCAGACTTTGTCGTCGCAGCGAGATCAACGTGTTCCAGTTGCTCCTCAAACTCCGGAAGACGTTTAAAGAAAAATTTTGCAGCCGGAATTATCTTTAGAGGGCCATCTAGATTTTTCGGGTCGACTTTTATTTTGAGACCTGTCGTAAACGGTGAAATGTTACGGGTCATCGTACTCTCTGCGGCTTCCACCTTTTTTCCCTCGTCATCGGTCTCTTGATCCTCACGATAGTCAAATTGATTCGCAAGAGTTGCAGCAAAATATCTAACCCTGGGATCAACTCCATAGAGCGTTGATTGATCCTCGCCACGCCCAGTAATTCGGTCAATCAGTCGGCTTGTGACGATATGGTTTATGACCTGCCGTCGGCGAAACTCTTCGTCGCCGGCTTCGACGAACCGTTCATCTGGAGGACGAGTGTATTCAGGTGCAGATTGTGGCGGGATCGAATCAAATATTTTTGTCATGCCAAACCGAATGAAGCCATTCCTAATATATTCTTTCCCGCATACATCATCGTGAAACAGGTGCGTGTGCTGTTGATAATCCGTATAGAAAGACGGGTTAATTACCAAGATTATAGAGAAAACAAACCTAATTCTACAGAAATTTACAATTCTGTGACTGACTCAATTGTATAAACTGTCGTTTTCTCCCTGAGTCCGCTGTCCTCTAGCGCATTCATTTTTTCTGCAAGATGGTTTCGGAACTCATGGCCTTGTTTCATGTTCGTTGTTCGTATTCTGCTCATGTTCTCTTCTATCTGTAGGGCATTCTCGCCGGTGAGTTCGTCGTAATTGAACGCGTCCCCGAGTGCATCAATGTCTGAGGCCCGCCGAGGACCGATCGTCAAAGATGGATCCCTGGCTAACCCCAACGCATTATCTGCCGCTGCCACTGACTCAAACCACCGCCAGACAGTCGCTGGACGGCGATCGATATGAGACGTTTTCCGTTCAACAGCTTCTCGGACAGACTTATCGGTCACCTTCTTTGCATTCTTCTGATTAGCAAACTCAGTTAGAATCTCGTTCAACGTTTCGTACCACGTTCTGAGATCTCTGAATACCTTTGTTTCGCCATGTTCCTCTCGATACGTCTCGGTTAGCCACTCGTCCCAGCGTTGTTCGAAAAACCCCTCGTTAAAAATCGCTATTTTGTCACCCTCCTGTAATGAACGTGGTGATAGCCAATGATACCGATCCTTGGTGGCCGATACGGACGTTCGCCGTCGCATGACAGTATCTCTGCGTGTAACCCGTACTCCACTCTCTGTGAGGATCTCGTACTCTTTACGTTCATAGTCGTCGTATCGAGAGGAGCCACCGCTTTCGTAGTCGATGGTGCGAGATTGGTCAAATAATTCAGTCAGTTCTCTTCTGTCAGTACTTCCGGTGATTGATTGAGCTGTCTGTGCGTCGTCTGCCGATGGGGTGGCCGCCTTTGGTTCCTCTGATTTGGTCGATTCTACCGCATCGATAGCGTCTGATTCAGCCGGGGCCGAAATTTCCGGCTCAGCATACGGTATGTAGTCGACTCCGTCAACCGCAGCGTTTTTTTGATTCACAAATCGCTCTGCATCGCGTTTTATCATCCACTCCCAGTTCCCATTGTATGTGAACACGACAGTCTCGTCTACAGCTGGGGGGACATAGAAGCCAGCATACTGTGGACGTTGTGGCCCAACAACGAACAGTTTGTCAAACGAATCCAGATCCCGGCAAAGATCTGGGTAGACGAAACTGACCTGCTTTGCCTCCACAGCATCCGAATCAACGACGCCATTTTCGACAGCGATCGTCTCAAGCGCTCGACTCCATGTCCGTTTTGGTAAGAATACTGCAACCTTTTGGTCGTTTTCTAGCGTCTCTTGGAGCCGTTCACAGAGTTCGTCGTACATCGGATTTCGATCGGATAGATGGTCACAAGCGCGCCGTAATGCATCTGCCGTGTCGAATAGATGTGTGGCGACCGCTGGGCGTCCGATTACGTCCTCTGCCTGTTCTTCTAATTTATCAAGTAATGCGCCTACAGTTCTCGGCCCGAAATAACCCTCTCGTTGGTCTCGGACCCACTCGTCGTACTGGTTCACAGGGAATGGGAGTCGCTCAAACATTAGCTGACGAGAGAAAATACGACCGGCAGCCCGGTTCTCGTCGTACTCGCGAAGCTCTGTCGAAGCTTCATATCCGGGCTCCAAATATTTGAGTAGCCCCTCGTCGTCAACACTTACAATCCGCACCTGTTGGGGATCTGTTGCTTGATCGAACCACGCAGCAAAATCCCCTGGCAACTGTGAGTCTAACTTCTCGGGATGGGTTTCCGTCGTGGCTTCAAGTGCTTCGACACCCGGTAAAGTGTCTGCAGTGTCCAGGTCCTTTGGGGGGCCATACCTCGGTGCTCGCCGTTCGTCGAATTCGTGTTTCGTGAAATTCGTGTATATTGGAACGATCGACATGTGGTCATAAGTCTCGATCAATTCGTCCAGAGCCTCTTCGTACGTCTCTTTCGTGCGGGCAGTAAGATTTGGAACGATTGTCTTGAGAGTATCTAGCGATCGAATCTCTTCAAATCGTTTCGAAAATACGATATTTGCATCTGCCGAGCCTTCCGACATCGGCTTGATGATTCCATCGTCGATACGCGCATGCGGAACGATATTGGGTAGTGGGATTGTGGTTGTATCGTCCGACATCTTGATACCGTAGTTCGCAAACTCCGATCTGAGATCACCTTTATTTCCCCAATGGTGTTGTCCACCAGGACTGAACACGACAACGTCTTGCCCGGTGCTGTTTCCACGGAGAGCCAACTCAAGCGAGACGAGGACGACAACTCGTGGTTCATATTCAGGCCAGATTACCGGCATTGTCCGGCCTTCATCGACAGCTGCAGCGATGTTTGAGAGTGCTCTATCTGTTGCGGGGTCGACATCAACCGATCGATACTCGGTTTCTCCCGGATATCGATATTGGAGACAGCCGACGGCGTTGGCCAGATGGGTTACCAGTGAACCACTATTGTGAGCTTTAGTTACCTCTTCGATATACGAAACCGCGTCCTGGCTTCGTGATTGGCCGTATCTACGCAGAACCCCTCCAGCTAATGAGCCTCCGGCCTTGTCGCCGGCAGCCATCTCCGATATGGTCTGCATATGATTCTCGATACCTGCGGAGCTACGTTCTGCCAATACACGGAGTTGCGTGAGGGCATGTTCAGTACGTTTGACAGAATCACTCTCCAACCACTCGTCGGCACGTGATACGATATAAGACGATGCCTTTTCAGATTGGTCTGCTTCTACCAGTGTCTCAAGGGCATTTTCTGCTCTCCGATAGATGTCTTGTTGCTCGCTGTCGGTATAGGCAACTGTTTCAAGGCCGTCAATTCGAACGAACTCTCTGAGTTGCTCGGTGGTCTCCTCCCGCATAGATTCGTTCTCCGCTACTATTTCTGCGAGCGCAAGGATGGCGACGTCTCCGCTTTCTGTTCTCAACAATTCAAATAACTCGTCAGTGTATGGTGCCAGATGGTCAACCGCATTGTACGCTATGTACCGCAGGTTCGAGACGGCCGATTCAGCAGATATCGTACTTTCTTCCGTAGGTAGTAATGCTCTAAGTGATTTGGCTATGATTTCCTCTATGGCTTTTTCACTACGATCGGCCAGCGAACTGGTTTCGTACCCTGTAATTTCGTGTAGTGTCCTGAGGTCGCTGTTAGTACCACGTCGGCGATAGAGATCGATAGCCACCCGCCGACAGATCTCTGGATCTGCCTCCTGGAGTGATTCGATGATATCTCTATGGGGTATCTCCGGTATCTTCTTTCCGTGTTCCAAGACCGATGAGAGAATTTTCCCTACATCCTCGTCTGCTTCAATATCGCCTGCTGCGTTGAGGGATAGAATATCTGGTATTCGTTTCGATACGACACCTGGGTATGCTCCTGCCAGTGTTTGCAACGCGTCCCACGCTTCTCGTCTGTAGAAGGCATTTTTGAGATCTAGGTGATCAACTAACGTCTTAGCTAATTTCTCTGCACAACCATGATTAAATTCTGACCCGTTGAGTCTGTTTAGATATTTTTGCCTACCCACGTATGTGTAATCGCGGTCAATACCTTCGGCGAGCTCGGCTGCACAAGGTCCATTTTCACACATCGGTCAGTATTGTATTTGGTTTAAATTGACATTTTCACGGTGAAGTCCTCCAACCCCTTGTCTCGTTGGTTCCATATTTCGGATAAGAAGACGTGTGTATTGAGATGAAATAAATCTGTTTCCAATTTGGATAGTACCTCCAAATTAGACCTGCGTGCTCCTCAAACTTCCTGAACTAAACAGACACTCTGATAATAGGTCAAAAAACACTGATATGTATGTGTGAATAATAATATGTCGTAGGATAAACAATGAGCACATACTGCACAGTTGTCGCTGATACTGAATACGAGTCCAAAGAAGATTTTAATAAGGCTGTAAACTGGCTTGAAGACTTCGGGATGGAAGGCGACTTCTACGCGACGACTGCCGACGAAAACGAAAACGGAAACTGACAAATAAGAATCCCTCAAGAGGAATACCGGAACCTTGGACACAATTTGAACGAGATCGTTGATCCAGCGTGCTCAGGTGACGCAATCGCTACATCAACTGACGGCAGATTCGTCGGGGTCGTCCAGTTAGCTGACGGCACTTACAAAGAATACGACCTCATGGACTGGATCGAAGAACACTATCCAGACCTAGCAGATGGAAATCCATCACAAGATGTAGACTATTATTTCGACATACTCATCGGATGGCAGGAAGAGTGTGAGTGGGAGTTTATAGGGCACTTTGAGGACAGTATCTAATATTGACACTTTCGAAAACTGAAATCACTCTGCATACACGATCCAATTGGACTGCATCTTTGGATCTTGGGTGGTGAACTCCAATCTCCGATACTCGTCGACATATTGCGCTGCAAACGCCTGTCTGATTCGACTCTCGGAAATGGGCTCTCTGGCTATCTTCCATGCCTTTTCTGTGATCGTTTTTACGGTATCGTCTACCGAATCTGCGTCGACGGTGCGGACAGTCAGGAGTTCCCATCCCAGCGTCAGTACCCCGTTCGTCGTGTCTCTGAATTCTTCGTTTCGTTCACACTGTTGCTGGTCGCTCTATTCGGGAACGCTACAAACGACGTAGGCCCGATTGTGTGCCTCGATCACCTGGTCTACTTCTGCACCGACCAGTCCGTCAGTCGGCTGTGTTTCAGACTGGTTGAGTGTGTCCAGCGAGGTTGAAGAGAGGCCTGGGACTGCGGAGTAGCATCCGTGATTGTGATGTGCAACCCGGATCTCGCCAACTAGTGTGCGAGGATCTGCTGGCTCTCGGTTGTGGATGAATGCTTTGAAGGCTATGTGATCATCGGGGATTGGTATACCCCCGATCGTTCTACACGCGTTCTTGATTGCGTTGTGATTCGGTAGAGACTGGAGAACTGCTGGTCAGTTCGGTTCTGAATACCTGAGTGAGTCAATCATATATCGACAGAACTCACAAAGATCCTCAACACCGTCTTGGTAAGCGGGTTATCGACGGAGACAGTATCAAAGGTACTCCTGAAGACGATCGGTTCAGACCATTACTTGAACAAGAGTCAGAACTCCGAACAGCTGCGGATCGCTATGTCAGCCAGCGTGTCGATTCGCTCAAATCTGAACTCTCGCAACGTCGACACACGGAAACACAACAGGAACTCAACGATCTCGAAGTCTACGCAGCAGCCGAGCGTGAGTGAATCGAGACATTTATCGAAGACTACGAACGGAAGGCAGCGGCTGGCACTGATATGAATATAGCGATTCGAAGGCAGCGTAATCGGCTATCGAAACTCGAAGACCGGATTGAGAAGCGTCGAAGTGAAATACAACGAAAGGCACTGGTTATCTCGTTGGCACCGGAAGTTGAGAATCTCTGTCTAACACATCCTATATAGAGATATTCCAGTCAGAAATTAAGTGTTGTTTCAAAGTATATTTGGAGATACTAATCGTTATTTTTGATCGACCATACCAGGGTATTCCCCACTTTCCGCGATGAAACAAGCCCATCGTTTTCCATTTTTTGTAGTCGCTTGTATGCGGTATCATGGGCGCAACCAATTTGATCAGCAACTTCTCCCGTTCCCACCATTCCTCCTTCGTCTCTAATAGCGC
>SL_4KL_010_BRINEDRAFT_10000239_pt1 | contig 27398 bp, 15 predicted proteins | sample SodLak_010_BRINE_2_FD_10664 | JGI IMG/M metagenome (IMG submission 10664) | reverse complement strand
TATTCTTTAACATGGTCCTATATTCTTTAACATGGTCCTATATTCTTTAACATGGTCCTATATTCTTTAACAAGGTCCTATGGCTTTAGTTCAATATTATGAACAATATTTATTTGATGCCTTATTTCCTACCGGTGTTTTATAAAACATTAAAGATATGACTAGAGGAGGTAATGGCCCTCATTCTGAAGAAACCAAACATTGCTCATAAGGGTAAAGTTATTACTAAAGAAAGCCGTAAAATTATGAGTGAAGCGGTTCCGCTTTAAACCGTTAAGATACATCTAGAGCGAATATAGCTTTAAGAAAGCCCATTTAAAGCGTGGTAAATATGTTCATGTTACTAGTTTTAAAACTAGTAAGATTATAGAATACTCTACTCTTATGTCAGCTGCCAACTTTATAGGGGTTTCTAAGGGTTTCTAAGGGTTTCTTAAATAATTAATTCACGTACAGAAAGTAAAAGAAGAAAGAACTGGGTATGCTATAAAAGTAGCAGGAAAGGAGATTTACATTGATTAGTTAAATAAGTAAGTTAAATAAGTAAGTTAAATAAGTAAGTTAAAGAAAGTTCCAATAGTAAAAAGAAAAGGAATGTTTTTAGAACACAGTTTTATTGCTTTATTAGCATTCTTAAGTATTACCATTAGTTGGACAAGAAACGTATTCATGTCCTTAATGTATAGTATTTTATTATTCATTAACTCTTGTGCTGTTTTATTAAGTTTAGGTTTTGAATTCTTAGCTATTGTTAATGTACTTATATATGTAGGTGCTTTAGCTGTATTATTCTTATTTGTGATTATGTTATTAGAAATACCTTCAACTGAGTTACGTGCTTATTATAGAGGTTATAGTGTAATAGCTATGTTAGGGTTATTATCAATACGTATATTTTTCTTTAGTGATATATTAAATACTTCCAATCATACTATTATCTCTTTCGTTCCTACCTTAGAATCTATTAGTAATGTTGGTCATGCTTTCTATATAGTTTATGCAGATGTTTTAGTACTAAATAGCTTAATTCTTACTATAGCTTTAATAGGTGCATTAGTATTAGCACATAAATCAAATTAGTAAATAAATCAAATTAGCCCATTAATCAATTTAGCCCATTAATCAATTTAGCCCATTAATCAATTTAGCCCATTAATCAATTTAGCACATTAATTATTTTAGTGGATACACGTTTCACTATAAAAATAGGCAGTTTTTAATAGTTCTTAATAGTTCTTAATAGTTCTTAATAGTTCTTAATAGTTCTTAATAGTTCTTAATAGTTCTTAATAGTTCTCAATAGTTCTTAAAGCTATCAAGTTAGATTATTAATCAACATATTCCTTAAAACCTAAGGATTCCTAAGGATTCCTAAGGAATCCTTAAGAATTATTAAGAATAATAAGGGGGAACAGGAACATAGATAATAAAATAATGTTTTAAAAATAAGTAAAGTAGACGGTTCTTTTATCTATTTCGATCTAATCTCTAGTTAGGTATTATATCAAGTTATAATATTAAGTTAGGTAGAATCTCTAGTTAGGTATTATATCAAGTTATAATAATAAGTTAGATAGAATATCAAGTAAGGTAGAAAGTAAGGTAGAAAGTAAGGTAGAAAGTAAGTATGAGTGAGAACAGAAAGAAGAAGAAGAGAAGAAATGTAGTAATTAAAGTAATTATTTAATCAAGGTATAACGATTGTATATATATTAAAGAAGAAGAAGAGAAGAAATGTTGTTATTAAATATATTATTTAATCAAGGTACAACGATTGTATCTTTATTATTAACCTTTACTTTTTTAGTAAGTTTATTATTATTAGTGCCGATTACTAACTATACCTTATTTCGTGTATTAAGTTTAGTAACAGCATTTGTGCCACTTGCATGGAGTGTATATTTATGGTGGATATATGATGGTTCAGGGCAAACATTTCAATGTGTTTGCAATATTGAAAGTTTACACTTATCTTTTGGTATAGATGCTGCTGGTTTAGCGTTAATAATATTAACGAGTGCGATATTCCCAATATGTGTAATATTAATGCGTACAATTACAGGTATAATAACATTTTTATTATTAGAATTAGTTATTTTAGGTAGTTTATTAGTATTAGATTTATTAGGTTTTTATATATTATTTGAAGCAAGTCTTATATTATTATATTTATTAATAGCACGTCCAGAAAAATTAACAGGAACTCCAATACATTCAACTGGTGATTATTCTACAATGGATGCAGCTTATAAAATTGTATTATATACAATGGCAGGTAGTTTAGTATTCCTTCCAGTAATATTTATAATATATAGTAACTATGGTAGTACAAATTTATTAGTATTAACATGTGGTGGAAATTCTTTATTAAGTGTAGATTTACAAATGATATTAGGATGGGGTTTATTAGCTGTTTTTGCTGTTAAAATTCCTTTAATTCCTGTCCATCTTTGGCTTCCTGAGGCTCACGTTGCTGCACCTACAGCTGGTAGTGTATTATTAGCGGGTGTATTATTAAAGTTAGGTGGTATAGGTATAATAAGATATTTAATACCAATATTTCCAGCATTTGTAGTTAAGATTTTTCCTATTATTGCTTTAATTTGTATAGTAAGTTTCTTATTTAGTACATTATCTACATTAAGACAAATAGACTTAAAAAAAATTGTTGCTTATTCTTCTATTGCTCATATGGCTTTAGTTACTTTAACTATTTTTAGTATGTCTGAACATAGTGTTGTTTCTTCTACTTTTATGATGGTAGCTCATGGTTTAGTATCTCCAGGTTTATTCTTATTAGTAGGATTCTTATATGAACGTAGTCATACTAAATATTTACCATATTTAACAGGATTAGGGTCTCATATGCCAATTTATGCTATATTCTTTTTCTTATTAACTTTAGCTAATGCAGGTATGCCTCTATTTCCAAATTTTATTGGTGAATTATTTTGTTTAATGTCCGTGTTTGCCGTACATTCTTTATATGCTTATATATTCTGTATTTCACAAGTATTTACTGCTATTTATAGCTTCTGGACATTTAATCGTATCGTACATGGTTATAATTCATCAGGTATTAAACTTTCTGTAGTTGACATATCACGAAGAGAATTTGCTTTAATGTTACCAATTTTAATTGGTGTTTTTTGGTTAGGTTTAAAACCTATGGCTTAACTTAAATAATATTTAAATAATATATAATTATATATATTATATTATTATATATATTATATTATTATATATATTATATTATTATATATATTATATTATTATATATATTATTTATCTTTCTTTTTTATATATATAGTACTAATTAGGTTATATTCGCTCTAATTAGTTTATAATAGTTTATAATAGTTTATAATAATTTATAATAGTTTTTATTAGTTTATATTAGTTTATATTAGTATACCCTAGTTTAAATTATTCTAATTGAGTTTAAATTAGAATAATTTAGTTTAAATTAGAATAATTTAGTTTAAATTAGAGTCAACCAGTATTAATATAAAAAAATTATATAGTGGGGTAAAAAAGAAATATAGTAAATATTTTTGGTTATTAATCTATATAATATATCACTTTTTTCATTTTTATCTCTATTATTATATCTATTGTTCTTTTATCTCTTTCGGTCTAATCTCTAGTTAGGTATTATATCAAGTTAAATTATCAAGTTAGGTAGAATATCTAGTTAGGTAGAATATTTAGTTAGGTAGAATATCTAGTTAGGTATTATATCAAGTTAAATTATCAAGTTAGAATATCAAGTTAGAAAGGCATTAATGTGAACAGATAAAAGAATAAGTAAGAAAAGGAGAAGTAAGAAAAGGAGAAAGAAGAAAAAAGGAAAAAAAGAAAGAAGAGAAGAAATGTTAACCAATTTTAATTTATTTAAAAGTTTTATGTCTAGATGGCTTTTTAGTGTAAGCCATAAGGATATTGGTATTTTATACTTATCTTTAGCATTATTTGCAGGTTTAGTTGGTACAAGTTTATCTATGTTCATACGTTTAGAATTAGGTTTAGCTGGCCGTGGTTTATTAGACGGAGCCGGACAACTCTACAATGTGATTATTACCTCTCATGGTATAATCATGCTTTTATTTATGGTTATGCCTGCCTTATTTGGTGGTTTTGGTAATTGGTTAGTACCAATTATGATAGGTGCCCCAGATGTAGCATTTCCACGTTTAAATAACATAAGTTTTTGGTTAAACCCACCAGCTTTCTTTTTATTAATTTTATCCACTTTAGTTGAACAAGGTGCTGGTTTAGGTTGGACAGCTTATGGTAAACTGTCGTTAAAAAAGACTAAATGCGGGGAAACCTTAAAAGTATATATAAATGGAAATATATATGTAAGAGAATCCGCAGGAAATTATTACAATATTATAGTGACATTTTAAGTTTTAGCTATTAATATTGTTATAGATCCTCAGAGCTTAAACGTCATACTAATATTAGTTAAGATAGAAAGTATGAGGTATTTAAATAACAATACTAGTTTATTGTCTTACTATATCATAGTAGGATAGAATAAAGGTTTAAATAAAGTAAATAAACTATTGATGGATAAATATAACGCTTCTATAAATATAACGCTTCTATAAATTTAAGTATCTTTTCAAATAATAACTTAATTTTAAATAATAACTTAGGTTCATATAATAGTTTAAACTTTATAACAAATTTTAAAGGGCATCGTGCGTTTAACAGTTTAGATATGGTTTTTATTGAATGGTTTTTATTGAATGGTTAGTAGGGTTTACTGATGGTACTTTTAGTATAGAAAAAGGAGAAGGGGATAATAAAAAATAGAAATTTAAAAAATCCCAAAGTACTTACAATATACGTATTTTAAGATATATTCAATTTAAGTTAGGTTATTATTCTATAGCACCACAAGAAGGCTTTACACAACAGTTTAGAATACGTGATAAAGACATATTAAAGAACCTTATAATCCCTATTTTTGATTGTTATCCTTTACGTACTTCTAAATTATATGATTATGGTTTATTTAAAGAAGCTCTTTTCTCTTTTGATCTTTATTATTCATTAACCTTGCATCATGTCCTATCTATTGGTATACCTGAAGGTTATAAGTCTCCTTTATCTACTACATTTAGTAAGAGTTGGATAATAGGTTTTATTGAAGCTGAAGGTTGATTTATATAGGTACATAAAGGAAAAGGTAGATATGTACATTGTTTTGGATTTACTCAAAAACTAGACAAACATATCTTAGAACACTTAAAACTCCTTTTTGATATTAAAGCTTCCATTAAACAGAAAAAGAACGCCTGGTTATTAGAGACTATAAATAGTACAAATATTAAAATTATTCAGGATTTCTATAAAGAAAGTTTAATAGGAGTTAAAAGAGTAGAATATGTAATCTGGTCTCGTACCTTAAATAAATACAAGTATAATAATAAGGTGTAATTCAAGGTACAAAAATTTATGCGCAAAATTCGTAACTATCATAAATCTAAATCTACTATTCATTCTAAATCTATTATTCATTCTAACTCTACGGTACATTCTAACTCTACTGTACACTCTAACTCTACTAATAAGTAATATTTAAGTAATATTGAGTAACATTTAATAGTATTAACTACTTTTAACTAGTTTTAATGTTATACTTTGATTTTCTTATATTGGAGGTCTATACTCGCGAGCGCAGTGCTTAAATAAGTGTCTACATACTTTCTAGTTTAATATTAGAAGATATAAGCCGAACTATAGGGGTAACCTATAGATTAACAGACAATTAAGAGAAAAAATCCAAAAAGTATAATAAGGTTTAATCTTAATTATCTTTGTTACCCTCCATTATCTATTCAACATAGTGGTGCTGCCGTAGATTTAGCTATTTTAAGTTTACACTTAAATGGTATGTCTTCTATTTTAGGTAGTATTAATTTATTAGTAACTGTAGTAGGTATGCGAAGTGCAGGTATGAAAGCTAACCAAATACCATTATTCGTATGGAGTATAGTGTTTACTGCTATTTTAGTTATCTTATCTGTACCAGTATTAGCAGCAGCATTAGTAATGTTATTAACAGATCGTAACTTAAACACAGCATACTTCTGTGAATCAGGTGACTTAGTATTATATCAACACCTTTTCTTAAGACCCAATACTAAAGATATAACAAAGAAAAATACAAATAAAAATACAAATATAAATATAAATACAAATATAAGTACAAATATAAGTTCAAATACAAGATTATTAACAACCCAAAATATAGATTCTACTATACGTTTTGATATTTTTAAACGTGAATGGGTACGTTATCATATAAATAAAGGATCAGATGCGAATGGAACATTTATTAAAAAAGACTTAGAATTAGAAATACCAAATAATGATTTTTTATATTGGTTAATAGGATTTAGTGAAGGAGATGGTTCATTTGTAAAAACCTCACGTAATAATTTAAATTTTGTGATAGTACAAGGTAAAGCTAATGTTAATATACTATATAAAATCCGAAATACGTTAGGTTTTGGACAGGTTATCAAACAAAATGAACGTGTATATCGTTTTATAGTACAAAGCAAATTAGAGCTTATGTTAATTATTCTTTTATTTAATGGTAATATAGTATTACCATCACGTAAAGCACAATTTGCAATATTTTTACAAACTTATAATATACGTCCGTTTTCTTCTATTATTCCTTATTCCAATAATAAAAATCTGCCTTGTCTTCATAATACTTGGTTATTAGGGTTTGTTGAGGCTGAAGGATGTTTTACCATTAGTTTATTAAGTAATTCAAAGGCTTTTCGTACTCGTTTTATAATAGCTCAAAAAGGTAGTATAAATTTACCCGTTTTAAGTACTTTAGCTGTTATCTTTCAATGTGGTGTTATATCAGGACATCATAAGAAAGATAACTATCAATATGTAGTATCAGGTTTATCTAATGTAGTTAAGATATATGAATATTTCGATAAGTATATTGATAATTTTTTAGGTATAAAGAAAAGTTCTTTTCTTAAATTTAAAGCTCTTAATTATGAATTTTCTATAGGTTCTCATCTTTCATCCGATAAACGCCCTTTCTTAGTAAAATTAAGTAATGAAATAAATAGCATTAGTAGAAAATCCAAATAAAGTTATTATCTTTTTACAATATTTTGCTATATTTTTAAGTATTTTTAAGTATTTTTAAGTATTTTTAAGTATTTTTAAGCATTTTGTAGTATTTTTAAGCATTTTGTAGTATTTTTAAGCATTTTGTAGTATTTTGTAGTATTTTGTAGTATTTTGTAGTATTTTACTGTATTTTGTAATATTTTGTAGTATTATGTATTTTCTTAAAGGCTATATATTTTTTAAAGCCTTTATATTTAGTAAATAAAAACCAGGAAAACAGGAATAGTTTACATTTATTCTTTAATATTAAATGTATATTATTATTTAAGTAGGTGTGTCGTTAATGAATATATTCGATTATATTTTCTTTATAAAAACTTAAATAATATAACACTTTCTTATAAGTGTTACTATAATCCTAGTCCCAATATTATTTTTATAATAATATTGTCGATACTGACAGGTATCGATTCATTATAGGGCGATGCTTCTGAAAACGGTCAATTTTTCCTCTTGCTTTTATGCTTTAAACTTAAAACTTAAACATAAAACTTAAGCACAAAACTTAAGCACAAAATTTAAGCACAAAACTTAAGTACAAAATTTAAGCACAAAACTTAAGCACAAAATTTAAGCACAAAACTTAAGTACAAAATTTAAGCACAAAACTTAAGTACAAAATTTAAGCACAAAAAGCCGTAATTTTAAAGACCGTCGGGTTAATATGATTATATAGTTAATTCGTTACAGACTAGGTCAGAAGTGGGTGAGACTAAATTTTATTTATGTGACCTTAAGTGAATAGTCTTGCTTGATGTATAGTCGAAACTCTTTAATATTAACAGTTAATATTAATATATGACTAAAAAGTCATATGATTTATAAGTTGGATACTTATAAAGTAGAGTTAGGGTTTTTTGGTCATCCAGAAGTATATATTTTAATTTTACCAGCCTTTGGTATTATTAGTCATGTTGTTAGTTTTTTTAGCCAAAAACCCGTTTTTGGTATTACTGGTATGATCGCTGCTATGGGTGCAATTACCACTTTAGGTTTTATTGTTTGGGCCCATCATATGTTTACTGTAGGTTTAGACTTAGATACTATTGCATATTTTACATCTGCAACTATGATTATTGCAGTACCAACAGGTATGAAAATATTTAGTTGGTTAGCTACTATTTATTCAGGACGTACTTGGTTTGCCACTCCTATGTTATTCGCTTTAGGTTTTATTGCTTTATTTACTATGGGTGGTGTAACAGGTGTAGTATTAGCTAATGCTGGTGTAGACATATTAGTACATGATACTTACTATGTTGTAGCTCATACGGGCATGGTTGAAAAAATCAACCATCAATTTGGCTATATGCTGGGAAGTTGTTTATTAACATTAAACAACCGATCAGCAGGAAATGTTATTTGCGGTTCCTTAGAGACAACACGCCAAAAGGCTAACGTTGCTACTTATTATTTAGTTTCTAATCCTACGGGTGCTCCTGACACCCAAACGAACTCCATTCGCGCTTATTTTACTAGTTGTCAAACATCTAACGTGACGGGAAGTTCAGTATTAACTGATCCCGTTTTTAATGCTTGGTTGGCTGGTGTTATTGATGGTGATGGTAATTTTGATTTACGTGATTTAGGTAATCGTTTAGCTTTAAAACAAATCAGGGTTAAAATGGACCAACGTGATATTAATGTATTGTACCATATTAAAAATACTTTATGTATGGGCAGATTATTACCAATTGAAAACACCACATATTATTATTATGTGGTTTCAACTCAGTTAGAAATGTCCATTATTGTCAGTCTTATTAATGGTATGATTCGATTAAAACTAACCAAATTTGAGTTAGCTTGTAACTTCTTAGGTATTCAATATATTCCAGCCAACTTTACTTTAGCTCCTTTTGATCCTTATTTCGCAGGTTTAATGGAAACTGATGGTAGTGTAATTTTAAATTATGCTTGTAATCGTATTGAATGCAGTGTTGAGCTTGAGGACAATGAGGATACCATTGACTTAAATTTAGATTATCTATTTCCTGGTCAAATTCCTTATACTCTTTTACGTAAAAAAGCTTCTCATAAAGGTGGGCCTAAGATTTATTATTCCGCACTTTGGCGTTTTCAAAATGTTGGTGCAATGCCAATCTTTTATGAGTATTTTAGTAGATATCGATTATACTCTGATTTTAAGTTTCATCGCGTTATGTTAATCAATGATTTTCTCAAGTTACGTAAATATCTGAAGTTTGATAGACAATCTATTCAATTTAAGATGTATGCTGAGTGTGTCCTTAAGTTTATTAAATATAAGAATCCCGATTGGATTAACACTCCATTTGTCCAAAAACATCAACTTTACTTATTCGATCATCCTTCTCTTTAAGTTCTTTAAATTCTTTAAATTCTTTATATTATTGTACCGGGATTAGAAACTATCTAATATGTAGTTGGCCTAAGATATTGTCCAAAGAGTTTCTTTTTATTCTTTGCACTTTCATTATGTATTATCCATGGGTGCAGTATTTGGCATTTTTGCAGGTTTATATTTTTGGTTAAGTTTAATGACTGGTTTAAGTTATAATGAAGCACGTGGTCAATTACATTTCTATCTATTATTCATTGGTGTGAACTTAACATTCTTTCCAATGCATATGCTTGGTCTTGCAGGTGCTCCGCGTCGTGTTTTTGATCATCCTGATAGTTTTGCTGGTTGGAATGCTTTAGCCAGTTATGGTTCCATCGTTTCTTTCTTATCTGTCTTATTATTAGCTGGTCCTATTAGTTTAGTACCACAACATAAAGATACAATAACACCATCTACAGCCACCAGTTTAGAATGGTTATTACCAGCAACACCAGCTAATCATACATTTAATCAATTACCTGTATTAAGAACAACAATTGTTTATTAAAAAAATTATGGTTTTTTTTTAACTTATTATGGTTTTTTGTATTATATTTTATCAAAAGATAATAGGTTTAAGAAAGATAATAGGTTTAAGAAAGATAATAGGTTTAAGAAAGATAATAGATTTAAGAAAGATAATAGGTTTAAGAAAGATAATAAATTTAAGAAAGATAATAGGTTTAAGAAAGATAATAAATTTAAGAAAGATAATAGGTTTAAGAAAGAGGGTAAAAAGAAAAATAAAAATTAGGTATACATAAATACATAAATAAATAAATGGTTTGGTATTCTTTAATAGAATTAGACTTTTTAATTAGTTGAGGTATACATAAATAAATAAATAAATAAATAAATAAATAAATAAATGTTTTGGTATTCTTTAATAGAATTAGACTTTTTAATTAGTTTAATTATAGTTATAGTTTATGGTTTATTTAGTCTAAGAAGTAAAAATATACATTTAACTGATGTATATTTTATTAGTCGTATATTACCTATTATGTTTATTATAGGTTTTTATGTGGAAAGTTGTAATACTACATTATATCCTTCTATTGATTTATTAGTAGCGATATTAACAAGTATAGTAATGGGAAGTATGAGAAATTTTGAATCAATATTATTATTATTATTAGCATTTATAGGTAACATATTTATGTTACATAGTATAGATTTTATGACATTTTTTATTACATTAGAAGCACAAAACTTTTGTTTTTTTGTATTATGTGCTTTAATGTCTTCTAAAATCTCATCTAGTTTTAATGTAGAAGCTTCCATTAAATTCTTTGTATTAAGTGCTTTTACTAGTGGTGTATTATTATATTGGTTTAGTCATATTTATTTAATAACAGGATGTACAACATTTAGTTTAATTAATAACTTTTTTTATGTTAATACTCCATCTTACTTTTCCTATTTTGTTTTATGCGCTTTCTTATTTAAATTAGGTGTAGCACCATTACATTTATGGGTAACACATATATATAGTGGGGTAAAAAGAAATTTATTATTATACGTAAGTACAATACCTAAATTAAGTTTATTTGGGTTTTGGATTAATAATTTTCAAACTTCTATATCTTATTCTAGTTTATTACTTTTCTCCTTATTTAGTTTAATTTTAGGTTCTTTTAGTGCTTATAATCAACCAGCTTTAAGAATGTTATTTGCATATAGTACTATTAATGAAATGGGTTTAATGTTATTAGCAATAGAATCAGCAGGTTTTCATGCATTATTTCAACATTTAGGTTTATATATTATTAGTCAATTCTTATTATGGAATTTACATGATAAAAACTTATTCTCTGTTGTTGCTTTAACTTTAGCTGGTTTACCTCCTTTAGCTGGTTTCTTTGGTAAAGCTTTTATTTTCTGGCATGCTTCTACTGTTGGTCTATTTACTACTTTATTAATAGCCTTAATATGTACAGTAGTATCATTAGTATATTATTTAAGAATAGTAAGATTATTTTGGACAGCATCTTCTGCTATTAGTTTAAGATTCTTACATTATTCTGGTAGTTGTTCTATTAGACGTTCTATGTTAATACAACCAACTAATAATTTATATAGTATGGAAACACGTGTGGCTTTAACTTCATTATGTGTAGTATTATTATTATTCCTTTCATTATTTGTAATTAAGCCATTTGTGTGCTTTTAATTGAATTTATAGAATAGTAGACTAATAAGATTTAATATTATTATATTTAACTTATTTTATATTATTATATTTTACTTATTTAACTTATTTAACTTATTTAACTTATTACATTTTATTTATTTAACTTATTTAACTTATTTAACTTATTATATTTAACTTATTATATTTAACTTATTTAACTTATTACATTTTACTTATTTAACTTATTATATTTAACTTATTTAACTTATTACATTTTACTTATTTAACTTATTATATTTAACTTATTATATTTTACTTTTTCTTTTATTTTATACGTATATGTTACTTTTCCTTCTTAATATCAATCTCTGTTATACCATTTAAACTTATTTTAATATTTTTACTTTTTCTTTTATTACTTTAGGGTATTTTTAACTTAAGAAAGGATAAGAAGGTTCCTCTGGACGGTTACTTTGGATGGATCCTTCGGAACCGATAAGTTCCTCCTAAGATAAAGGAAAAGAACCCAGAGGGGAACATAGAAAAAAAAAAGAGGTTTAAGGGATACCTTAAGAATACTTAGGATTCCTTAAAAATCTTAAGGAATCCTATGGAATCCTTTGTAATAATAAGGAATCCTAAGAGGGAACATAGAAGAAAGAATGTTATATAAAGTAGTATAATGAATTATAATTTATAAAAGTATAAAATCCTGATAAGAAAGAGAGTTGCATGGCTGGATATATTGGTGGGTTGTTCTATGCATAAAATGTGTAGAACTGAATCAACTTCCTAACATAGGAAATCCGCAAGTCGTCATGGCCTTTATAGAATGGGCAAGAGGCGTAATACTATATCCTATACAAAGAAAAAATAGGATAATCAGAAAATGGATTGAACCATGCAAATGGGTTCATGAAAAAGAAATAGCGAGTAATCGGAAATCAGAACTGTTCCGGTGAAGATAATGTAGGTTAAAAAAGATAAAACCACAACTACAAAAAATCATATCTTTTTGCAAGATATTTTTTTATTTTTGTAGTTCAAAGGTCTATGGTGCACACATTGCCCGTCACCCTAGCGGAGTAGATGTACATGGAAGGAGTAGAAGTGTGAGTTACATAACTATACCGAATTGTGCTTCTATAACATTAGGTAAGTCGTAACAGGTTAGAGTAGGGGAACCTGCCCTAGAGATGATATAATTATAGGTAAAAGGTGAGAAAAAAGTAAAGTAGGCTCTACGACTTGAGTTTATATAGAATTAAAGGAGGAGTATAAAAAAAAAAAGGGTTGGGATAAAAAGGACAGTTGTATAACTATAATATAACTATAATATAACTATACTATTACTATAATATTACTATAATATTACTATAATATAATTATAATATTACTATAATATTACTATTATATTACTATTATATTACTATAATATTACTATTATATTACTATTATATTACTATTATATTACTATAATATTACTATTATATTACTATTATATTACTATAATATTACTAAATGGCTAAGAGAAGAAAAATTAAGAGAAGGAATGTTTTATTAACTATTTTTACCATTTAAATTAATCGTTATTTATTTAACCATATAGTCTTGTTTAATAAATCTTAGTTTAATTAGTTATAGAAGTGTTACTAGAACAATAATTAGAACAATAATTAGAACAATAATTAGAACAATAATTAGAACAATAATTAGAACAATAACTAGAACAATAATTAGAACATAAATTAGAACAATAACTAGAACAATAATTAGTTTTCAAAGCAATAAAATAATTTAATTATTGTAACTGTATTATAAGCCAAAGTGGTTTTATATAGAGGTGAGATATCCAATATTAGCTTTTTAGAATGGTTCGTAGGATTTATTGACGGTGATGGTAGTTTTGATATGACTTGTACTAATTAAGTAACAAGTACTTATATATGCTAATAATAGCCTGGGTGATAATAGCCTGGGTGATAATAACTTATAAGAAAAGCATAAGTTATATTTTATTACATTATTAACCTAAGTTACAATCTAAGTAACAACTTAAGTAACAACTTAAGTAACACCTTAAGTAACTTTTAAAGCTACTACTTAAGTACTACTTAAGTAGTACTTAAGAAACATCTTAAGAAACATCTTAAGTAACATCTTAAGAAACATCTTAAGTAACATCTTGAGTAACACCTTAAGAAACAACTTAAGAAACAACCAAAGTAACAATATAAGTAACAACCTTATAACACTTTTGTAATATACTTCTAGGTATATATTTTATAGTATACTTTATAGTATACTTTATAGTATAGTTTGTATATTAGTAACCCTCAACTTTTAAAGGGAAGATAACAAGATTATAATAAGGAAGATAACAAGATTATAATAAGGAAGATAACAAGATTATAATAAGGACGATAATAGGTTAGAGTAGGGGGAATCTGCCCTAGAGATGGAAGAAGAAAAGAAAAAGAAGAAGAGAAAAAGAAGAAGAGAAGAAGAAGAAGAGAAGAAGAAGAAAAAGAAGAAGAAGAGAAGAAAGGGTATCTTGTTATAAAATGAACTTTGAATAATAAAAAATCATTAGTTATGTACAATAAAGTTTTAGATACTACTATTGTAATAAATAATATTCGTAAAAATAACGTAGGTGTAACTGGAATCTATTGTTGGTTGGGAGGAATATAAGCATAAAATTAAGGTTTATTAATGTCATAGTAAGAATCTATTAAATACATAAGCATAAAATTAAGGTTTATTAATGTCATAGTAAGAATATATGACATACATAAGCTTAACAATAATGTTTATTTATGTCATAGTAAAAATATATGTGAACACCTTAATAGTTAGTACATACCTAGAAAACAAACTCTTAAAAGAGGTGAGTCCCCAATATATAGTGCAATAATAAAAAATGGCATAAATAATTTTAGATTATTCATTTTAGAGATTGTACCTCATTCTTATCCCTTTTGCTTGTCTTATTGTGTGTTTTTTAGTTTCTTGTAAGACGTTTGGGTAGGTAGATTAAAATCTAATTATAAAGCAGCAGACACAGGAATATCTATTAATCATAATGTACCTGAAGCTTCAAATAAAGCTTCAAATAAAGCTTCAAATAAAGCTTCAAATAAAGCTTCAAATAAAGCTTCAAATAAAGCTTCAAATAAAGCTAAGAGTAAAGTTAAGAGTAAAGCAATGAGGGACGGGCGCACAACTATTATAGACTGTTACGATTACAGAATTAAAGCTATTTACTTATGAGGGCGTTAGAGTTTTAGAGCTTTAGTACGAGCACTTAAACTCGCTTGTTTAACAGTTTAAGCGCTAGTCTCGGGCGCCCGTTGCGCTTAAACTCGTAGGTATTCTAAGCGCTTAAACTCGCCTGTTTCCTAAGCGTTTAAGGTTCCTATTAGAGATAAAGTATAAGGTACTATAAGACATCAGAATGTGACACCACTAATAGGAATTAGAAATGGGAAGTATTATGAGTAACGTGTAGAGCATAATAATAAGATATAAGTTACAAGTGTGAAAATAGAATTTGGAAATAGTAATAAAAAACATAAAGAATATAAATATAAAATATTATAATATAATACTATAATATAATACTATAATATAATACTATAATATAATACTATAATATAATACTATAATTAATTATTTATTCAAAAGGTGACATAATGGGATAGGGAGGGCGTTACAAAAAGTAAAGTAAGAATACAAAAAGAAAAGTAAGAATACAGTAAAAATACAGTAAGAATACAGTAAGAATACAGTAGGAATACAGTAAGAATACAGAAAAGTAATATTAATAGTAATATTAATAGTAAAAGTAAGATTAAATTTTAATAATATTATTAAGGCTAATTTGAAAGGAAATAATAACTAAAATAAATTAGTGCATTAAAATAAAGATGTTTTAACGGTTCCTTTGGATTATTCCTTTGGATTATTCCTTTGGATTTTTCCTTTGGATTTTTCCTTTGGATGGTTCCTTTGTAACCCATAAGGTTCTCCTAAGAGGAAGGAAAATAAACTGGAGGGGAACATAAAGAAAAATACATTTAGATAATAATACATTTAGATAACATTTAGATAACACTTAGATAAGATATTACATTTAGATAACATTTAGATAACACTTAGATAATACATTTAGATAAGATAATACACTTAGATAACACTTAGATAACACTTAGATAACACTTAGATAATACACTTAGATAACACTTAGATAAGACTTAGATAAGACTTAGATAAGACTTAGATAAGACTTAGATAAGACTTAGATAAGACTTAGATAAGACTTAGAAAATACTTAGATAACAAATAAGATGAAACTAAATCTAAAAAGGATTAAAAGCAATAAGATAACTAAACAATAGAAAAGAAATCAAGGTTATTCTACATGGACCTCATGAATATGGGATTGGAAGCTTCCATTAATATAATGAACGCGTATTAGCGCACATGAATAGTGGAATAACATTACATATGTTCGGGAAAAAAATAACACCGTAGCAGACGTCAAATACATACAAAGAATTAAAAAAAAATTACAAAGTATTAAAAAGAAACATCTTTCATTACACCCGAAACTAATCGATCTATCTTAGGACAGGTATGTATATCACATGACCTCACCGGTATCTGTTGCAAAAGGTTCGGGGGATCTTAAGATAGAGGTGAAATGCCAATCGAGATTAGTGATAGCTGGTTTTCTGCGAAAGCTATTATAGTAGTGCGGAGTTAGGAATATTGACCATTTAGTTTATGTGAAAAACAGAAGATAAATGGATCGTAAACTTTAGTCAGACACACTATGGGAAGGTAGTATGTCAAAATGTAAAGAGTCATAACGTAATGCTAAGGTCCCCAAGTTAAAAAAGAAAAAAAGAATAATGTAAAAATATTAATATACTAATATAATTCAATACTTTAGAGTTATTTAATACATTAGAGTTATTTAATACATTAGAGTTATTTATATATATCTAATTAGTATATTATAAAAAACAAGGAAAGGAAAGGAAAGGAAAGGAAAGGAAAGGAAAGGAAAGGAAAGGAAAGGAAAGGAAAGGAAAGGAACAGATAAAAATAAATATATATTTAAGAAATAACTTTAAGGTATTTTTGTTTCCTAATCTGTGAAAATAATTTTTAACACTACTTGATAGTTTTTAAAACAATATAGTACATATTCGTTATTTTAATGTAACTTTTAAGGTTATCTTGATTAACCTAACCAATTTTAATGTAACTTTTAAGGTTATCTTGGTTACATATTAACTTATCCTAAAGGTTATATTCTTATATTCTATTATAAAAGAAGGGTAGCACAATTGGTAGTGTTTTGGATTCCAAATCCAAGGGTTATGGGTTCGAGTCCCATCCTTTCTGTTATAATTTTTTGTTATAGGAAGTGGACATAACTAAAAAAGATTTTTGTTACTTAAAATATTGTTGTGACTAAATGTTTTCTATTAATAACCTTTTTAAGGTTAATTAAACAGTGAGTATTAAACTTGTCATACGTGTTTTTATTAAATAAGCAATCTTAAGCACTCGTTTAACGAGACTTTTAAGCAAACTTATACTGGTAGTTTAAAATGTAACACTCGTTTAGTTTAACGTGTAACACTCGTTTAGTTTAACGTGTAACACTCGTTTAGTTTAACGTGTAACCCTCGTTTAGTTTAACGTGTAACACTCGTTTAGTTTAACGTGTAACACTCGTTTAATTTAACCGCTTTTAAAGCTTTTTAGCTACCTCTTAGTATTTTTTAGTATAACCTTATAATAAACTGATTAAAGTAAATGTAAAATAACAATAAAAAGGAGTAAGAGTAAGAGTAAGAGTAAGAGTAAGAGTAAGAGTAAGAGTAAGAGTAAGAAAGGTAAAAATAATATTTATAGTAATATGAAATTAAAAAATTCAATATTTGAGGATTTGACTAATTGGTAAGTCAGCAGGTTTTGGTCCTGCCTATATGTGTTCGAGTCACATATCCTCAGTTGTTTTGTTAATCCTTTTAGTTGTATAAATAATAGGGTATAGAGGTAAAAAGAAGAAAAAGGGGGTAAACAATGAAAAAGTAATGTTTATAGAAATTAGAAATGAAATGTATTTGTAGGTAGCAGAACGTTCTGTATTACACAACCATAAAAGTGAAAACAACGTTAGATAACAGAAGTGAGTATGTAAATATGAGTAACACCAATTGATTTAAGGTTCTTACTAATAAGTCGTTAGGGGTGGGCTTTTAAGTCCTAACCCGAAGGGTAAAAGACTCTAATGAAACTGTTAAGTAGGAAAGCATAGCCGGAAATCCAAGGGTTTAGCATATAAAAAGTGAAACGTTAAATAATTAAAAGGAAGTATTAAATAATTAAAAGGAGAATTAAAAAAAGAGAAATAGTATGAATAATTTATAAGGATAAATAATATGTTTAAATAACACTTATTAAAATAAGAATATAAAAATTTTTACGTTTGTCTACCTTACCTTATTTTTAGTTACACTTATTTTATATAAACTTTTTGTTACTATAAAACTTATAAATGGGTTGGATAAGCTATTAGTTATAATAATGAAGTTAAAAAGAAAAGAAAAAGAAGGTAGGATTAATAAATTCATATCTTCTATTATAATGCCTTGAGGTGTGAAAATAGATAAAAATTAAGTTAAAAAAAAAACTTTAAAAGATTAATATAATAAACTGGATAAGATTACTTAAAACTAGAAATACCAATAAATTAAATTAAATTAAAATAAATTAAATTAAAATAAATTAAACTTTTTAGGTTTAATTTATTTTATTAACAAACTTAAGTAAAAAGTATGTAAAATATTAGAATTTAAATTGAAAAGAAAAATAGACACGAGGGTTTGATTCCATGCTCTGTAGGCATGCAACCATAGATGGAATGACACATGCAACTGTAAAGATTAAAATCTTTATGGGTAAAGGTGAGTAATATGCGAGACAATATTAAAGAAAAAATAATGGAGTAACAAATAAATAAATAAATAAATATAATAAATAAATAAATATAATAAATAAATATAATAAATAAATATAATAAATAAATAAATATAATAAATAAATATAATAAATAAATATAATAAATAAATATAATAAATTATATAAAAAACTTAATGTAAATTAGAGAATAATGTGTGTGAGATATAGTGTACTTTAGTACAGTAATGGAAAGTATTAAAATTGAAGTAAAATGCAGATTTATAGAATCGTACTTATTGCATTACGGATTGCACGAGCTAATGAAGGAAGAAAAATAAAGAATTGTAAAGTTTAACAAAAAGAATGAAAACGTAAAAACAACTTTAATCAATTTTTTTAGTTGTCTAATGTTTCTTATTTTTCTAATGTTTTTTAGTTTTCTAAGTTTTATTAAGAAAAGAAAACCACAAGCTATTTTAATTAATCTATAAAGGATAGATTACCCATAGAATTAAGTAATAAACTTAATTTTATGGATAGCAGTTTTATCCAATTGTTTGGTTGGGGCGATGGCGTTCATTAGAGTAACGAGCGTAAACAAAGGCATACTAAAAGTGAACTATAAAGCTGTGCTTAACTGTGAGAAACACTATTCGAGCAGATGTTATAAATACTTAGCTATTTATAAGCAGGTAGTAATGAACGGGTTTATTAAAAAAATAAATCTATAAACGGACAAAAGGTACGCCGGGGATAACATATTAGCATTTGTCCTTTTATACTGTTTAATGTATTAAAAAATATTGGGTTAAATTCAAGAAAAATACTGTACTGTATATTATTGTATTGTATTGTATTGTATAGTACCGTATATTATTGTATTGTATTGTATTGTATAGTACAGTACAGTATATTATTGTATATTATTGTATTGTATTGTATTGTATATTATTGTATATTATTGTATTGTATTGTATAGTACAGTATATTATTGTATTGTCTAGTACAGTATATTACGATACTATATATTACGATACAATAAAGTATTATACAGTACAAAGAAGTAAAAAAGAGTATTTAACTTGAAGCAGAATTCCGAAGAAAAGGAAAAAGCTCAACGACTAAAGAGTATAATTAAGAATATAAAACTCTTGTAACGAACCCAACAACTTAAATTAAAATTAAGTTGATAACATAGTCTGAACTTAATAAAAACTAATATTAAGATTAACATTTATTGAACAGGCTTATACGAATAGAGAGTTCATATCGACATTCGTGTTTGGCACCTCAGCTCAAAAGGGGTTAGATATTTAATTATATCTTTATTCAGAAGCTAAAAAAAGCATTACAATGGTATAAAGAAAAATTATATTATTGTACAATATGCTGGAAATTCAAATAGGGATTACCAGCAGGTTTTTTAACCTCAACGACTAAAAACTGAACATTGTATTATTTGAAAAATACAATGGTGATATAGTCTGAACTTTTGAGATAATCAAAAGAGTGCAATAAAAGCACATAAGCATAGGTTAATAAAAGAAAAATAAAGGGGGTAAAAATAAAGAAAAGAGAAGAAACCTATGCTTATTAACATATTTGCGATGTTGAATCATCGCGTCCTTATGCTGTACAAGGTATAAAGGGTTCGGGTGTTCACCGATTAAAGCGGTACGTGATTTGAGTTTACTACGTGGTGACACAGTAGAGTTTCTATCTACATACACGTTTTTATGATTACCAAAGGATATTAGTACGAAAGGACCAGTATCCTCAAACCTCTGGTATAGTTATTGTGGTAAAAGAGATTAACCGCATTGTAACAAAGCTAAGTTTGTTTTTTTTAAGTAAAAGTAAAATATATAGAACAGATGGATTAGAGTTTAATGTAGTAAGTTAAAACTTCTAAAACACACAAAATAAAACCTCTTGGTTAGTATTAGGTATCAACGGATTTGTCCACAGATTTAATAAACATAATACTAGATTTAATAAACATAATACTAGATTTAATAAACATAATACTAGAATTTATATATTTCTCTATTAGTTTAATTATTTATATATAAGACGGTTCCTCTGGATGGTTCCTTTATATGGTTCCTTTATAGGGTTCCTTTATATGGTTCCTTTGGATGGTTCCTTTATATGGTTCCTTTATAGGGTTCCTTTATATGGTTCCTTTGGATGGTTCCTCTGGATGGTTCCTTTGGATAAGTTATTTGGATAAGTTATTTGGATAAGTTATTTGGATAAGTTATTTGGATAAGTTAATTGGAACCTAACCCGGAGGGGACCCTAACCCGGAGGGGAACCTAGCAAAAAGAGTAAATATAAGAAAGTATAATAGACGGTTATATAAGAAAATAAGGTAGAAAGTAAGTATGAGTGAGAACAAAGAAGAAAAGAAAGGATTATATTAATTATTTTTATTTATCACTTTCGTAGTGATATTAAACATTATAGTCATAATACTTAACAATAGATAGTGATATTAAACATTATAGTAATAATACTAAACAATAGATAGTGATATTAAACATTATAGTAATAATACTAAACAATAGATAGCAATATTAAAGAATCTAGAAAAGTATTAAAAGAATAAAGTAGTAAAAAAAAAACGAACAAAACTAGTAATTGGACAAAAATAGAATAATTATAATAGAATAATGATAATATAATAATAATAATAATAATAATAATAATAATAATATAATAATAATAATATAATAATAATTATAATAATAATAATAATTATAATAAATGTTTTGTTTTCCTTTATTATGTTTCGGTTTAAGTTCCTTTCTTTCCGGTTCACCTATTAGTAGAACTTTAGGACATAGAGGTTCATTAGTAATAGCATTAACATTAAGTGGACTTGGTATGTTAGCATCAATATTAATAGAATATGAAGTAATATATGGTGGCTGTGAAGCACAAATAGATTACTTTGGTACTTGGTTAAGTTTAGGATCAATAGAGATAACATGGAGTAGTTATACAGATATATATGCAGCACACATGAATTTAACAGTGTCTGTAGTAAGTTTTGCAGTACATTGTTATGCTATAGTATATATGAAGAATGACCCACATTTAAACTTATTTATATCTTATCTATCAGCTTTTACCTTTTCTATGTTAATTTTAGTATCAGGTAGTAATATGTTAATTATGATGTTAGGTTGGGAATTGATAGGTATTTGTTCATATTTATTAATTGGTTATTGGAGTCATCGTTTAGCAGCTTCTAAAAGTGCAGGTAAAGCGATAGTTGTAAATAGAATAAGTGATGGCTTATTATTATGGAGTATTATTTGGTTATGGTGGTATACAGGTTCTTTAGAATATGACTTAATATTATTAAATGATAGTAATAATATATCTAGTATTATAAGTATAGCATTATTATTAGGATGTATGGCTAAATCTGTACAAATTGTTTTCCATGTTTGGTTAGCTGATTCTATGGAAGGTCCTACTCCTGTTTCTGCTTTAATTCATGCAGCTACTCTGGTTACTGCGGGAATATATGTAATGGTACGTTTAAGTATCTTTGACAATACTTTAGTTTTAATAGTAGGTTCATTAACAGCAATTATGGGTGGTATATTTGGATTATTTCAAAATGATTTAAAACGTGTTATTGCTTTTAGTACATGTTCACAATTAGGGTAAAAGAGAGAAAAAGAGAGAAAAAGAGAGAAAAAGAGAAAATAGAAAGAAAAGTATATAGGAAAATTAAGTTAGAGGATTGAGATATTAAAAATATATATACAATATTAGGAAAATAAAGTATAAAAGAATAAATATTTATTATTTTATACTTTACTTATTATTTTATACTTTACTTATTATTTTATACTTTATTTATTATTTTATACTTTACTTATTTTTTTCATTTTTACTTTTTATTATCATATGCCCTATCTTAATATTTAGATTATTATATCTTGCTGTATGCTAGAAAATATATATATATTATATATCTATTATATATATATAATAGATATATATAACTAGCAAGAAACTATTTACTGTACAATGTATATTATAAAAATTGTTTACATTATATGATGGGTCTTCAGAGATTATACGCAAGACACTTATATATATAATACCTTAGATATACCTTATATTTACCTTAGATATACCTTAGATATATCTTAGATATACTTTAGATATACCTTAGATATACCTTAGATATATCTTAGTTATACTTTAGATATACCTTAGATATACCTTAGATATATCTTAGATATACTTTAGATATACCTTAGATATACCTTAGATATATCTTAGATATACTTTAGATATACCTTAGATATACTTTAGATATACCTTAGATATACTTTAGATATACCTTAGATATACTTTAGATATATCTTAGATATACTTTAGATATACCTTAGATATACCTAAAAAAGAGTAGAAAAAGAACTAAGGGAATATAAAAAGGAGAAGATTAAAAGGAGAAGATTAATAGATGAATATTTATAGGTGAATATATATATAGGTGAATATTTAATCCGACTTTTTTTTTTCGATATGATGGTTAGTGTAGGTCTAGGTGAATTAGGTGTAGAAGCATCTATGTCTCATTTAATGACACATGCATCATTCAAAGCAGGGTTATTCTTAGCAGCAGGTGTGGTGATTATAAGTAGTGGTGGATATCAACACATGGGACGTTATGGTGGTTTAACAGGATCTCATTGTACAATATTTGGATATTTAACATTATTATTATGCGGTTTAAGTTTAATGGGTTTACCAGAAACATCAGGGTTTTATTCAAAAGAAACAATAATTAACTTAAGTTATGTATATTTCCATCCATTTGCAGATTATGCTCATACATTATTATTATTAGCAGCATTTGTAACATGTACTTATACAGTTAAATTATTTGTACAATCATTCTTCTATGACTTTAGTGGCCTTGATTTTAATATTTCCTCTTCTTCTAAACCTAAATCTTTATTATTAAGTATTGCTTTTTCTGTATTATTATTAGATATAGTAGCTAAAATTTGGATGGGTTCTTCTTTATTATCTGGTATTTTATTCTTTGTTCCTTGGTTAGTCAAAACCTTACCTGTAGGTTTAATAATTACTGGTTTCTTAACAGCTACCACAGCAGTAACAAGTAAAAGTTTTAGTATTATAAGATTTAATGCTACACGTTGGGGTTTTGATAACTTATATGCACGTACTTTTGTTATTGCTATTCTAGATTGGGGTCGTATCACTTGGACAGCAGGTGATAAGGGTCTATTCGGAGTGAATTATCAAAAAGTTCGCTTTTAATTAAATGTTATATATTATAATATTTTATTATCTTCGTTTTTTTACTTTCTTTTTTTTTCCTTTTTTATATTATATTTTAGGGTATATAAAAAAAGAGAAAGATAAAGATAAATAGATAGATAAATAGAAAGAAAAAGAGATAGATAAATAAAAAGATAAATAGAAGAAGGTTCCTCTGGACGGTTTATATAGAACCCAGAGGGGAAGATAGTAAAAAGAAAAAAAGTATTAATATATATCAAAGTTTAAATTTAAATAAGTTTAGTTTCCTTTTATATATATGTGGTAATAAAAAAAATCATCCTCGAATCTCGGTTACCCTCTTGTTTTTATTTTATCCTCAAAGGAAACTTACCCTTTGTTTTTTTAGAAAGGTGCTTAGCTTAGTCAGGCCTAAAGCACTGGTCTCATAAGCCAGCTATCGTTGGTTCGAATCCAACAGCACCTACAAACAAGCACCTACAAAGATACAAACATACAAACCTACAAATAAGTATATATAGATAGACATGTAAAAAGGGAAAAAAAGGAACCGTCTTCCTTTGGACGGCTCGTTACTATTTTAGGTAATTTTAGAACGATCCTATAAAGAAGAAAAGGGGAATATAGAAACCAATAAAGAAGAAAAAGAAAAGAGAAGAGAAAGAAAAGAGAAAGAAAAGAGAAGAGAAAGAAAAGAGAAAGAAAAGAGAATAGAAAGAAAAGAGAATAGAAAGAAAAGAGAAGTATTAGTAGGCTAAATAATGAAAAAAGAAATTATTTATAAATATATATATCGAAATTATAAGTCTTAAACTGATTCTGTTTATAAGTCCTTTGTATTATACTAAATCCTAACGCTTTATTACTGAGTAATAAAGATGTCTAGTAGTAATAAAGATGTCTAGTAGTAATAGGTAGTGTATAAGAAAAATGAAGTAAAAAGGAGAAGAGAAGAGGTAAAGAAACTGGGAATTACAGATAAAGACAGGTTTAAGTTTTTTATTGTGAAAATTGTATATTATATATTACCTATTAGTAAAAAAACTACTAGGGGATCGAAAACTACGGATAATAACCCTCCAGATTATGCTTTTGAGTTATTACGTAAAATTAGAGTTTCTTAATTGGATATGGACTTTAACCCGAGTTACATTCTTAGGACTAAGAGAACTAAGTTAATATATATCAAAGAATGAAAGCATGAATGAAAGCATGAATGAAAGCATGAATGAAAGCATGAATGAAAGCATGAAGTCACGTTTGTTTAACTAAAAGTCACGTTTGTTTAACTTAATGAAAAGTAAGTTTTATAATTTATATTACAAAGAAAATAAAGATTAACGTACCCAAAACCGACACAGGTGGATTAGAGCTATGTTCTAAGGCTATATAGAAATAACCAGGTTGAAGGAACTCGGCAAAATGCTTACGTGGTTATAGACAAGTAAGGACTATAAATGTCAAAATGCAACTGAAGGCAACGACTGTTTACTAAAAACACAAGACTCTGCTAATGAAGATTTTACGTAGGTAAAGGGTCTGACATCTGCCCAAGGACTAAGGTAAACGGCTGCTGTAAATATAACGGTACTAACATTAGCGCCGTGTGAAAAGATAACTATATGCTGGGAAATCTGAAAGTAGAAATAAGATAAAGTAAGACAAAGTAAGACAAAGTAAGACAAAGTAAGATAACCAGCAAGAATATATGCCTTAAAAATTATTTGCCTTATATATTATTTGCCTTATATATTATTTGCCTTATATGCATTTCATATATTACTCAAGGATAGGGTTAGTATTAAATATGAGAATAACTGAAGTGCATATATATTTTACCAGGCCAAGGCCTACCACAAATAGATTTAGAGCAATTGAACGAAGCTAACAAACGTTTAAGCTCAACCAAAAGTCATGTTGCTTATAGAGAAGATAAATAGAATTAATCAAGAAGCGATAGGAAAAATAGATTCTTCCCATTTAGAATTATTAGAGGGTTTTATTGAAGGTTCCGTTAATGTTAGTATAAAAAAACTATCACCTTTTGGTATTTTACTTGACTCTTAATTTAGCACAACATGTTAATGGGGTTAGTTTATTATATCCATCTTTAGGGTTAGTTTATTATATATAGCTTTATAAGTATTTGAATGTGGTCGCATACGGAATGGAAGTAACGTCACTTTATTATTAGTCATTGATAACCGTGAACTATTAATGACTAAATTAGTATCTTTCTATAGAATAGGAACAGAAGTAAAAACTACACATATTAACAAAATTGAACTTAATATAACACATATTGAACTTAATATAACACATATTAACAAAATTGAACTTAATATAACACATATTGAACTTAATATAACACATATTGAACTTAATATAACACATATTGAAAAAGGTAGTCATAAAAATATTCATACATTAACTAACAATCTTTTACCTTTATGGGACTCTCTTCATATGCAGAAGGAAGAATCAAACTTTCCCTTCATTAGACTCTGCCATAAATTATAGATAACGATAAATAAGTGATTACATACTTAAGTAATATTTTTGTAGGAGTGGTGGTGTGGCAGGTTAACTGAATTTGTGTGTCCCTTAATACAATTTAGTTACCTGAATCAAAAATATACTAAAAAAGGTAAAAATATAAATAAGTAAAGGCATATGTCTTCAGAGACTTGACGTTATCCTAGTTTATAGAAAAACTAGAATATAAAGTCCAAGCTTACATGTAAATGTGATATTATCTTCTTAATTTTGCTAATTAATTTTGCTAATTAATTTTGCTAATTAATTTTGCTTATTTATTTTGCTTATTAATTTTGCTTATTAATTTTGCTTATTAATTTTGCTTATTAATTTTGCTTATTTATTTACGAAGATAGCTTGACTAAGGTAGCAAAATCCATTGACGTTTAATTGATGTCGCGCATGAATGATGTAACGATTGTCTTGCTGTCTCCAACCTGGATTCTGTGAAATTGAACTGTTCGTGCAGATGCGAATAAGTGTATGTGGGACGATAAATAAAAAAGTCGTCATTAAAACAGGTTATATTCAAGAATACTAATATTTTTTTAGTCTACTTGAAGCGAAACTCCTTTTTATTATATTCCTCTTTATTATATTCCTCTTTATTATATTCCTCTTTATTATATTCTTTTTTATTATACTCCTTTTTATTATACCATTAAGATATTATTAAGATATTACTAAAGTAGAGAATAAGGGGGAGAAAGGGAGAAAGCCCAACGACTTATGATCCTGACAACTTATGGACAACTAAGAAATAAGTTGAATACATAGTCTGAACTTTAGAGATAATCTAAAGAAAGTTAAAAAAGACTTAAATGTAACAAAACCCTTCTAAAATTAAAAACTCTTCTATAATTAAAAACCCTTCTATAATTAAAACCTCTTGGGGACGGACCTTCG
>SL_4KL_010_BRINEDRAFT_10000238_pt1 | contig 27424 bp, 27 predicted proteins | sample SodLak_010_BRINE_2_FD_10664 | JGI IMG/M metagenome (IMG submission 10664) | reverse complement strand
TCGTCACCGTAGGCTTTGACGACCGCATCGGGCACGTCCTGCCGAGCCAGCTCGGCCAGTGCCGTCGCCGCCGCACGCTTCATTTCCTCATTAATGTCGGTCGCCCGCACGTCGAGCGCGCCACGGAAAATAAAGGGAAAGCCCAACACGTTGTTGACCATGTTCGGATAATCAGAGCGGCCGGTCGCCATAATCACGTCATCATCGCGGGCCGATTTGGCATCCTCGTAGGTGATCTCGGGGTCGGGGTTCGCCATCGCGAAGATGATCGGATTGTCGTTCATCGATTGGACCATTTCCTGGGAGACGATGCCGCCGACAGAAAGGCCGACGAACACGTCTGCGCCCGCCATGGCGTCGGCGAGCGTTCCCTCAGGCATATCGCGGGCGAACTCCTGTTTGAACTCGTTGATCTCGTCGCTCCGGCTCGTCGTGATGATTCCCGACGAGTCGCACATCGTGATGTTCGACTTGGTGGCTCCAAGCGAGAGATAGAACCTCGCGGTCGCAATCGCCGACGCGCCCGCGCCCGAGAAGACGATGTTCAGCTCGTCGAGATCCTTGTCCGCAATTTCGACCGCATTGAGCAGTGCTGCCCCCGAGATAATGGCGGTCCCGTGTTGGTCGTCGTGGAAGACGGGAATATCCATCCGCTCGCCGAGTCGACGTTCGATCTCGAAGCATTCGGGCGATTTGATGTCTTCGAGGTTGATCCCCCCGAACGTCGGCTCCATCGGCGCGACTGCGTCGACGATCTCGTCGGCCGTCTCGAGATCGAGTTCGATATCGAACACATCGATATCCGCAAACCGTTTAAAGAGGACGCCTTTGCCCTCCATGACTGGTTTGGAGGCTTGCGCGCCGATATCACCAAGTCCAAGCACAGCTGATCCATTAGAGACGACGCCGACGAGATTGCCTTTCGCCGTGTACTGAAAGGCATCCGAGACGTCGTCAGCAATATCCAAACACGGTGCTGCAACGCCCGGCGAGTAGGCCAGGCTGAGATCTCGCTGTGTGTTGGTTGGTTTGGTTGTCGCAATCTCGATTTTGCCCGGCGGATCCTGTCGGTGGTACTCCCTCGCGTCGTCATCGATTCCCATACTACCTCCTTCAGTCCACGACTCAAAAAGGTATGTATGGTCGTAACACAATCTCGGTTACATATATGACACTGGCGGTCGCTGAATCAGCAGTAGTACCGTCTCACATCCGAAAAAGAAGGCTGCAATCGTCTCTCGGAATATCAATGGTTAGTCATCTGCGGGCTGTGGACTGCCCTGCTGTGGTGGGCGCGTGTATGAGTTGGTTGTCCGCATTCCAAGTCGGTCGTTGGTCAGTGCGATGCTTTCGGTGGCGGGTTTCCGGCCGACAAGCGCGCGGATCGCATCGATGTTCTCAGGGACCACGTTTGCCTCCTGGTGGATCGACTGGAACAGATACAGATCGTTTCCTTCCACGGCAATCGACTGTTCCCACAGACAGTTCTCCCAGAGATCCCCCCGCGGTCGACCGGCGTCCTTGGCGAACTCCTTGAGCGCGGCCGTGCCGTCGATACTCAGTTCGGCTGGCACGACAAAGAGCCGTGACTGTCTCGACAGCAGGTCCGCAACTGCCGCAGCCGACGGGGCGGTCTCAAGCGTGAGGTTCACGCTGTGGAGGTGCATCAGCGTTGCCGGAACAGTCACCCCGAGGGTGTCGATATCCACGTCTGGGAAAATCGTCTGGACATCGGGACCGTGGTGCGACGGAAGCGTAACCGGATCGGGGAGAATGTCGTTGATCGGCCCGCGGTCGGTTTCGCCAGGGTCGCCACCACGCCGAATCAGTGTTGCCCGAGCTTTGTCGACGCCATACTCGCGATCAATCGGCTCCAACAGCCGCGAGAGACCAGTTGTGTTACAGGAGACGACACGAAGCAGCTCCGCGCCGGCGGCGTCGTCGTAGTTCGCCTGGGCGACGAAACTCTCGTCGACGGTCTCGGGGGACTCTCCGCCCTGAAGAATCGCTGGCGTCTCGTGTTCTTTGTAGAGCGAACAGTTCTCCGCACCGACACCCGAGGGGGTGGCGTCGACGATCACGTCGCTCTCGCGGACGAGATCTGCGACCTCCCCGTGGAGATCGATCCCGGCCGCATCGAACAGATGAGACCGTTCGGGGATCGCACTGTACAGTGGATACCCCTTTTGAACTGCGGCTTCGGCTTCGAAGTTCGGACGGGTTTTCGCCACGCCGATGAGTTGCATGTCGGGCTGGAGACGGACCCCGTCGGCAACGCGTTTACCGATGGTTCCGTACCCATTCACCCCCACACGTATCATGCTACTATCTGCAACAGCTGCGCACATAATATTTCCGGTAAGTTTTAGTAAGAAATTAACTCTACACCGAGTAACTTCTTGAATTTTCGATTATAAGGGTTTTAGAGATGTCCAAGATGGCTCTCGGGTTCACTCCGTGCGTTGCTACGAATCCAGCACGTCCGGATTGGCGATATACTGGTGGTCGACATCCTCACCATTCAGAATCCGGAGGATGTTCTTGGCAGTCGTCTCAAGCATCTGGGTGCGTGTCTCGACTGTCGCACCTGCCAGATGTGGTGTCACCGACGCCGTCTCACAGTCGAAGATCGGATCAGTCGGTTCCGGCGGCTCGCTGGGGTAGACATCGATCACCGCGCCGCCAATCGTTTCTTTTGTGAGTGCCTCGACCAGCGCGTCGTGGTCGACGACTCGACCGCGTGCGGTGTTGATCAGCACGGCACTCTCTTTCATCCGGTCGAACGCCGCCGCGTCGATCATGTGTGTCGTCTCTTCGGTGAGCCGGACGTGGAGGCTGACGAAATCCGATTCGGACAGCAGATCGTCCAGTTCGACTCGCCGCGCGCCAATTTTGTCGACTCGATCCTGGTCGACGTAGGGATCTGCGACGAGAAAGTCGACGTCGAACGGTTCGAGCCGTTTGGCGGTTTCGTAGCCGGCGGCCCCGAGACCGACGATACCCACGGTTTTGCCGCGGAGCTCGGTTCCCCACCAGTCAGGTGACCGCCAGCCGCCGGCCCGGACGTGATCGCTGGCCTCGTGGAGATCACGAATATGCGATATCACCGAGCCGACGACGAACTCCGCGACCGCAACCGCGTTCATGCCTGGCGTGAAAGCGACGACCACACCGTGTTCGGTTGCGGCGTCGAGATCGATGTTGTCGAGGCCCGATCCGGGTCGCCCGATCACCCGCAGCTCCGGGGAAGCCTCGAACAGCGTCGACGTGTAGTCGTTTTCCGAGTGGACGAACAGCCCACTGGCACCATCGGCGTACTCGATCAACTCGGAGTCGGTGTACTTTGTTTTCGGGACGACTTCGAGGTCGACGCTGTCGAACGCGGAGTCGATACGATCAACTGATCGAAAGCTCACGATTTTTTCAGTCATCGGTTGATAGTTACGGCGGGCGTATGTTAGTCATTCGCTATCTGAAAACAGGTTGTCACCGGCTCAATCCGAAATCGACGGATAAAGACGTTATCGCTCGTCGAGTGGGGTGACCGTCTTGCCGTGTTCGCCGACGTAGTCACCAAGCGGGCGGATCAGCCGGTTGTTCTCGTACTGCTCGAAGAGGTGGGCAAGCCAGCCAGCAACCCGTGAGACTGCAAATATCGGGGTGTAGACATCGATTGGGATATCCATAACGTAGTACATACTCGCCGAGTAGAAGTCGACGTTCGGCTTGATCCCCTTCTCGTCGGCGAGATGCTGTTCGATCTCGGTGCTGTACTCATACCATTTGGTCTCGCCTGCGGCTTCGGCAAGTGCTTTCGACCGCTCTTGGAGGACAATCGCTCGCGGATCTTTGACCTGGTAGACGCGGTGGCCGAACCCTGGAATCCGCTCGCCGCGGTCGATTGCTGCGTCGACCCACTCGGTCGGACTCAGTTCGCTTTCGTCGACTGCTTTGAGCATCGTCATCACGTCGGCGTTTGCCCCACCGTGAAGCGGTCCCGAGAGCGCCGCCAGCGAGCCGCTGATTGAGCTGTACACTGTTGCCAGCGTGCTTGCGTTTACTTTCCCCGAAAAGGTCGAAGCGTTGATTCCATGATCGAGATGGAGGACAAGCGCCATATCCAGCGTTTCGGCGACAAACGGGTCCGGCTCGCTACCGGTTAGCATGTACAGAAAGTTCTCGGCGTGGCCGAGGTCGTCGCGTGGCTCGACCGGCTCGTTGCCATCGCGGAGTCGAACGTAGGCGGCCACGATTGTCGGCAGCACAGCCGTCATCCGGATCGCGGCCGCCTCAGCGTCGGTTCGGCTGCCGGTAGCGTTCTCAGCCGCTTGATCACTCGCCGTGAGCGCCGACATCGCGGTTCGCAGGGCATCCATCGGATCGTCATCGAGCGCAACCAACTCTTCGAGCAGTGTTGGAAGCGGCTCCGGCAGCCCTCGATTCTCAACGAGTCGCTGCGAAAAGGCCTCACACTGGTCGGCTGTCGGTAGCTCGCCGTTCCAGAGTAGATACACCGTTTCTTCGTAGCTCGTGTGTTCGGCGAGTTCCTCAATCGAGTAGCCACGGTAGGTGAGTATGCCGTTTTCTCCGTCGACTCCGCTTAGCTCGGTCGGCCCGAGAACGATGCCATCCAGCCCCGGATTGTAATCTTCTGTCATACGTATCGATGCCATTCGATAGTGAAAAATATAGCGTTCATCCGGCCTGTCAGTCAAACTTCGTAGACGGCGTTTGGAGTTGCTACAATCTGGGCGACGAGAGGACGCGAAGACTGTTCGGATCTGTCGCGGAATATGCCACGTTGCAACTACTGCGGGCCCGATTCGGTCGACTGTCGGTGAACTGCCCCGGGATTACCTCCGAGGCCTGTTCGGCTTGTAGATCCGTGGGCTGTAGAGCAGTCCAATACCCACCATTCCAACTACTGTGCCGACGGCGAGATACTGGAAACTCGCCTGCAGTCCGACTGTGTCACCAAGATAGCCGATTGCGATTGGGTAGGCCGAACTCACGAGCAACACGACAGTCCAAAAGTAGCCGAACGTTCGTCCCTCGTAGGCGGCTGGTGTAATCTCACTGATAAAGCCGTCGCGAACCGGATTGATTCCGAACAGACAGCCGCCAACAAGTACGAACACAGCCAACAAGACGAGTGGTGTGAGTGTTACCAACGCCAACACACCCAGTCCGACAGTGGTCACCGAAAGCAATGACAACAACAGCAGTCGGTGGTCAAACCGGTCGGCCAACGCCCCAACAATCAGTTGGGACACTGCCCCACTGATCAGTAGCGCTGAAAAGTAGGCGTTCGCAACTGACTCGCGTGGAATGTCGACGCCAGCGACTGAAACCGAGTAGCCATACACATCGGTCACAAACACAGGGGTGAACGTGATGAGGCCGTTGGTCGCAAACAAGATCAGACAGAACGCGGCCAGAATCGTCACAAGCGGAAACAGAAACTGTTGGGGAACTGCAGTCAGTCGACTGGGTTGGCTGGCATCCGTTTCAGCACCTGTTGCTGTCTCAGCACCCTCAGCCGAGTCGCCAACGGCTGGTGGCTTCGTGGGTGGTGCTGTCTCGATACCGCCTCGTTCGAAGACGACACCCAGCCAGCCGACATACAGAAATCCAAACAGACTCACGCCGATCAGAATCCATTCCCACGAGACAACCAGAATGAACACAGCAACGAGCAGTGGAGCGACCGCGTCGCCGACTTTTGCTGCACTGCCCCACATACCGAGTATTTTCCCTTTGTTTTCGGCCGTCACGTTCGACGAGATGAGCGGATAGCCAACTGGGTGAATCCCACTGTAGCCGACTCCGGCGACGAACATCCCACAGGCCATCAACAGATAAGTGCCTGTGAACGTGGTTTCTCGCAGTTCGATTGGTGGAACTGTCGACCCAGCAACCGAACTCAGTACGAAAATCAGGTAGCCAACCGACATGAGGACGATTGCCGGAAGGAGGATGTAGCGTCGGTCAAATCGGTCGACGAGGATTCCCATCGGTGCCTGTCCGAGACCGCCAGCGAACAGATAGATGCTGACCAACAGCCCTAACTGCCACAGTGAGGCGTCGAGACCGACAACCAAAATTGGGATGAGTGGTGGAAACAGCCGATAAAAGACGTGCTGAACCCCATGCACTGACGAAATGATGAGTCCGAACCGCCACTCGCTGGCTGACAGCCTCAGCGAGGACAGAACGGTCGACAGCGATGGACGTTTCATAACAGGGTACTGTGAGAGCTGATTGTGGGCTGGCTCATACGCAACTCTCAGGAGTCTTTGTCAGGCGGATGTCGGTGTTGTGCGAGTGCCCGCATCAAAAAAAACAGGCCAACGCCGAAAAACAGCAACGACGTCACTAAATCTCGGCTGATAACCAACACACCAAGCCCGGTCGCACACAGGAAGATGCCCGCAAACGTGTTGATAGGGAGCTGTTCTTGGGAGATCTCTGCCATACTGGTTCCTGTATCAGCCGTCGTATTTGTGTGTCGGTTCTCGGATCGGTGGCGCACAACGCGACGTAGCTGCCCGGTGGCTGCCGATCTACGCCGTGAATTCACGCCTGTTGTGTCCCAACCGCCTTCTTTTCACATAACTTTGCAAACGTCGACGCCGAACTATTTGAACAGATCCGTCTGACTGGCAATCACCCCGCGAATAACGTTCGAGATCGGCTGGATGAACAGCGCAACTACAGTCAGGATCCAGAGAATGATCGCAATCGTACTTCCGAAGAAGTAGAGTGGATCATTACTGCTGACCAGCATACTCCGGAGGAACGCCCCTTCGATGATCGGGCCGAGAATGACACCCAAAATCAGTGGGATCATCGAGTAGTTGTTCTCCCGCATTACGAAGCCAACAATCCCGAAGAGGAACATCAGCCAGACATCGAACATACTGCTCCGCATCGCAAACGCCCCAATCACTGTCAGCGCTAAGATGGCCGGCACGATGAGGTTGGCTGGCATCGTCACAACCCGGACAAGATACTTCGAGACCGCCAGTGCGGCGAACAGCAAGAAGATGTTTGCCACAAGCAGCGAGAGGATGATGACGTTCGCCTCGAGCGCGAAGTTCTGCATGAGTTCGGGACCCGGCCGGAGTCCGTGAAGCAAAAGTGCCGCAAGCATGACTGCTGTCGTCCCACTGCCTGGAATACCGAGTGCGAGTGTGGGGACGAGCGAGCCTGCAGTTACCGCACTGTTCGATCCTTCCGAAGCAATCACACCGTCTGGGTTCCCTTCGCCGAACGAGTCGGGATCGTTCGACAGCGATTTTGCGGCCCCCCAGCTCACGAAGTTTGCAACCGAGGTTCCGGCACCGGGCATCGAGCCAACAACAAGCCCGATCCCCATCGCCCGAATCAGTGCGACTGGTCGAGTAATAACGTATCTAACACCCTCGAAAATGTCTTTGTACGAGGTGTCAATCGAGTTGTCTTCGCTGATTGCGGCTTTGTTGATCAGGTAGAACAGCTCCGAGATCGCAAACAGGCCGACGACAACCGGCACGAACGGAACCGAATCGTACAGCCCGAAAAAGCCGAAGTCGAGTCGACGCTGGCCAGTTGTTGGGTCGACAGGCATTGCGGCAATCAGGAGTCCGAGAAAGCCTGCGACAAGCCCTTTCCGGATGTTGTCACCGATGGCAACCGCGACGGCTGCCAGCCCGAAGATGCCGAGAACGAAGATTTCGCGGTTCGTAAACAAAAACGCGAGCTCGCCGATTGGCTGGAGCAAAAAGAGGATGATGAGGGCGGCAATAAAGCCGCCAATCACACTCGAAAAGATCGATATTCCGAGCGCCTTCGAGGCATCCCCTTGCTGGGACATCGGATAGGCGTCCAACACGGTTGCTGTTGCGCCCGCAGTGCCGGGCGTGTTGATCAACACCGCCGGGATCGCTCCACCGTAGTTTGCGCCGACGTAGATCGCAGACAGCGTCACGAGTGCGATCTCTGCGCTCATCGGGAGGGTAAACGGCAGTGCGATAGCGACCGTGTTCGTCCCTGTAAAGCCGGGGATCGAGCCAGCGAGCATGCCGAACGTCACGCCAACCGCAATGAAGATGAAGTTTTCCAGCGTGAGCAGCACGCCAAGCGCTTCAATGATGAGATCGGCCTGTAACGGTATCATTGAACTGTCCTTCGTTCAGTGAGCTGGTTCGGTCCCGAAGCGATCTGTACGGCTGGCTCGGCTCGGTGTGGCGGTGGTTGGGTCATCATATTCCGAGTGGTCCCTGTGGTGGCTGCAGGCCCATTATTTGAACGAACATTACGTAGACAAAGACGAGAATGATTCCAGTTACGATAGAAATCCAGAGCGGATCTCGTCGTCCACCGACGACCATGACGCCGACCATCCCAATGGCTGTTGCAATAAAGAAGCCAATCGGCTCAATCAACCAGATGTAGGCGATTGCAACGAATGCAAACCCAATCGAACGTCGCCATTCGATGATCGACCGACGAGCGGACTGTTTGAACCCCAACTCGCTTTGGTGACTAACCAGAGCCCGAACCTCGTTGACGAGTACGACGAGTGTCAGAAGTGACAGCACGCCAATTACAAAATACGGGTAGTACAGGTTCGATAACCGAATCCGTCCGTAGGTGCTCTCAACGTAGAGTGCTGCAAGCAGCAGGCCAGCAATCGGAAATGCAAGCCTGAACACCGCGAGCGTACCTGTTGCATGAGCGGGGCGATCTGTGGCCTCGTTTTCGGCCTCTGTTGATGTCATTGTGGGGTAGTGTTAGTATGATTAGTAAATAGTGTCCAGACTGAGACGCTCAGTCTTACGACTGGACGTACTGGTCGAACAGTGGTGCGAAATCACGGAAAGTTTCGTACGCACTCTGGAGAATTGCGTCAGTCTCTTCTGGTGAGTTCCAGACCAGTTTGTTGACCTCGCCGATTTCCTCGAGATCTGCCCGGTAGTCTTCGTCACCGTGGGCGTCTTCGAACGCCTGCTGGACTAGCTCGTAGCGATCCGGATGTGCCTCTGCTGCGGCTGCCGAAACGTAATAAAACTGCGTGCCGTTTGACGGCGCGTAGTTGATGTCAGTTCCGAGTTCATCGTTGATCGGTGGGGCATCGTTCGTCAGGTCTGGCTCAGTGTTCTCTTCGGCGTAGATACAAAGACAGTGCGAATCATTCGCGATACTGGCACTGTTGTACACACTTCGCGCCGCAACGTCGATTTCGCCCTGTAGGAGCGCAGTCTGGGTTGGACCGCCACCACCGTACGGAACAATAGTGAAGTCGGCCTCCGTCTGCTCCATCAGCTGAATAATCGACAGCACGTTTCGGTTCGTCGGACCGGATGCACCGACGGTGACCTCGTTTTCTGCCGAGTAGTCGACGAGTTCCTGAATCGTCCGGAATCGATCTTCGTCCTCCCGGACCCGAATCAGTGCGGCCTCACCCGACAGCGTCCCCAGCGGCTGGAGATCCTCAAGCGTGAACTGTGGTTCTGTGCCTTCGACCTCGTCGACGGCGATTGCAGCCGGTGTCGCTGGCGAGAGCGTCCCACCAATCTGCAGGACCTCTTGATCCTGTACAACTGTTGTCGCAGCCGTCCGCGTCCCAGCCCCATCGCGGTACTGCGGACTGAGGTTGGTTCCGAGATACGCTTCGAAGTACTCTTGGAACTGTCGGAAGTTCGTGTCGACGCCGCCACCCTCGGAGTACGCATTGATGAAATCAAGTGAGCTTGGTGGATAGTCATCCGATCCGTTCCCCATACAGCCGGCAAGTGCAGTTGCGCCGATCCCAGCACCAGCCAGTTTCAGTAGCGTGCGTCTATTGGTATCAACCATTACAGATTAGCCAAATAGCTCACAACACATATATATTCCTATTATTGATGATATTTTTCTGACCTTCAAAACACGTCAAAAATAGGTAGGATTGGCTGTTTATCGCAGCTACAGCCCTGCAGCCGGCAGTTAGTCGACGCGGTACTCTTCGAAGACGTCTTCGTCGATCCGGACACCGAGTCCGGGCTCCTGTGGTGGGGCGATGGTCCCACCGTCGTCGACGTGGATCGCATCCCGGTTTTCAATGTACGGCCCTGCGATGTAGGTGCCGGGGTCATCGATATCGTCGTCGAGCACGGCGAACTCGATCAGGCGGCACTGTCTGCTCGCGGCTGCGACGTGGAGACTGGCCGCGTAGTTGATTGCTGGACCGAGCGCGTGCGGCACCAGCTCTTTGTCGAAGGCTTCGACAAGCCCTGCGACGCGCATTGCGCCCGTAATTCCGCCAACGTAGTCGACCGATGGCTGGTAGATGTCCAGCGACCGCGCCTTCAGGTGGTCGAGCGCCGGGTAGTGTGGGGTGTGGGTCTGGTAGCCCGAGATCGGCACCGTGAACTTGCGGTTGAGTTCGGCCTGGCCGTCGAGATCAGTGTGCGAGATCGGCTCTTCGAACCACTCGACCTCGTACTCGCTGGCCGTTTTGGCGACTTTCGCCGCGTCGTTGTAGCTGTAGGAGGTGTTGGCGTCGATTGCCAGCCCGAAGTCATCCGGGATGTTGTCCATGATCGTCTTGATACGGTGACGATCCTCCTTGATACCGTAGCCAGCGCCAATTTTCATCGCCTGGAACCCCTTATCGGAGAGCCAGCCAGCGTAGTCGATCAGTTCTTCGGCCGTTTTGTCGACCGGGAACGTCGCGTAGGCCTTTACTTCATTTGTCTGGCCACCGAGCAGCTGATAGACCGGTTTGCCCGCGTCTTTGCCCTTGATATCCCAGAGTGCCTCGTCGATTGCCGACAGCGCGCCGTACGCTCCCGCCCGTTTGACGTGGAGATACAGCTCGTGCCAGATCGCTTTGACGTCTTCGGGATCTTTGCCGACGATGTGTCGGGACATCGCGTCGATGCTCTCTGCGAGAAACATGTTGTTCTCCTTCGAGCGGTAGAACGACTCGCCGAACCCGGTGATTCCTTCATCCGTGTGCACACGGACGACAACTGAGCTGATATCCAGCTCACGAGCGCCGACCTGGGCTGGCAACGAGGCAGCCTCGACAGCGCTTCCTAATACTGCTGTTTCTACGTTCGTGATTTCCATCCGTACTCAGTTTCCAATCGGCGAAGGTAAAATAATTATCGATTATTATGGTTATGTTCGCCAACTGTCCCGATCCTCAGATAATCAGCTGTGCGGGTCCTCTGGCGCCGTATTTCGCCTTATTCGTGGTGATGTCGACGATTGCTTCGAACGAGTCGAGTCCCGACCGTTCGTGGGTTGTGTACTCCGCAATCGAGACGCGACCGCTGGCGACGAGTTCGGCCGCAAACTCCCCAGTGTCGCGTCCAGGGCCGGTTGGGGCGATTCCGGTCACCGGGTTCTGCCACGTGATACTTTTTTTGCGAACGACTCGCGCGGAGAACGTCACGTCGCCGATGATGTAGCCCACCTGAACAACGGTCCCGCCGGCTTTGACCGCACCTATTGCCTGCGCGATTGGGTCGCTCCCCGTGGTTGCCTGCGACTGATCGCCGCCAACAGCCTCGAACACCACGTCGGCACCAACTCCATCGGTGTGGGCCATGATTTCGTCGACAGGATCGCACTCCGTTCCGTTGATTGGGTCGAGGCCGCGGTCGGCCGCGATGTCGAGCTTTTCGGCATCGATGTCGACGACAAACACCTGCTGGGCACCTTCGGCGAGCGCGAGTTGGGCACACTGGTAGCCCATCACGCCGGTGCCGATCACCGCGACGATGTCGCCCGACTGGATGCCGCTCTCCCGGACGCAGAGCACGGAACTCGCCAGCGGTTGGAGCGCTGCGACCTCCGAATCAGTCAGCGAATCTGGAACGCGACGGAGTGCCTCGGCGGGCAGCGCGGCGTACTCCGCGAGTGCGCCGGGGATGTCGTAGCCGATGTAGGTTTTCGACGGACAGTAACGCTTGAACCCGGAGTCACAGTACTCACACTCGTTGCAGGGGATCTTTCCTGGCGCATATACCCGGTCGCCGACTGCGAGTTCGTCGACTGCCGCGCCGCGGTCGACAACTGTCCCACAGAACTCGTGGCCGAACAGCCGGGCCGGGCCAGCTGCTAATCGGTCGGCAATCGCCTCCGCGTGGGCGATTGATTCACCCTGATACAGCGCACACTCAGTGACGCTGAGCTGGACGCGCTGGATTTCGAGCAGCACTTCGTCGGCCGCAGGGGTGGGACGGTCGACCTTTTCAATGCTCGCCTCGCCGAAATCGTGACAGACGACGGCTCGCATCTCAGATCACGCCTTCGAGCCAGCCGCCGTCGATGCGGAACACTTCGCCGGTGACGTAGCTCGCGCGCGGTGAGGCGAGAAACGCAACGGCGTCGGCGAACTCTTCGGGCTGGCCCGGCCGGTCGAGCAGTACTTCGTCGGTTCGGCTCTCCAGGGCCTCCTCGATGGAGATGCCGCGGTGTTCGGCCCGCCGTTCGACCTTGTACTCGATTCGCTCGGTCATGATGAACCGTGGCGTGACACAGTTGGCCCGCACGTCGGGGGCGTACTCTTTGGCTATCGTTTTGCTCAGCCCGTAGAGGCCGAGCCGGAACACGTTCGAGATCGCGTGGTTCTCCGGCGGCTCGCGGGCCGACGCGCTTGTGACGGTGATCAGCGAGCCGATATCGCTGTCGACCAGCTCTGGCAGTGCGGCCTGCGAAAGCAGCACGTTGCTTTTGATTACGTCCTCGTAGGAGTCGTCCCACTGGGCTTCGGTCGCTTCATCGAAGGTGACTGCTGGTGGGCCGCCGTGGTTGTTGACCATGATGTCGAGGCTGCCGAAGGTGTCGACGGTCTCGTCGATGGCCGCCTCGATTTCGGCCTGGTCGGTGATATCGCAGGGAAGCGCGAGCACCTGGTCGGGGTCGACCGATTCCTCTTGGTCGCAGAGTCGGTCTTTTGCGGCGGCGGCCCGCTCGGCACTCCGAGAGGTGACGACGACGTTTGCGCCTTCGGCGGCGAGTCGGGCCGCACTCGCAAAGCCGAGGCCCTGGCTTGAGGCTGCAACGAACGCTGTTCTGTCAGCTAACTCGAGATCCATACTCACTGCTGTAGAGAGGCACAAATAAATGTACGCGTCGACAGACTGTCAGAACCCCATTGATATCCGCGAATGTGACGTCGTTCGGCCCCGTCGACCGGGTACAGCTCTTGTTGGCGAGACCGCCCAAGCGATGCATCCCAACTGAAACGCATAAATCAGTGGACTGAATTAAGCGAGTATGTCGCTCTCACTGTCTCGTCCGTCTCTCGAATCGGTTAGCCGGTTTCTGCGGATCTACGATCTCGTCTTTCTGGTCGCCTTTCTCTGGTTTATGGTGCAGTTTCTCCGCTTTATTTTCCCACCGCTGTTTGGGACCTTTCAGTCGGTCTATGGTGTCTCGAACACCCAAACCGGGCTGCTGTTTACCCTCCTGATGTTCGGCTACTCCGCGATGCAGTTCCCTGGTGGCTGGCTCGGGGACCGATACCATGAGGTGTCGGTGATGGTGGCTGGGGCAGTCCTGTTCGCGCTGGCAGCGGTGTTTGCTGGCTTCGCGCCGACGTTCACCCTTATTATGGTCGCCGCAGTCGGGATTGGCCTCGGGACAGGCATCCACAAAACGGTCGCAATCTCCTATCTCTCGCGTGTGTATCCCGATCGAACCGGACTCAGTCTCGGGATTATGGATACCATTGGCCAGTTCGGTGGGATGCTTGCACCTATTGTCGTGGTTGGGTTGCTTGCGAGCGTGCTGCCGTGGGAGAGCGTGTTTTTCTTCGGGGCAGTCGTGAGTATCGTCCTCGCTGCCGCGTTGTTCTACCGCGCCCATCCGAACAAGGGGTACGAACGACGTGACCAGCAGGACGCTGTCCAGCCCACACCTGGCGATGCCGATTCGGAGACCGCAACTGACGACACCAACCCAATTGAGTCGACCGACAATCACGAGACGGTCGACGACGCCGAGACGGTCGACGACACCGACGATACCGCCGACGCCGACCACTCCTACATGACGATTTTTACGGACCGGAAACTCCTGTTGTTTCTGGCGGTCACGATGCTGTTTACGTTTTCGTGGAACGGTCTGTCGGCGTTCTTCCCGCTGTTTTTAGCCGACGAGAAGGGGCTATCGCCAGGCATTGCAGGCGTCGCATACAGTCTCCTGTTTGCAGCCAGCGTGAGCCAGACAGTGACCGGTGGCGCGAGCGACCGGGTCGGTAAACTCGCCATCTCGCTGCTTTTGTTCGGCGTCATGATCGGCGGGCTGATTGCGCTGCTTGTCACTGATTCGGTCGTCCTCATTCTTGGGCTGACAGTAATCACGGGAATCGGGTTCCACGGCTTCCGACCGGTGCGAGACGCATACCTCATGGATCTCATCCCACCAGAAATCGGCGGCGGAACGCTGGGCATCGTCAGAACAGGAATGACCGCAATCGGTGGCGTCGCACCAGTGATTATCGGCTATCTGTCCGATGTCTTCGGCTTCATCATCGCCTTCGGGCTGATCGTCTGTGTGCTGGCTGCCGGTGGGCTCCTCATCGTTGTCCTGCGATAAGCTGCTTTTTATGACATTCGTTTTATGCTTTCTCGGTCGTACACGTATATTTATGTATGTCTCCACGTAGAGTAGCTGTATGGGTGAAACAGCAGCGCTTGCAGCGTACACTGTCAGTACTGAGTACGAAGATATTCCGACAGATGTAGTCGACCACGCCAAAAAGGGCATTCGAGATTTCCTCGGCGTCGCCGTCTACGGTTCGCACCATGAGGTTGGCGACCAGATCATGGGCTACGTCGACCGCTGTATGAGCGGCGACGAGTCGACCGTTATCGGACGGGAAACGGCGAGCCCAACCGGGGCGGCACTCGCCAACGGGGCGTTCGGCCACGCCATCGACTACGACGACACCTTTGAGTCAATCGTCATTCATCCGAGCTCGCCGGTGTTCGGCGCGACGCTCGCGGCAGGCGAAGTTGCCGACGCCGACGGCAAAGATCTGATCACCGCCTACACCGTGGGTCTTGAGGCGGCGTTCCGTGTCGGCCACAGCCAGTATCCGAACCACTACCAGAACGGCTGGCACAGCACTGGGACGGCTGGCTCGTTCGGTGCGGCCGCCTCCGCAGCCCACCTGCTGGATCTCTCGGTCGACCAGACAGTTGCGGCATTCGGCATCGTCGCCTCAGGCTCGTCGGCGCTCAAAAAAAACTTCGGGACGATGACCAAACCCCTGCATGCGGGTCATGCGGCCGAAATCGGTGTTCGGTCGGCGCTCCTGGCGGCTGAGGGCTTTACGTCGGACGACGCCATTCTTGAGGGGCCGATTGGCTACGGCGAAGTAATGACCACCGACGGCTCGTACGATCCAACCGAGATCACCGACGGCCTCGGCGAGGAGTGGGCCGTGCTCGATCTCGGCTTCAAACCGCACCCCTCCGGCGTCATTACACACGCCGCGATGGACGCGCTCCGAACGCTCGTCATCGACCACGATCTCACACCCGACTCGGTCGACAGCATCACCGTCGCACTCGACGATGCGGCCTCCGAGATGCTCCACCATGCCGATCCGGGCGACGCACTGCAGGCCAAATTCTCTATCGAGTTCTGTCTGGCGGCGATTCTCCGCGAGCAGAAAGCGGGCATCCACGAGTTCACCGACGAGTACGTGACCCAACCCGAGACGAAGACGGTCATCGCCAAGATCGACCGCTCGTTCGAGGAGAATCTCTTCGACGCTCACTACGCGAGCTACGGAGCACGCGTCACCGTCGAGACGACTGACGGCGAGACGCTCATCAAGGAAGTCAAACACCATCCAGGCAGTCCGAACAACCCAGTCAGTGAGAACCGACTGCAGGCGAAGTTCGACGAATGCGTGCTGACGGTGCTGAGCGACGACGAGACCGCTGAACTGGCGGAGGTCATTGATTCGCTCGAAACCGATGGATCGGTCGACGACCTCATCGATCTCCTTCGTCCGTAGATTTCGGTAGCTCGAACGCGGGGAACCCTTTTATTGTTCGCTCACAACGAACAGCGTATGAGCGACCCCACGAACGATCGGTCGGTGAAGTCGACACGGACGGCGTTCAGAATCATCGAGGCGCTCGAAGCCAGCGACGGAGCACGGCTCACAGATCTCGCTGTGGATCTCGATCTCGCCAAAAGCACGGTCCACCAGCAGCTGTCGACGCTCCGTGAGATCGGCTACGTTGTCCAGGAGGGCACACAGTATCAGCTGGGGCTCAAGTTCCTCGACCTTGGTGAACATGTTCGTGCGCGCAAGCCTGCGTACACACTCGCCGAACCGTTGGTCGAAGAGCTCGCCGACGAAACCGGCGAACGAGCCCAATTTTTCGCCGAAGAGCACGGCCGTGCGGTGTATATCCATACGAAGCAGGGCGAACGTGCTGTTCAGGCTGACCGCAGAGTTGGCAAACAACGATATCTCCACTCGAGTGCGGGTGGGAAAGCGATCTTGGCGCAGCTGCCGGACGAGCGAATCGAGGCGGTCATCGAGCAGTGGGGGCTCCCACAGGAGACCGACAACACACATGCAACGCGTGAGTCGTTGTTCGAGGATCTCGAAGCAATCCGTGATCGTGGGTATAGCCTCAACAAAGCCGAATCGATCAGTGGGCTGTGGTCGGTCGGTGTTCCGGTGATGGGACCAGACGGAACCCCAGTTGGTGCGTTCAGTATCTCCGGGCCAAGACACCGAATGAAAGCCGAGCGGATCCACAAAAACATGGTCGACCTCCTTTTGGGAACCGCAAACGAACTCGAGTTGAACATTGCATACTCCTAACATTTCAATCGACATATACACTTATTTCAACACGCGACAACTGGAGTATGTATGGCGATACTCGCAGCAATCAGTGACGCAGCAACTGACGAACAGATTCTGATAGAGGCAGTGGAACTCGCAGACGCGTTCGACGACGAGCTTCACGTCGTCCACGTACAATCCTACGACGAACTCTCGGAGACGAAAAAGGCCAATACAACGGACAAAACCATCAAACAGCAGATCGAAGATACTGCGGCGTCGGCTGCGGCGACGCTGGATCGGTCGACGGTTCCGGTCGGGCTCATCGGCCAGCCAGCAGCCGAGATCCTAGAGTATGCCGACGAGATCGACACACGCTATCTGGTGATCGGGGGCCAAAAGCGCTCGCCGGTCGGAAAGGCACTGTTTGGCAGCACGACACAGAAGGTGCTTCTGGGTGCCGAGCGTCCTGTTGTCACTATCATGGGCTAAGCGTTACCGAGCTTCTGTGTCGACACCAACGCCGGATTTCCACTCGAATATCACAAATTCGTTCCTAACGAACGCTACAGACACTGTTTGGGTGGCACAAAGCGGCCGCAGTACTCGGTCGGCGTCAGTTCGTCGACGAGAGCATCAGCTGTACGATCCGGCCTGACCGAAAAATTCGTCAGAAACGAATAGCTGGCAGTTGTGCTCGTGATCGACTCCCAGTGACTGAGACCCGCTTACGCGAAACGGAGTGTTATTCCATCCAACATTATTGTTAATAATGAATTCATTATCTACGGTAAAACAGAGATTGTACAGTCAATGAGTATCCAATGGCTCGAAGACGTACGGTCGACTGATATCTGATATCGAGACGGTCGCGGGAAAGCAGCCTCCTTGGGAAAGCTTGCTGCGGCTGGAGTTCCCGTGCCGCCAGGATCTGTCGTGACCGTAGACACCTACCGATGGCTCTTTTGCTAGACGGCACGGTGCCTATCTCAACATCACTGAAAAAGCACTCGTTACACGAGTCAAAGCCTGTTGGGCCTCACTGTGTTCTGAGCGTACGGTCCACTACTGAAACAACCTGGGGTTCGATCACGACGCCGTCGACATCGCGGTCGTCGTCCAGCAGATGGTCGACGCCAAGAAATCCGGCGTACTGTTCACCCGGCACTCGTCGACAGGAGACCGGCAGATGATCGTCGAGAGCGCATATGGGCTTGGTGAGGCCGTCGTCTCGGGTACTATCTCGCCGGACAGAAACCCCTGCTTGATTCGGTCCGCTAAGGAGTTTTGATTTGAAACCCAGTTCACAACGGTGGGCTGTTCGAACAGTAACCATTGCTGTTCGTTAGTAACGAATGTTGTCTTCGCATACAGACGCAGATAGTGAAACAGAGTACTTTGTTTCAGATCCTTGTGGACCACTACAGACAAAGGTCCCGACCTATGAAACAGAGTACTTTGTTTCAGATCTGCTATAGCTATTCACAGATTACGTAGATGGTTGTTTTCGATTTGAGACGACGTCCCAGTCATCAGGTGAAATAATGTTCGCATCGAACTCGCCGGCTTCGGGGTAGGCGGTCGTGACAAGTATTTCAGACGTATCTTCGAGATATTCGGTGAGGCTTCGAAGATGCTGTGAGGCAAGTTGACTAATTCCGTCAATGAGGACAAGCGGGACGCGCTCGTCCACGTCGTAGACACGATACCCTGCAAGAGCAACTGCAACGCCAATAAGTTCAACTTCTCCTTCACTGAGGGCATCCACCGTGGTCGATTGGCCGCCTCTTGCGATATTGAGTTCGAATCCTTCGATTTCCCCCTGCACGTTGGTTTTGACGTCGAAGTGAGCATGGTCAAACCCAGGTGCAAACCGGTCGATAATCTCTGTCATAGCGGTATCAAACTCCGCTTTGAGTTCATACTGTGTCTCGGTCTTTCGGTTCCGTAAGGATTCGATGGTGTCCTGATACTCCGTTTTGGTTTCACGGAGTGTTTCGAGTTCGGCCTTTGTTTCGTCGAGTGTCTGTAACGTGGCTCGTTTGTGTTCGAGCTGGGATTCTTTCGTTCTAATCTGTGCCTTCACGTTGGTCAACTCTTCGTTGTACTGACTTTCAGCTTGAGTTACTTTGTCGACGAGTGTCTCGATCTCTCCTTCCAAGGTTTCTTTTTTCGATTTGTGAGTTTGGAGCTCACCTTTTCGGTCTTGAATCTCGGCGTTGAGTTGTTTTATCTCCTGTGTGAGCTGGTTTTTCTGCTGTTTTTTCTGTGCAACCGCTTGTTTTTTCTCATTAAATTCGGTAATTTCTCTTTCAAGACTGTTTTTCTCGTTTCGTAGTTCTGTAACAGTCTCTTTGATCTCCGTGATATTGGCCTCCATGTCGGCTTTCATCGCTGTTTCGTTACAGAGCCAACAGGTGATTTCGTCACCGGAAACAGTCCGGTTGACATCTGACAAGAGGTCTACATTTCCATCTTCGAGGATGTTCCGATTGGCATGGTACAGATCTTCAACAAGTTGAATATGAGTGGTTAGTTCATCGATTCTGTGTTGTTTTTTATCGACATCTATCGGTTCATCAATCTCAGCTGGCACTTCGAGTTCATCGAGCGTAGACTGTTTTTGTTCTATCTGTTTGTTTTTTCTGGTTATCTGGTTTTCTAACTGTGATATTTTGCTCGTCACATTTTGGAGATTGCTCTTGGCAGAACTGAGCTGATCGCTCGGGTCATCTTTGGTATGGTCGACAGTTTCGTTCTGTAATGCATCTCGTTGGTCCCGGAGGTCCGCTAGCTCAGTTTCGAGCTGTGTGACTTCTTCTTGGATAGAAGGAAGCTCGGATGCCGCCGTTTTTGCATCGCTAATTTGGCTTTCGACGGTTTCTAGTTCGTGTTTTAATTCCTGAATCTGGGTGTCAATATCTTCGATATCAAGTGGGGCCTGCAAATATTCTGTGAGGTCTGCTCCGTTTCTGACAGCGGTTCGGATCGGATTGTCTTCGCCAAGAAATGCGAACAGTCGCGCACACAGTTGGTCAGTCTCCTCAGAGAGGTATGGAGTCCCAGACCGGACCTTGTCGGTACGCTCACGCGTGATATGTACCTCATATGATTCTGTTTCCGTTTGTAACGTCACAGAACCAGCAGATTCTCCCTCTGTCAGAGGATGGTCGTTGTAGTAGCCGGTCGATCCCATAGCTGTCTGAATAGACCACATAAAGCTCGATTTTCCTTGAAAGTTCGAGGCTTGGACAATATTTAAGCCAGGCTCAATAGTTGCAAACCCAGAACGTATTCCAGCGATGTTTTCAACCGTAAACGATATCATATCGACCTCATCTCAGAGTCCAAGAGCCATAAATATACATTGTTGTGAATGTCGTATAGTTATGTCTGTCGACTAAATATCACGTATCTGGGTTTGACGGCTCGAAAAATCACCTGAACCGATCTTATCCGTTACAAAGCTAGTTTTGTTGTGTTTCATCACTGGCCAAATGTTCCTCGCAAATATATCCACGATTGTGCGCTTGTCGAACAGATGATCGCTTAGCGCAGATTGGACACTCGACGTAGATATCAACAGAGACTACTGCCTCTGAGGCATTCGGTAGTTCGCCTTTGTTTTCCCATGATTGGAGTACCTCTGTTATGCGGTCCGTTGACATCTGCTTTGCATATTCTATTTTATCTTTTTCCCACTCAGTGTCGCTGTTTCCTCGCTTGGTTTCCTTGTTTACCGCTAAACACTGTGTAAGGTGACGATACAGCGACGATGTAGATATCAGGTCGGCTTCCAGCGTCGCAGCATCAATACCATCCTGTTCGAGATCTTCAAAAATTAGTTGTCGACGGTCTTCATCATCGCCAACGAGTGCCTCATACTCTGCCTGGAGTTGTGGTTCAATTGCTTTTCTGTTGTATTCAGTATAGACCGAACGCAGCAGTTTCTGATTAAACCAATCTGTGAGTGGTCGAAGTGCAGTATTTGGGTGTATTCCCTTACCAAGCCATTTTTTTGTGAGGATTGTATCAATTTCATCCGCAAGTATATGCTCGGCTAAATCATATTTAGCAGTAATACGGCCTACTTTGCAACAGTAATTAGTATCCATATATCTCAGGCGACGTAACTTAACCAGAGATATACTCTCTCACTTATTTATACTTTTCATTGAATCTATGGTAAGATCGAAATTTTGATCGATTGTAAATGATCCTCTCTGAATCCTCATATTTATATGAGTGGGACTGTTATATACAGTTTGAATAGTTACTTCTTTATGTAATGTATTTGTGCTTGTGATATATCGCTTCGCAAGTGTCTAGTCTCGATGTCAGTAGGCGTCGACCGAACCGGCTTGGCCGCAACAAAGACGACCAGCGACTCTCCGATGAGTAGCGTAGTCGCCGTGCATACTCCCTGGGCAGATGTAGATATAGTTCAGTACAGCTATTACAATCGATTACATAGCTACCAGTATGCCCATCGACATCGAACAGTTCGAGGAGGGATCGAACGCCGACCTCCGGGCCAGTGGCCACACAAACGCCGAGACGATTCTCTCGTTTCTCGCTGCTTCGGCCGACAAGGCCTACACACCAAAGGAGATCCACGAGTCGACCGAGATCCCACGCGGCAGCGTCGGGGTTGTGCTCTCCCGACTCGAAGACCGCGGGCTGGTCCGGCACCGCGGCGACTACTGGGCGATAGCCGACATAGAGGATATCAAGACAACCCTCAGCGCGCTGTCGACCGCACGCACGGCGACCGACCGACTTGGACCGGAAGACCCCGACGACTGGGGACCAGGTGTCGGCGGGGATACTGAGGACGCATAAATGACTGCGAGCCAAGGGGACGTGTGGTGGGGTCCAGCCCCACACAAGTCCGGGCCTACATATCGACCGTGGCTTGTCATCAGCGACACGTCACACCCGTTTGCGAACAACGAATGTATCGCTGTCGGACTCACAACCCAGCATTACCCAAAGGGCATTGCCGTTCCCGACTCGGCGTGGGTTCGAGGCGGCTCCGAGACGAAAGCCTACATCTCTCCGTGGTACGTGACAACGATCAAACAGCGCGGGTTCGACAATCAACAGGGAACGCTGTCTGACTCACTCGTCGCTGAAACAATCGACGCACTCCATAGCTATACCTCACTTGTCGACGACCTGTGACAGTACAGGTTCAGTACGCAGCACGGCAGTAACTCGCACAGTTGGTTCTGTACCCCTGCCGGCGGTGTTATCAATGACCACGCTACCCAACCAGTCGACACAGCCGAAATAGCGTTACCCGTCTGCTGGCCGACAGCCCACCCAATGCGCTATCTCGAAATCACGATCCCCGAGGGTCGACGGACTGCGGTCCTCTCGGTTCTCGATGAGGCAGGGATCAACTACGTGATGAGCGACGAAACCAGCAGCGACCGGTTTAGCGACGTGGTCCGGTTTCCGCTGCCGAACCGCGCGGTCGAACCCATTTTGGACAAACTCGCCGAAGCCGACATCCCCGAATCACGAGTAATCGTCATCAACGCCGAGACGGTCATCTCCGAGGAGTTCGGCGCGGTCCGCGAGCAGTACAGCCAGGGCGGCGCGAAAGGCCAACGCACTTCGCGGCAGGTCCTCGGAGCCAAAGCCGAGGAGTTCACCCCTTCGATCTCGATCTATGTCGTTATGCTGCTGATCAGCGCTGCGGTCGCCACCGCCGGCCTCTTGGCCGACTCGCCGGCGGTCGTCGTCGGCTCGATGGTGATCGCCCCCTTGCTTGGCCCCGCGCTGGCAGCCAGCATCGGCATCGTTACCGGTGACGATGCACTCCGCCGCGAAGGCTTTCGCTACCAGGCACTCGGCGTCGGCGTCGTCATCGCCGCCTCGGTAGGTCTGGCCGCGCTCGCCAGACTGGCCGGCCTCGAACCCGCGGGCGTCGACATCGTCCTCGTGGCCGAACTCCAAGAGCGCGTCTCGCCGAATCTGTTTTCGATTCTGGTTGCACTCGGGGCGGGTGTTGCCGGCATTCTGAGTCTCACCCGCGGCTTTTCCGAAGCTATCGTGGGCGTGATGATCGCCGCTGCGCTCATCCCGCCGGCCGCCGCGGTGGGGATCACCGCCGCCTGGGGGATGTACGGCGCGGCACTGGGGGCGTTTGTGCTCGTCGTCGTCAACCTGCTTTCGATCAACGCTGCCGCACTGGCGACACTTTGGATCGCCGGCTACCGCCCGCAGGGGCTGTTCGAGGTCTCGCCAACCCGCCGGTCGACGCTCACCTACGGCGCGATCTTTGGCGTCGGCCTCCTGTTGCTCGCGGCCCCACTCGCCGGCATCACCCACACCGAGTTCCAGACGACCCAACTCGAAGCCACTGCCGAACAGCAAGTCGACGCGGTGCTTGCTGACCCAGCCTACGACACCGTCACCGAATCCGAGGTCGAAGTAACGTTGGACGACAGCTATCCGGTCCGGTCGGTCGACCGCGTTGTCGTCACCGTCCGTGGACTCGATCCTGGACCGAACCCAGCGCTGAGCGACCGCCTCCATGCGGCGATCAGCGCCGAGATAGACGGCCCGCTGCTCGTCGAGATCCAGTACGTCGTCGCCGAAGAACGCGGCGAGGAGGCCGGTGATGATATCGACCTCATTCCGGGGCCGGACGCCGTAGCCACAGCCACAGGCCCAGCGGTCGACGCTGGCCTACTCGCCCAACAGCCGAAGCACCACTGAGACGCCCAACACGAGAATCGAGGCGATCATCGCAAACGGCGGGACGGGGATGAAAAACAGGACGATGCCGAGAATGAACCCAATTGTGCTAAGTCTGACCATACAGAGTCGACCCCGGCGACTCAGTTATCGACTGTGGCCATCGAGTCGACAGTCCCGGTCAGTTAGAAGTCGACGTCGTGGACCTTTTGGCGTTCGTCGTCGTCCAACTCGGCGAGTTCCGCTTCGGAGACCACTTCCAGACCACGGTTGTTGATCGCGTGCGGATCGAGATGGATCTCTTGCATATACTGTTTGTAGAGGCGTTCGACCGTCTCGCCGTCTTTTTGTTTGTCCGAAGCGCGATCACAGAGTTCGATCAGGTCTTCGGGCACGTCGTTTTCGTGGACGATCCAGTGGTTGATCAGATCCGAGAGTCGACGGATCGGACTCGTAAAGTGCCCATAAATATCGAAATTCAGCGCGTGGTGGCCGCCGAACGGATCGTTCATGTATTTCGCCCGTGGCATCACCTTCAGGACGGCCCGCTGGATCTTGTTAAGCGCACGGCCCGGTGACTCTTCGAGCGCGGCGTTGACAGCTTTTCGTGGATCGTCCCATGAACTGCCGGGAATCGAGACGCCCTCAAGCTCCTGAATCTCTCGTAGCGCGTCATTCCACTGGTCGGGCGTTGGCTGGGGATGAACGCGGTACATCGCTTCGACGCCACGGCCCCACATCAACTCGTGGGTGACGGCTTTGTTGGCCTTCAGCATGCACTCTTCGACGATTGTGTGTGCGCGATCCCGCGCAGGGTTCAACACGAGTGAGCCGTCTTCTTTGCGCTGTTGGTGGAGCTGTTCGGCCAACTCGAAAACCAGCGCGCACTCCTCGCCGAGCGGCGCGCCTTCCTCGTCGATCCGGTTTTCGGCTTGGGTGTAGGTCATCCGCTCGTCGCTGTGGATCACCGATTTGTAGATCTCGACCTCCTCGAACGAGAGCGTCTCTCGATCAATCGTCATCTCGACCGTATGTGCCAGTCGGTCCTCGTTAGGGACAAGCGAACAGACAGTTTCCGCAAGGACGGGCGGCAGCATATGAACCGTATAGGCGGGTAGATAGATCGTATTGCAGCGTTTGAGCGCTTCAGCCCACATCTCCGAGCCAGGATGGACGTAGTGGCTCACGTCGGCAATGTGGACCCACAGCGTGTAGTGTTCGTCGTCCTCATCGATGCTGATCGCATCATCGAAGTCCTGGGCGTCGACCGGGTCAGTCGTCCAGGTTGTGAGCTCTCGGAGGTCTTTGCGGTCGTCGAGTTCGGCTTCGATCTCGTCGTAGACGTCTTCGGTGCGCTTTCGGGCTTCGACGAGCACGTCGCTTGGAAAGTCGTCACGGAGTTCGAACTCTTCGAAGAGGTCCTCGCGTTTGTCGTCCAGTTTCTCGGCTATCGCTTCGGTGACTCGGACTGGCCCTTGGCCCTCGGCGGTTCCAGCCTGGGCCTGTTCATCTGACATACGTTGGCTAATGCGGGTGGGATAGAAAGACGTGTCGACGAGCGCTGGTCGGAGCTATCCAGAGTCGTGGCCGTCGGTCGGTGGCTCGCCGTCGACCGCTTCGATGTAGCGAGCCAGAAATGCCGACTGAGAGAGCCCAGGCTCTTGGATGTCGGTCAGTGTTGATTCTAAGTCACCACGGGGCTGGTGACACAGCTCCCGGAAGCACCGCTTACAGAAGTGTTCAAACGATTTGTCGTGTCGCTCCCAGCGGTTGCCCTCCTTGTCGTACTCGCGAGCCTCCGAGCGAGCAATCGACTCACCGCAGGCCGGACAGGTCACCGTCTGTTTGCCACTATTGCGCCGGCCGTGCCACATACTATCGTAGTTGGGATCACCCTATATAGCGTTTGTTCCTGCTGTCTGACGGACGGATGACAACAGCCCAACATCGATTACGAGGCAACCAGCACAGAACGGTCGACTTATTCAGTGGGCGGCTGTTCAGGCGGATATGCAGGTCAAATCCAGACACCATCTCCGCAGCGATGCGATCTCCGAGCTCCAAGCGAGCCTCGTCGAGAGCTTCGGCAGTGAGCCGAGCGGCGACAGCTTCGAACTCGTCGAGTTGAGCGACACCCCCTTCGATATCGTGCTCGTCGACGGCGAACAGTACGTTGCGAAACTCGACGATGAACCGTTTGTGACCGTCCAGGGTGCCAACGCGTTTCCTCCCACCGAGTCGGTCGTAACCGTTGACGCAGGTGCAGTCTCGTTTGTCTCGAATGGTGCTGACGTGATGCGGCCCGGTATCGTCGACGTCGACGACGATATTTCACCGGGCGATTTCGTGGCGATTGCCGAAGAAACTCACGGCAAGGTGTTGGGTATCGGTCGGGCGACCGAACCGAGCGATGAGATGCTGGGCGATTCGGGCAAAGTCGTCGAGTCGGTCCACCACGTTGGTGACGACCTCTACGAGTTTTCGGTCTAACTATCGGGCCCGTAGGCCGCTTTGGTCTGTTCGTACCCCAACAGCGCGGCCTCATAGGTCGTCTGGAGGTCTTCGAGTGGTGTTTCGCTGGCGTCGACCCGCAGGTCGTTGTAGAATTTCCGGTGGCCTGATTCGTCGGTCGAGACAACCCGGACCGCAGCACTGCCGACAGTCACCGCCTGGCGTGTGTCGCCGCCGGCGTCGACGCCCGCATCGAGCGCCTGAATGAGTCGTTCAGCCAATGGTTTCTCACCGAAGGCATCGGATTCGTAGGCGGCGGCAGTTGCGTCAATGACTCCGTCGTCGACCAACAGATTGCCAGCGACAGTAAACTGGTTGCCGTCGTGGTGGCCAGCGTAGTCGACACACTGGCTGCCGGTGACAGCAGTGCTGTGGTCGCGGCCGACGCCGTGGATCTGTCGGTTCCGACGGTTGTCATCGGTGTTGAGGAGGGCCGCCACCGCGTCGTCGACCGCGAGGCCGTCAGCGAGATACGACAACGTCTTGTCGCCAAGCCACTGGCTGACGTGACTCTGGACGGCAACCGCCCCATGTTCGGAGACGAACGGACAAAGCGCGCCAACACCCGGAAGCCGGGTTGTCGCCGCCACTCCAAAGCGGAACTGTCGACGGCCACCGTCGTCCTGAAAGGGCTCACGAACGCAGAGACTCAGCGTCATACCGCAGAATACGGTGGCTCCGACAAACCGTTTTGGGAGCGCGCGCGGCTGACGGCCGACAGTCGTCTGACGTAAGAACTAATGGGCAACCACCTCCCATACACTGTATGGGTATCATGAGCAAGATTCTCGGCGGGAGCAACCAGCGAAGTGCCGAGGACTACGTTGAACTCGATTTGAACAGCTTCGAGACCGAGGGTGCTGGCGGCGCAGGACCAGCCGTCCGGATCGCTGAAATCAACGGTCGACAGGATATTATTCCGATCAAAGACGCCGTCTACGACGGTGACCTCGTGATTGCGGATATCACCCGCCACAGCACCAAAGACCGAACCGTCGAGCAGATTATTGACGAACTCCGACAGGTCGCCGGCGAAGTAAACGGTGATATCGTTCAGAAAGGCGACGACCAGCTGATTATCACGCCGACCGGCATCACCGTCTCACGCGAAAAACTCTAAGTGGGGTCGGGTCGGTCCCCGCATTCTGCGTCGACCCTCCGTGATCGCTTTCGGTGAGTCGACTCTTTGGACTCCTCGTTCGGTGTGCGTCTACCCTTCGTGGTCGCTTTCGGTGAGCCCGTTCTTCCAGAGCTACCCCAACTCACTCCTCGGCGTCGACCGACCGGTAGACCGCCCGATAGTGCCAGATTTTCCGGAGCAGATATAGTCCGAAGACCCCGTCGAAAATGATAATAAAAACGAAAAACGCCGCCAGTGGCGGCAGTCCACTGGCCGCCGCGATGGCA
>SL_4KL_010_BRINEDRAFT_10000237_pt1 | contig 27528 bp, 27 predicted proteins | sample SodLak_010_BRINE_2_FD_10664 | JGI IMG/M metagenome (IMG submission 10664) | reverse complement strand
GCCGAGAAGACCCGATTCAAAGGCCGGATCGCTCACGGAATGGTCGCCAGTGGCCTGATTAGCGCTGCGCTCGCTCGCGTCCCCGGCGTCGTGGTCTACCTTTCCCAGGATCTTGAGTTCCACAACCCTGTTCGGATCGACGACCGGATCACTGCGGAGTGTGAGATTATCGAGAACCTCGGCAACAGCCAGTTCCGACTCCGGACGCGCGTGCTGAAAGGTGAGGATGCTGCGATCGACGGCGAGGCTGTGATCCTCATCGACGAACTCCCAGACGACGAGTAACTGCTGCCCTGCGACCGTTTCGTCCGACCGCTACAGCCAGCCACACCCGTTTCTCGCTTTCCCTATCCTTTCAACCGATTGTAATATTCATTCGTAAGCGCCAGCTCCGTCGAGACGGGCACGCTCGCGGACGATTGCCGGCGTTCGACAACGACCGGGTTCGCCCGCTGCNTGGGGGACAGTGCAGTTGTTACAGCTCTCACAGAGTGCATCTTCGCCGGCAAGCAGCCGTGCGGGAAGCCGTGGTTCGGCGTAGAACGGGCGGGCCATCCCGACGAAATCGGCGGCCTGTTCGCCGGTAGTCGATTTGTCTGCTGTTGGCTTGTTAGCTGGGCTTCCGTCGCAACTGAGGAGTCGTTCGCAGTCTGCTCGCGTGCGGATCCCACCCTCACAGAGGACGGGGATATCGACTGACTGACGGACCCGTCGACAGAACTCGCCGTTCCAGCCCGGTTCGCTCGGGAACTGCCGAGCCTGCAGTTTGTTGAGATACTTGATTAAACGTGCACGCGCGGGACCACCAAATACGTCTGCGTACGCAGACTGCAGCTCCTCGGCCTCCCAGGCCCGCTCTGGGTACGCGCCTCTGATGATGTTCATATCCCAGTACACCGACGTTTCGACTGGAACGAGTCCGTCGTAGCCAGCGTCGTCGAGTCGTTTCGCGATGGTGACTGCCTCGTCGATCCCAAGTGAGTGGCGGACGAAGGGTGGTGTCTGTGTCTCGGCAGGAATTTTCGTGAGCAGGGGTACCTGACCTGCATGTTCGCGGACAGCGTCGCGGATCGCGAGCAAAAACCGGACGCCGTCGGCGAACTCGTCGTCACGGTCGTTGTAGTACGGCGAGCAAAACTGCTGGATAATTCCCATATTCGCCCCGGAGAGGTGGATTCCGTCGTAGCCGGCATCAGTGGCGTAGCCAGCAGCCCGGCCGAATGCGTCGGCGAGGTCGTACACCTCGGCCGTCGAGAGGACATCCGGCTGGAGGTCAATCACGCCGAGTTTGTCCGCGATCCGAAGCTGGATCGGCGGCTCTGAGACGGCTCGCTGGCGCTCGTTTGGATTTCGCTTCCGGTACCCGGCGTGCCACAGCCCCAGACTCCGGAGGCCGCCCTCGGCGAGCTGGATGAATATCCGGCTGTCGTGGTCGTGGATGCGGTCGGTCAGTCGCGAGAGTTGATCGACAAACTCCGGGTCGTGGACGCGGGTCATATTCGGCGCGGCACAGCCGCCCTCGCCAGTGACGATGCTTGCGCCCTGAAAGATTAGTCCCGCGCCGGCAGCTGCGGCCGGTTCGAGTTCGTCGATGAAGCTGTCGACAGCATCGGGACCGTTCCCCGCGCATTCGAGCAGCGGTGCCCGGTAGAGTCGATTTTTGATCTCGACACCGCCGATCTCGCCCGGCTCGGTGAGTGCTGTCATTCGATCTATATCGTGTAGGTACGTACAAAGGCGTTGTGAGGAATTGGTTTTGACTCTTGATTCGACCATCTACAGAAGCCACACCGCATCGAACAGATCACCCTCGAAGCGCCTCCACGGGTCGTTCTTTCGCCGCCTGCCAGGCGGGGTACGCACCGCTTACGAGCGCGACAACGCTCCCAAAGAACAGTCCGCCGACGAGATACGCCGCGTTCTGCCAGACGAGCACCAGATCGAGCGTGATCGGCGTCGCTACCCACAAAAGCAGTGCCGCGATCCCCGAAAAGAGGGCACCGAACAGCCCGCCCACGGCCCCAAGCAACGCCGCCTCGACGAGCAACACCTTGAGCACATCACTCCGGTGGATGCCAACAGCACGCATCACACCGATCTCGCCACGGCGCTCCGCGGTCGACATCAGCATCAGATTGAAGATACTCACACCGGCGACGATCAGCGAGACGCTTCCGAGCGCGATCAGGAACCGATTGAGCAGGGTAAAGAACTCCGCGATCGTCTCCAAAATCTCCGAGAGCTCGAAGACGTCGACCTCCTCGACGCGGACGTTGAGCCGGTCGCGGATCTCCGCTGCAGTCTCCGTGGCGTCCTCGGGCGAGTCGGCGACGATCACTGCCTGATCGTACTCGCCGGTGAACTCCCGTTCAGCGAGGACGATGGCGTTATCGGGCTGAACGGGAGTGATATCCTCGCCAGGGGCCATCACCCCGACGACGCGGTAGGTCTCGCTGTCGACCTCGACCGCGCTGCCGAGCTGGAGATCCAGCGTGTCGGCGACGCTTGCGCCGACGAGTGCCCCGCCGCGGTGCTGCACCGGCAGCGGCTCATCCTCGCCCTCGAACAGTTCCGCCGGACGGTCGATCCCGTACACCTGTGTCGGTGTGCTCTCGCTGCCACTTACCGTGAACGCGTTGTCGCTGTACAGCGGAACGACAGTTCCTCGATTTGCCGCGGAGCGTTCGATATCCTGGAGCTGGCGCGAAGTCAGGGCATCTGTCTCCGTCTCGGCGGACGGCGAGACGATCACCTGGTTACCGATGCCGCCGAGTTCCTCACTCGCCGACAGCTGTAACACCGTCCCGAAAACACCTAGCACGACAATGACGAAGACACCGATACAGATCCCGAGTGCGGCAAGCAGCGATCGAAGCCGGTTGCGTCTGAGATTTTGCCAGGCCAGCGCAACTGCTGGAAACTGCCAGAGACTGCCGGACATCGCGGAGTCCGGCTCCGCTCCACCGTCTGTGCGAATCTCCGCTGTGCTTCGGTCGTCGCTCCGTGCAGCACGGCTGCCCGGCACCGGCCGCGGGCGATCACGTGGCGAATCCATCGTCACCCTCCCCGAGCTGGCCGTCGACTAGCCGGATCGTTCTGTCGGCGTACTCGGTAACAAGTTCGTCGTGTGTCACGGCGACGACCGCCACCCCACGCTCACAGATTTGTTGGATCTCCCCCAATATCTGCGTTCCAGTTTCTCTGTCGAGGTTCCCAGTCGGCTCGTCAGCCAGCAGTACGGCCGGTTCGTTAATCAACCCACGAGCGATCGCCACGCGCTGTTTCTGTCCGCCGGAGAGTGCATCTGGTGTATGTTCCAGCCGGTCGCCGAGCCCGACCCGCCGGAGCAGATCGACCGCACGGTCGGTTTGCGCCTCGCCGGCAAAGGCCGTCGGAAGCGCGACGTTTTCCGCGGCCGTCAACGTCGGCAGCAGGTGAAAATCCTGGAAGACAAACCCAATATACTCCCGGCGGGCATCGGTCAGCTCCCGCTCCGTGAGCGCTGTGACATCCTCGCCGTCGAGACGGACGACACCGCTGGTTGGCACGTCGAGCAGACCGAGCAGATTTAGCATCGTGCTCTTGCCGCTCCCGCTCGGGCCGACCACCGCGAGAAACTCACCAGCTACCACCTGCAGCGAGACATCCGCCAGTGCTGTGACTGTCTCTGCGCCGACGTACTCCTTTGTCACATCCTGTAACTCGACGGCGGGCTTGTCGTGGGCCGTCGTGTTGGGCGAGTGCTCGCTCATTGTCGCCGACCGATCAGGGCGATTGCGGTAAGCACCACGCCGAGCAGCCCGAGCCCACCGGCAAACAGAAGCGTCGACAGCCCAGTGCTCTCCGCCTCGTCGGCTGACTCTTCGAGCGGGAGCAGTACCGTCTCCGTTCGCTGATCACCGCCGACGAGATACTCGACTTCCAGCGGAACCTGGTCGGCTTCGCCGTCGACCGAGGCCGTCAGCTCGAACGGTGCGAAACCATCACCGTCGATCCCACCCACGAAGAAATCACGCGATGGATACGCTGGTGAGACAGCCTCGCTGTCGGAAACACGCACGACGACGCCAGTAACTCCGCCCTCGCCCTGGTTGCCGACGTCACCGGTAATCGAGAGTTCGTCACCGTCTCGGTCGAGATCGACACCAGTGATGGCAACGGCGCCACGGGTCGCCACGGAATCGTACGTCGTCGTCGCCTCGGACTGTTCGCCAGCGGCGTCGTACCGCGCCTCGAAGACGATTTCTTCTGGCGGGGTTCGCTCGAGTGAGACACTCGTCGAAACCTCCTCACCGGCAGCTAACTCTCCTGTCACGGGTCGCTCACCGAGCGAACGGTCGCCCGCCCGAGGATCGAGAACCACGTCACTGACCGGCGCATTTCCAGTGTTGCTGACTGTCACACGCACGCTGCTGTCGTCGCTTTCTCCCTCTTCGCTTTGCTGGTCGAGGATCCCACCGATGTCGGCATCGAGATCTGGCGTCTCCTCCTCGGTCGACTCCTCACCGGTCGTCACCCGGACGTTGACCTGTTCCTCGAACGGTTCGATCGCCAATCGCTCGGTCTCGGCGAACGTATCGGTGGTGCCAGAGGCAGTTGTGTAGGAGACGTTCGTTTCGAGCAGTGTCTCACCGGCTGAATCCGGCCGAAGGCTAAATCCAAGATCGGTCGTCTCGCCCGGCTGGAGCGACGGGATCACACGGCGGTCGATCTGACCGACGAGTCCGTCTCCACCAGTTGTGACGACAATATTTCGCAAGGTCGCTTCCGTCGGGTTACCGACCGTCACTGAAAGATCCGAGGCAACACCCGCGACTGCGGAGTTGTTCACTGATTCGACGGTCGGTGCGCCAGCCTCGACGACAACAGTGACCGGCTGTGTTACCCGGACAGGCTCGTCGTTCGCGTTCGTTCCCTCGAACTCGACTGTGAGATCGTACGCGCCGGGCTCGTCGAAGGTCGTCGTCAGCGGCACCGTCGTTCCATCGCCGACAGCCAGCGAGCCGAGCCCGTCTGCGTCAACCAGTGACTCCCCATCAGCGAGGAGGGCAACGCGGTCGACGTCGACTGGTTGTGTACTTCCACCGGAGCTCTGGACGCTCACCGGAACTGTGACCGGGGCACCGACTGTCGGCGTCTCGGGCTCGATATCGACGTCGTCGACAGTCAGTCTGACCGGCGAGACTGGCGAGACAGTGATCGTCTCCTCGCGGGTGACTGTTACTGTCTCACCATCTTCGCTGGTGCCTTCGATCTCGAATGTGATTGTGTACTCACCCGGCTCGTCGAAGGTCGTCGTGACAGGAACGCTGACGTCGTCACCCGCAGACAGCGATCCAACGTCGGTCGCGGTACCGATCTCGGTTCCGTCGACGGTGGCAGTTACCGTCTCGATCTCGACAGCCTGTGTACTCCCCACCGAGCTTTCGATCGTCGGTGTGATCGTCACTGGCTCCTCGGCCGTCGGCTCGTCGGGTGACACCTCGACGTCCGCGACGGTCAGGCGGACCTCTGGAACGGCTGTTGCACTGGCGGCAAAAAGAACCACGAGCGTAAAAGCGAGGACGAACAGGGCGCGAGACCGGTTCATACCCCAGTCAAGGACTGATTCGGGTTAGGTGTAACGGTGCGGATAGTTGCGGGCAGCGGCCGACAGCTACTCGAACAGGTCGGGAAGCTCGTTGACCGACTCGACGACGGCCGATGCGCCTGCGTGTTCAAACTTCTCTCGCCCCGACTCGCCAGTAAGCCCGCCAGTCAGGACACCAACTCCAAGATACGTTCGTCCATCCGCGTTCGTCGCGTTGACTGCCGTCCGAACGTCGTCGAGGGTATCACCTGCGAAGGCAACTCGGTCGGCATCGAACCGCTCTGCGAGAGTGACCAGCGCTCCCGGATCGGGTTTCCCCGCCTCCCAGTCGTCCATCGTAAAGCGCAACTCGTCGGGAACCGAGAGCCCGACCCGATCGAGTGCGATCTCGGCTTCGGCGGCCGGGCGACCGGTCAGGATACCCACAGGATACCGCTCGGTCAGCGCTTCGAGCGTTTCCGGCTCGGCGAGCACTGGCTCGTCGTTGATGAAGCCTTCACAGTCCAGTGTCGGCTCCGCGCCTTCGAGTTCACGGTACAGTTCGTTGCCGAGATACAACTGCTGGAAGATCTCGCGGTGACGATCCGTATCCCAGGCGCTCAACACCCACTCGCGGTCGGCAGGTGTCAGCGACTCGCCAGCGGCGGTCCGTGCGGCCGACAGCCCACCGCCAGTCCCCGCGATTGTGTTGGTAAACTCCTCGATCGAGCTGTCCATTCCCTCACGGGAGGCGAGAATATACAGACCGACCGCATCGGTCAGCTCCCAGTCGTTGTTGAATCCGCCCGCATCTTTGAACTGCTGGATGGTTTCGTTGTCGATGCGCTCGTCGTAACACCGTTCGATCGTCTCGATAACCGCACGACGGTAAGAGTTCTCGACATCGACCAGCACGCCGTCGATGTCCAGGACCACTGCCTCGACGTTCATTATGTAGCAAAATGCGCTCGATGTTCAACACCCTTTCGAGGTGGCGTTCGGATCGAAGACGAAGATCGTCTCGCCCGGTATCGTCTCGCGAACAACTGGCACAGTCGGCGGGTCAGTTCCGAGGGTGGTAAACAACAAATCGCTGTCGACGCCTGTCGCAAGCATTGCAGCAGGGCGATGCAGTTCCGGTGGGAGATTCAGTCCGTAGATAGCTCCAGCGCCCTCGTAGATCGCTTTCTCGGGATCAGTGATATCGTCGCGGACAAACCGCACTTCTGGTGGGCACTCACAGTCACGGAGATCGGTCGCCGTCACGTCGACGCCGCGGTCGGCGAGCGCACCTGCGACTACCGAACGGTTGCCGATGCCGATCTCGACAACCGCATCGTACGCCGACAGCCGATCGACGAGTGCCTGTCGTGTCGTCGCTCGCACGGGATTTTTATTTAGCTGCGGCCAATATATAGCTCCATGCACGTCGACATCGTGCCGGTCGGGGACGTCGACGCAGTCGTCAAGCGGGAGGCATCCGCCGGGCTGCGTTCAGTGTACGACTGTGAAGTCACTGTTCACGACGCCGAACCGGTACCGTCGGGATCGTACGACTCCTCACGCGAGCAGTACCGCGCCGAGGAGTTTATCGACCTCGCGAAACGAGTTGGCAATGGAACCAAAAACATCGCAATCACGCCCAAGGATCTGTTTTATCACCGCCGAAACTACGTGTTCGGACTCGCGTATCTGGGGGGAAGCGGCAGCGTCATTTCCACGTACCGACTGCGAACCTCCTCTGATGGAGGCTTTTCGAACCGCTCGGCCGACGAGATCTTCTCCGATCGCGTCCGGAAGGAAGTGGTCCACGAGATCGGCCACACCCTTGGACTGGAACACTGTGACAACAAACGCTGTGTGATGAACTTCTCTCCCACTGTCCGTGAGGTCGATGTCAAAGAGGAGACGCTCTGCGGTTCCTGCCAACGGAACACGCTCTGAAACTCCTCCCAAACCACACTTCCACCAGCGAACGGCACGTCGTGGTTCTTGATAACAATCGTGAGCATACCTCATCTGTTTGGAAACAGGCGGACTCGGCACCTCCAAATTAGTTAGGTACAATCTCTATATTAGTTCACTCTGTACTACAAGTTGCATATGAGTCAGACACAATCATCTGATCGTACCGACGAACTCAGCGACATTTTCGTCTCCGTCACCGGTGACGAAGAAGTGACTGAATCGCAGGAAGAGGACACGCTGGACCGGGAGATTCCCGGCGAGAGTCGCATTGACGAGGCCGTTCGCGATGGACTCGACGATGCGATCGCGGGTGCGGAGGCCGACACTGGTGACCCCGGCGACGCTGGCGGCTAACCGTTCCCCTCAATTAGGCGTCGTGTCCGTGTGTTCCCCAAAACGCGACACGAGCGTCGTATCCCACTTTTGCCGTTTTGCTGGAACTCGTCTGAGTGGCACCACTGTCTGTTTTCTGGCAACGCCGGCGTCGACCGACGCCGAACACGTTTCGAACCAGAATCATTTTTGCTTTCGAATAGCTGTCACATAGCATGCGTGAAAAACGGCGTCCGCCGCCCTCCTCGGCGATCAGCCGCCGCCGGTTCCTTCAGACGACAGCTGGCGTGGGTATTGCAGCAGTCGCTGGCTCCGCAACTGCCGAGACAGCAGAGGCAGCGGGGGGCGACCTGCGCTGGCAGTTCGAGACTGGATCGAGTTTTGACGGATCACCGACAGTCGTGGACGGCATCGTCTACGCGCCAACCAGACAGGACGGGCTGTACGCCCTCAATGCCGACTCGGGGACAGAACAGTGGACCCTCGATGTCACTGGCTCCTGGTTTCCAACCGTCGTTGACGGAACTGTCTACACCGCGGGCCAAGCGACTGACGCACGGACCGGCTCCAGACAACGAACCTTCGAGACTGCCAGTGGAAGACCCATGGGTTCACCGACAATCGCGAACGGGACGGTGTACACTGGGTTCACTGACAAACGACTGTACGCATTCGATGCGGGAAGTGGCACCGAACAGTGGCAGTTCGAAGGTGAGGAACGGTTCTGGGGGAAGGGCGTGGTTTCCGACAACACTATCTACATCCGGAATGGGAGGCACTATGGAAACACAAGCCAGTTGTACGCGATCGACGTGAGAAGCGGCGAAAAGCGGTGGAGCACCGAGACAGGCGGATCGGCACGGAGTTCACCCACGCTCAGTGATGGAACACTGTTCGTTAGCTCTCTCTCAGAGGATCGATCACTGAACGCGTACGACAGTGAGACGGGTGAAAAGCAGTGGTCGTTTACAACTGCCAGTAGAGGCCTGTCTTCACCGACCGTTGCTGATGGAACTGTCTACGTCGGGCCCGCCGCCGGCGATACCGGGCCATCGCTGTACGCGATCGATGCCACAACTGGTGAGGAGAGCTGGAGCCTTTCAACCGGGTCACCATTTGGTATGCAATTTCTGACGGTCGTGAATGACTCCGTCTTCTGCTGTACCGACGACCGTGTCCTGTCAGTGTCGGCAACAACTGGTGACGTACAATGGACGTTCACACCCGATGGTGAGCACGATTCGTTTCGTAGTAGCTCGCCGATTGTGGTTGATGGCACCCTCTACGTACCGGGGTGGAAACTGTATGCAATCGAGGCGGGTGTCGAGGGATCGAGCGAGGGATCGCGAGCACGGCTGGGTGCCCATGGCCACCACGACGAGTGGGCTCACGCCGACCAGCAGATCCAGATGCACCGCGAAGCGACGTACTCACTCGGATGGCGGGAAGTGAGAGCCGCCGGTGGTCTCGGTATTGCCGGTGGATCTCTTCTCGGTCTCCGACAGTTCTTCACGAGCCATTTCGAAAAAGGTGAGTCCTGCGACGAGTCTCAGGGCGCGTCGTAGTACTCGAACGGATTACTGCCTGCCCTGATGTGTTATACCATAATAACTTTCAGCAGTAGCCACCTGGGATGTATATGAACGCGAACGGAAACAGCTGTCCTGCTCTGTGTTCCCGCCGTCGGTTCCTCCAGACGACAGCCGTCGCGGCACTCGGGGCTGGCACGGCGCTCGACAGGGTGCAGGCAGCCGAGACGACTGCTGGCGAGAAACGCTGGGAGTTCGACGCGAACGCGCACATCAGCTCACCGACGGTTGTGGACAACAACGTCTATTTTACAGCGAGCGGCGATGGCGGACTGTATTCGTTGGATGCTGAGACTGGCGACCTCCGCTGGACAGTTGGGGATCGTGGTACCAAACCGCCAATCGTCGTCGATGGGACGGTGTTTGCAGATGTCAACAATAGTTTGCACGCGGTAGATACGGCAATCGGTTCCCAGCAGTGGATCGCTGACAAAGGGAGAAGGCCTGAAACTGTGTATGATGGAACGGTCTACTGGGCAAATAATACACTAGGTAATGATCACCTCGACAATGAAGGCAAGTTGCATGCGGTCGATGCCGGGACAGGCGAAACAAAGTGGTGCCTCGAACTGGATGAGAGATTTGTGCTTGTTGGGCAAGGACTAACAGCAGCCCACGGTGCTATGTACTGTATCACGACCTCGGGTGATGATGATGTTGTTTCGAACGTCCGTGCAGTCGATTTGGAGACTGGAACGGAACGATGGAGTGCGGCGCTGGATGGTGTTGACGGCAAGGCGCTAACGGTTGCCAATCAGACTGTCTATGTTGCCTCTTTCGAGGAACTGTACGCGTTTGACGCGGAAACGGGGGAGACAGAATGGTCATCCAAACGCACCGGGGTGTCATTGCGTGCCTGGCCAACTGTTGCAGACGGAACCATCTATACGTCGTCATCCGGGTCACTGTACGCGATTGATGCGAGGGCAGGAACGAAGCAGTGGGAAACCGAAATTGGTGAGTCGAGTTGGGGTTCGCCGACAGTCGGAGGTGGGGTGGTGTATGTCACTTCCAACGATGGACAGTTGCACGCGATCGAAAGGACAGGCGACCGGAAGTGGACGTTCGAAGCCGACAATCAGGGATATAGTGAATCCCCACTCCTCGTCGACGGAGTCGTTTATTTCAATAGTGACAATATGCTGTACGCGGTCGATGCAGGTGTCGAGGGATCGAGTGTCGACTCGCGCGCCCGGCTGGGAAGCGATGGCCATCACGACGACTGGGCCGACGCCGACCAGCAGATTCAGATCCACCACCAGCCGACGGGCAGTCTCGGCAGACAGAAACAGGTGATGCTCGGTGCCTTCGGCGCTGTGACTGGCGCGGCCATCACTCGGACACATTTCAGGAACAACGAACCAGACCGTGATGAGGCGGAGAGATTGAACGACGAGTAGCTACGGCGCGTAGTAGTACTCGCCGGCGTTTTTCTGCTCGCGATCTAACTGACTGCCGGGCTTGTTGATCCGCGGTCGGGAGGTACGTTCATCCCGGCGGAAGGTAATATCCAGATTCGCGAGGAACTCGTTCATTCCCTCGCGCATCCCCTGCGGGGCGGCGGCGTGACCGTGTTCGGCCGGCTCGCCTTCGAAAACGAGTAGCCGGTCGGCGAGCAGATCGATCATGTAGATGTCGTGGTCGATCACCATCGCCGTCGCGTCGTGGTTCTCGGTGTACCGGCGGATCGCCGAGGTGGCCATCACGCGCTGTTCGACATCCAGATGCGCGGAGGGCTCATCGAGCAGGTAGAGATCGGCATCCTCGGAGAGACAGGCCGCGATGGCGACACGCTGGCGTTCACCACCCGAGAGATCGTCGAGATTCTGCTCCATAATCGCATCGAGCTGGAGCGGTTGGGCGATCTCTGTCGTCCAGTAGGAGCTGCCAAAGTCGTCTGTGATCGTCGAGAGGAAGGCATCGACCCGCATCGGCTGGTCGATCTCGATATACTGTGGCTTGTAGGCGATATCCAGCCGTGAGCTTACTTCGCCCTCGTCGGCGTCGAGTCGCCCGGCGAGGATCTTCGCGAAGGTAGATTTCCCGATCCCGTTCGGGCCGACGACGCCGAGCACTTCGCCCTCGTGGATTGTCCCTCCGTCGACGGAAAGTGAGAACTCGCCCTCGCCGTAGCTCTTTGCGAGTTCGGGATACTCGACGAGTGGCTGTCCCGTGGTGTTCGTCCGCGGGGCGTGTTCTTCGAACTCGATTTCGGTCTCCCTGATCCGCATATTCTCGGTTTCGAGATACCCCGAGAGATACTCGTTGATGCCGTTTTTGACCGACTTTGGTGGTGTGATGATCCCGAATGCGCCGGACTGACCGTATGCAACGTGGATCGCGTTGGCGATCAGATCCAGAATTGCCAGGTCGTGTTCGACGACCAGCATCGACCGATCCTCCTCTTCGGCGAGCTCCCGAACCATCCGGGCGGCGGTCATCCGCTGGCTGATATCCAGATACGGCGTGATCTCGTCGAGGAAGTAGAAGTCGGCGTCACGGGCGAGTGTTGCAGCGAGTGCGACCCGCTGTAGCTCACCACCGGAGAGCGTATCGATCGGCTGGTCGACCACCGGCCGAATGCTCAACCGGTCGATCAGCTCGTCGAGTTTGCCGCGTTCGTCGGTCTGTTCGAGCAGCGCCGAGGTTGGTCCGTCGAACTGGTCTGGGATCTGGTCGACGTACTGGGGTTTCCGGGCAACAGTAACGTCACCGGCGCGCATTGCTTCGAGATACTCCTGCAGCGCAGTACCGCGGTACTCCTCAAGAATCTCCTCCCAATCTGGCTCGGTTCCAGCCTGGCCGAGATTCGGTGCGAGTTCGTCAGCCAGAATCCGAACCGCGGTGGTCTTTCCGATCCCGTTCGGCCCGAGAATCCCGGTGACACGGCCCTCTTCGGGTGCTGGGAGTCCATAGAGTGCAAAGGCGTTCTCGCCGTAGCGGTGGATCGGCTCCTCGTCTAGCTCCTGTGGCAGGTTGAGGATCTGGATCGCGTCGAATGGACATTTCTCGACACAGATGCCACAGGATTCGCCCAGACAGATCTCTTCGGAGATCCAGATCTGGTCGTCCGTTCCCGCGTAGACATCGTCTGCTTCGTAGCGTTCCTCACGGGTGATGATACACTCCTTGCCAGTGCGATTCGGCGGACAGAAGTTCGCACACTCGTAGTTACATCTATCCGGCTGACATTTCTCCAAGTCGACGACTGCGATGCTGTCTTCTGCCATGGGTAATCACACTCCGGCCGTCAGCAGAATGCCCCAGGCGATAAACCACAGCGTGAACGTCATGAACACGATATACGCGTAATCTTTCCCACCGAACTCGCTGGTATCGATGCCGAGAACGTTGTACAGTGGAAACTGAATAATAATCATAACGACGAGCCAGAGCCCGGCACTCGTTATATCTCCCGGGCCGCTCGCACGGATTACTGAGAGCACTGCGGCGACGATCCCCGCGAGTGTCGCCGTCGTGGTGACGGTGACTCCGCGCATGTACGGGGAGATCCCGTCCTCGGACTCGGCTGTCTCCGAGTCTGTGGTTCCGTCGCCCGTCTCTGTAGCCATGTCCAAACGTCTGCGACCCGGGGTAAAAAGGCGTTCGTTCGCGTACCGCGATGCGACCGATTTATTTCACGGGCACTCGATAGCGTGAGTATCGATGGCTGATGATGGCGACTGGGATGGTGGCTCGCCGTGGCTGTTCTTTCTCGGTCTGATTATCTTTCTCGGCTCGGGACTGCTGTTTCTCGCCGATCTGCTCAGAGGGATCGATGTGTTGCGCTCGATCGCTGCGAACGCGGTCGGCGTCGCACTGTTGATCACCTGGGCCGCCCACGATACGCTTAACAATCCTGACTCGGAGGTTGCTTCGACGAGTGGTGCTGCGGGGACGGCGCTGCTTCTCTACGGGCTGTATCTGCTCGCCTCCGGTGCTGTGATTGCACTCACTGGCCTTTTCCATGACCGCCTCCAGCTTGGATTCATTTACGTCGGGCTGGCGATTGTGACGATCCTGATCGGGCTCAAGATCTTTCCGACGGGTGCGCTTACCGACGACGAACAGGATGAGTCTGCTGTCGACGACCAAACCGACGATCCTGCTAGCGAGGGCGAACCCAGTGAATCTGTTGACGGGAACGGAACTGACGACCCCGCTGACGAGGACGAGACCAACTTGACAGCCGACTCGGAATCAAGTCTCCCAGATAAGCCAACAGAGTAACAGGTCAATCGCCAGAGGAAAGCCGGATAGGACTGCTTTCGGGAGCGGAGTTGCCCAAACGGCCGTCTGCTGGCGTCTACCCGAATCCCTCAATCTTTATACAGCCAGCGTTCATTACAATAATCCGATGACAGAATCTGACGAGGAGGGAATTGCGGATCTACCTCCGAGTGCGAAACTCGTTTACAAGGTGCTCGAATACAATGGTCCGCTGACTCAGAAAGGAATCGTCCAGGAATCGATGCTCTCCGCACGAACTGTCCGCTATGCACTCGAACGACTCGACGAAATCGGCGTCATCGACGAAGACGTCTACTTTGCTGATGCACGACAGAACCTCTACGAGATCGCAGAAGCCGAGGCCGAAGCGGAAGCTGCTGTCTCCGACTAGGAGGGTGAGACGGTTATTGTCTTGCCGTGATCGATCGCTTTCTCCAGCTCTTCGGCAATCGCACTGCCGCGTGACACCTGAATCTCGCCGCCACGCGAGACGGTTGCCGTAAACAGATACTCGCCGTTTGCCTGAACTTCGACTGTCTCACCCGCGTGTCCATCCAGCGGGATGATGACGTGTCTGCTGGTGATCTCCGGCTGGACAGAGAGTGCGGACCCACCAGACGGGGAGCCACCCTTCCCAGCACCAGTTCCGGCACCACCACTGGCGGATCGTTCCTCGAACGTTCGCACGTCGATGCTGATTCCGAGGCGGTTTTCGATGTCCGAGATCCGGCCACCGCCCTTGCCGATCACACTGGAGATGTCGCCTTCCTCGACCCAGACGATTGCCGTGTTCTGATCACGCAGTTCGACCTCCACGTGGCCGTGGGCAACGGATCTGATCTCGCGTTCGATCTCCTGTTTTGCGATGCGGTCGACGCCCGTGTCGGATTTTTCCTCGCCATCGCCGACAGGAACGGTGACGACCTGCCGGTTGAACGTGTAGATCTCGTACTCGGGGCGCTGGGTCTCGAAATCCCGGATCAGAATGACTGGCCGGGCGAGATCCTCCTCCATCAGCCCTTGTGGCACTTTCACTTCCGTGGTGACGTCGTACACCTTCTGTACTTTCCCGGCCTCGATGTAGACGACGGTATCGACGACCTGCGGAATCAATCCGAGCTCGACACGGCCGATCAGCCGCTGGAGTGCGTCGATGGCCCGCGTCGCGTGAACGACACCGATCATCCCGACGCCAGCGAGTCGCATATCTGCGAACACCTCGAAGTCGTCTGTCTTTCTGACCTCGTCGTAGATGGTGTAATCCGGCCGAACCATCAGCAGTGAGTCGGCAGTTTTCGACATCTTGCCGTCGAGTGCCGTATACTGGGTAATATCGGCTCCGACCTGCAGATCCCGCGGTTTTTCCATCGTCTTCACCGAGAAGTCGGCGTCAGTCAGAAACTCCGCGACCGCTTGCGCAAAGGTCGACTTCCCGGCCCCCGGTGAGCCGGAGATCAACACACCGCGCTGGCGTTCGAGTAGCCGGTCTTTGAGCTCGTCTGCGTGCTCGTACTCTTCGAGTTCGGTCTTGACGATCGGGCGCACTGCGGTGATCTCGATCCCGTCACTGAACGGTGGCCGGGCAATTGCGATCCGGAACTCGCGGAACTGCACAATCGTCATACCGGGCTCGTCGAGTTCGACGAAACCGTCGGGGTCGGCGCGGGTCGCTTCCTCGATATCGACTGCGAACTCCCGCATCTCCGCTTCGGTCAGCTCGCTGTCGCCGACCGCCTCGTAGCTCATCTCGCCGACAGCGCCGCGTTTTGCCATCGGGCGAACTCCGACCTTGAGGTGAACGCTCATCGTCGTCTCGTCGAAGTACTGCTCGATGTCGAGTTCCGTGAACTCTCTGGTGACGGGGTCGAACTCGGTTACCTCCACGCCAGTTGCACGCGCAACCTCGGCCTGGACCGCATCGCTCGTAACCAGCGTCGCCGATCGATCCGCAGCGATATCGCGAATGAGTGCGTCGATGTCACCTTCGTCGGCAGCGTGTTTCTCGACGGACTCCGGTCTACGGCCGACGTACTCGACAGTGATCTCGCCAGCCTCGTCGCGGTCGACGAGCTCTTGAAGCTCCGAGAGTCCCTCCCAGCCAGTCTCACGACCTGCGTTTGCCTGCGCCTCCAGTTCGCCAACCACTGCTTCCGGAATGACAACAGTGGCGTCGGCGAACTCGCCCTCATCGACACGCGGTGAGACCTGCCCGTCGATGATGACACTCGTATCCGGGACGATTTCCATACACCTGCTAGTACTGTCAGTGTTATATGTAGCGTGGTCTGGCACTCACGTTTCATCCGCACGCCTGTACGCATCGCCTGCCCGCGCCGCCAGCCGTGCGACCCGGAGTGGCTCCGGTCGTCGTCCCCCGTCTGTGAACGTACGCACAACCTCGGCTGGATCGGTCGAGTCGAGCCCGACAGCACGACAGAACAGCGTTCCCGCTTCGACTGTAACCTCCTCACGGTCGGGCAGCGACCGGTAGATGTCGAGCCGTTTCTGTGCTTTTTCGTCGTCGAACTCGGCTCGTATCGAAGATTCGAGCCCGTCGCTCTCCTCGAACGACACGGAGAGAATCGGGCGACCTGTCACCTCGTGAAGGCGGTGGAGATCCACGATGTTGTACCATGCGGGCGCGATGCCCGAAACGAGGAGATACTGGATGTCCTCACGGTTCAGCTGCCGATACAGATTGCAGATTGTCGCAGTGGCATCTGTCCCACCAACAGTACACGAGCCGAAAACGAACCCGTCGACGACCCGGTCCGCCCGGGTGAGCACACCTGCGAGCGTGCTTTGGTCTGTTCGGTACGACTCCGCGATCCCGAGGGCGCGCACCCCCGATTTCACGTCTGTTCCTTGATGTCTTCCAGCCGGTCCAGCAGTTCGTCGTTCGAGGCAGTGAACTCGAACTCGACGTCGCCGTCGTGTTCTGACTGTGCTGTCGAAACGCCGTCGTCGTCTTCAAAATCAGCGTCGTACTCTTGATTGTCCTGTTCGGTCTCGTCGTAGCTCCCGAACCCCATACAGGCACAAATTACTGGTTGAGACTGAAAAAATTCTCGAAACACGTCATTCAACTGTACTGTCGCCCGGGAGCAGTTTCTTGCCACTGGCGACCCGAGTGCCCGTATGGAGGTTTACAACGTCACAGCGGACGCAGACTCCTTTACCTGTAACGCGTATCTGGCACTCGGCGAGGAGCCAACACTCGTCGACGCCGGTTCGATGGCCGGCATCGAGGATGTAATCCGCGAACACACCGACCAGCTCCAGCGTGTTGTACTCACCCACCAGCATTCGGATCACATCGGCGAACTCGAGGCTGTCTGCTCGGCGTTTGATGTCGACTGTTATGCCTACGCTGACCACGCACAGCGAACCCACGAACTCCAGGACGGTGACGAGATCGTCATCGGCGACGAGTCCTGCGAGGTCGTTCATACGCCGGGTCACGCCGACGATCATATCTCACTGCTCGGCAGCGAGTCGCTGTTTTCGGGCGATGTCGTCGTCTACAACGATGGTGCCTTCGACGACGGGAGCTTTGGCCGCACTGACTACCCGGGACAGTCCCGCGAACAACTCATCGACAGCATTGCCGAACTACTTGATCGACTTCCCGATGGCGTCGACGCGATGTACGCTGGCCACGGGGATATCTACGAGGGTGACGTTCGGACAGTGATCGAGCGGGCACTCGAACGTGCGGAGCGTCGCGAGCCGAAGTATCCAGACGGCTGATATCATCTGTGAACGCTGCCTCGGTTATTTTAGCTGCAACGCAGGCAACCAGCGCTGGTTACTGTACAACGACATCCGACAGTATCGTCTGCGTCCATCACAGACAAAAACGAGAAGAGGGGGCACATCGTACCGGACTGCTTGTCCGGATCAACGAAGGCATCACGTGGTTGTTGGCGTCACGCACTGAAAGATGGGGTGGGGGTGGATAGGGAACATCTGTTCACAGCACTGCGGGGGTGGTCGCCGGAAAAAGACGACCGATGGGGGGAGCAGTGCCGTGTCTGGAGTGCACTACCATCCCGACCAGGCAACGGACGGCGCGACCGGACGACTGGAGACGGGCCGCCAACGGGATCAGATGAGGAGTTGGCTAGTGGGTGGTCTGTCTCCGGGACGCCGGTGGTGCCAGCGGTCAGGGGGGGAGAGACCTGCCGGCACAGAGCGCCCGTCGCTGCCTGGAGTCGCCAGTCACACGCTGTCTTAGACTCCGGTGAGGGGGCTGCCGAAGTCCACACAGTCTGTGACCGGACGGCTTCGGGTGGCATGCAGCCGTAGGTTGGTGCTACTCACATATAAACTTGGTGCTGAATGGCACTCGATGGGGCTGAATGGTGGAGGTGGTCGTTCCGGAACCATTGTATTTCTCACGTAGGAAATAGCTGATCTGGCACTCGATGGAGCAGTTGAGCGGGAAATCAAGCCGCACTTGCCAGTCAGAGCAACAGCTCTGTGGGTAAGTACCGTCGAAAACCAGCGTCGCCGTTAGGCGCTTCGCGTTTCTTTGGCTTTCGGTCGGAGGTTCTTGTACCCGCATTTGCGACAGCGGGTCGCTCGCTGTGAGTTCCGAGCGTTACACCGCATACAGATCTGTGTCGTGAAGATACGATCCTCTGCTTTGTCGAAGGAGGCCATACGGGTCCCTTATCGTCAGCGCTGTTAACCGTTTCCCATTTCACCGGCGAGATCGTGCGTGAGCGTCTCACGCGTTTGAAGATTCTTTCCGGCACCCAGTGTGTTTTCACTGGATCGCTCTCAGGGGGAGGTATGTGGCCGATTGGACACGTCGCGATCGCGTATCTGTTCTACACTGCCTCGACACGGCTCCGGTTCGACGCCGGACCGACTGCGATAGCTGCGGTTATCGTTGCCTTTGGAAGCCTCTTTCCGGATCTCGTCGACAAACCACTCGCCTGGTATTTCGGCGCGCTTCCGACGGGTCGGACGCTCGCACACTCACTCGTGTTTCTTGTGCCCTTCGTCCTCGTCGTCTACGCGATTGCGAGGTGGCGTGGTTACGCCGAGTACGGCTTTGCGTTCGGTCTCGGCGCGATTTCACACTCGCTGGTCGACGCTGCGCCGGCGCTCTGGCGTACTGGGGAAAACGTGGATTTCCTCGTCTGGCCGCTGATCAGCGTTGAGAGCTACGAGGAGGGTGCACCGACGGTGCTCGGCCTACTTCGAGAGTCGCTGACCGATCCGTACTTTCTCTCGGAGTTTCTGTTCATGGCCATCGCACTCCTCGTCTGGCGGGCCGACGGCTACCCCGGACTCGAACTCGTACCCGGCATTACTGCTGGGAACCGGAAGTCGTGATAGTGATTATTGGGACTCTTTACCGCCACGCCGAGGTAAGATGCCAGTTGCACAGTGTGACACAGCTGTTTTTGTGACGTTAGCAAGAGCAAGCTCTTGCTGACATCGCACAGTCGGTGATTCCGATCAACCACGACAATAATCAGTATGAGTCAGACCGGGAACGACACGGATTTGGGCTATCCACCACTATCACGGGCATGGACCTGACACGCCGACCCCGTCGACTGCGGACCGACGGTGTCCGTCCGCTCGTCAGCGAGACCGACCTCGACGCGAGCGATCTTATCGCACCGGTGTTTGTCGATGCAACGACCGACGAACGACAGCCAATCGAGTCGATGCCCGGCCACGAGCGAGTACCGCTTGAGGCGGCTGTCGACCGCGTCGAGGAGATCCGGGAGACGGGTGTCGAAGCGGTCATCATCTTCGGCATTCCGGAACAAAAAGACGAGCGTGGAACACGCGCGTGGGTGCAGGATGGCATCGTTCAGCAAGCGACACGGCGAATCTCCGCGGAGACAGACGCCTACGTCATCACTGACGTCTGCCTCTGTGAGTACACCGACCACGGCCACTGTGGTGTGCTGGAAGAGCGTGCCGCGGAGGATCCGACTGTAACTGTCGAAAACGACGAGACGCTCGCGTTGCTCGAGGATACTGCTCTCTCACACGCCGAAGCGGGTGCAGATATGGTCGCCCCGTCCGGAATGATGGACGGGATGGTCGGTGCGATCCGTTCGGCGCTGGACGAGGGCGGGTTCGAACACGTCCCGATCATGAGCTACGCCGCGAAGTACGAGTCAGCCTTCTACGGACCGTTCCGCGATGCTGCTGACGGCGCTCCCTCCTTTGGCGACCGCCGTCACTACCAGATGGATCCGGCAAACAGCCGAGAGGCGATGCGGGAGGTTGAACTCGATGTCGAACAGGGCGCGGACGTCCTGATGGTCAAACCCGCCCTGCCGTATCTGGATATCATTTCGGCAGTCCGCCAGAAGTTCGATCATCCAGTCGCCGCGTACAATGTCTCGGGTGAGTACGCGATGTTACACGCTGCTGCAGAGAAAGGCTGGCTGGATCTGGAGGCTGTCGCTGCCGAGTCGCTGCTCTCGATCAAGCGGGCGGGCGCGGATCTGATTCTCACCTACTTCGCCGAAGATATTGCCTCAGAACTGTAGCTACTTGGCAGGTTCGAGAAGGAGTCGAAGGATTGTACGGTCGTCACTCGTTCGTTCGTACTCGATCTGGCCGTCACAGCGATGGACCGCACAGCGGGCGAGCCAGAGACCGAGTCCGCTGCCGTGTTTGAGCTGTGTAATCTCTGTGTTGTGAAGCGGTGTGAGTTCGTTGCGGGGGATGCCAGGCCCGTCGTCCTGAATTTCGAGAACAATCCCATCGTCGGTCTGCTTGCCGACGAGCCAAACCTCCGGCTCGGCAGTGTTGTGGACGATTCCGTTCTCGACCAGCGCTTCGATCGCCGTTTCCAGCTCCGGGATCGCATCGACGACGAGTCCCTGCGACAGCTCGGTGTGAACCGTTGCCCCAGGCCAGCCCTCACTGGCAGCGTCGGCAACTCGCCGACAGACCGTCGATAGGTCCATCGGAACGGTCTGCTGGTCGGCGGTCAGAATCTTCTCAAGCGTCCGGGTTTCCTCGCCAATCGAGCCGAGCGTCCTGGCGTGGCGCTCGATCATCACCGACAGCTCACCGAGCCGCTCATCGTCGGTGATCTCCCCGATCTGGTTTGCCGCGCCGAGAATAACCGACAGATCGTTTCGGAGGTTGTGTCGGAGAATCCGGTGGATTACCTGAATGTGTCGCTCGTAGGTCCGCTGTTCGGTGACATCAGAGTAGATCGCAAAGCCAAACCGGCGACCATCCTCCTGCTCGTACGGAACACCGCGGTAGAGAAACTCACGGACGCCCGTTGCTGTCTGCCGCCGGACGATCGCGTGGTTTTCTTTTCCCTCGGCAGTTCGCTCATCGAAGCGGTCGGCCTGTCCGTCGTGCTCGTCAGGAATGATGAATTCGTTGAGCGACTTCCCGAGCACTGATTCTTGATCATACCCAAACAGCTCCTCAAATGCCGGGTTCACTGTACGGACAACCGGTGTTCTGTCGACGAGTTCGATCTCGACGACGGCATCGCCGATGAGATGAAACAGCTGACCGAAGCGGTTCGATGGATCTGCCTCAGTGGCGTTGTGCTGCTTTTTGTCTACACCACCATGCGTGAACCTGTTTATCATTTTACACTATTGTTTATTTTTCAACTGATTTGCAAATTATTTCTGGGGTCTCTATACGTTAGTATGTATTATTTTGGCCTATTTGTACAAATGGGGGAAATATAGTTAAATTACTAGGCTATTTTATTACATCAATATAGATGATTATTGTTCTTCGTACTGAGAACAATCGTTCGACAGCGAGCGCTCGCTCACCACCGCGGAGCAAGCCAGTCGACAAATGTTCAGACAGATCCGCCTCTGCCAGATTCTTCTGGACAATATATAACCTTATACACCCTATATTCTACCCAGGATTGGCTGTATGATCAAATATATACACAAATATTTGCATATTTGAAGCCAATCCTTATCTGGCGTGGCACCACACTCATTTCCCGCAGACAGGTTTCGAAAACCAACGACAAGGTACGTTGGAAAGCGAACAGCTGTCAATATCGAGATGACACAACAATGGTTGATACACACGAGTTAGAAACTGATGGAGGGACAGAGTTAGAAATGGTTACCGCGATTGTCCGCCCGGACAAGCTCGGTGACGTAAAAGAGGCACTCGCGGAGACGGAAGCACCGTCGCTGACGGTCACGAACGTCTCCGGTCGTGGCTCACAGCCAGCCAAGAAAGGCCAGTGGCGCGGCGAAGAGTACACGGTCGATCTCCACCAGAAAGTCAAGATCGAATGCGTCGTCGCCGATATCCCAGCTGAAGATGTCGTCGACGCTATCGCAGAGGCTGCAAACACCGGCGAACCCGGCGACGGGAAAATCTTCGTGATGCCGGTGTCAGACGCCTACCAGATCCGGACCGGAAAGAGCGGTCCAGACGCGGTCTGATCGGAGAACACCCTTATATTTCTCTCTCGATCATAATACTGCTGTTCTCTTACAGACAGCTTTCTCGGTAGTTTGTGAGATTGCTACGGCTCGTTCTTTTGTGATCTGTGCTCTGGGGCTGTCTCTGGCAGTCAAAATGGAGTGCAGAAAAGGTCACATCACGACTCGGTACAGATCTGGACGAGTGTCGTCGATCTGCGGATGAGAGACAGATAAAGCAACTGTACGAATATCCAGTGGCCCGGTAAATATTGCGATATTTCCGGCTGGATTATAACCTTATATTAACAATATTCTACGGTAGACTGGCTGTTCGTAGCTATATGGGCCGATTTTGTTACGGAATTTAACCCAACCCTTAAATATTCGCCGGTCACACTGCTATCCTGACGAGAACGACATATGACCACTGAAACGGTTAAAGTCCATACAATCATAGTCGAAGTTCAAAAATAAATAAAAGATACAATGATCGAATCAATCCTACTTCAAGCTGATCCGACCGTCGTTGCACAGGGAACCAACCTCGTCTGGGCACTGCTCGCCATCTTCCTTATCTTCTTCATGCATGCCGGATTCGCCATGCTGGAGTCGGGGCAGGTGCGCTCGAAAAACGTTGCAAACCAGCTCACGAAGAACATGTTGACGTGGGCGATCGGTGTTGTCGTCTTCTTCCTCGCCGGAATGGGGATCGCAAACAACGCCGGTGCCCTTCTTGGCGGCGGTGACACCACTGCGCTCACGATGTTCGACGCTGATCATATGGGTGCGGCCGGCTCGGCGACCGACGGCTGGGTGATGTGGCTGTTCAGTGCAGTGTTTGCCATGACGGCCGCGACGATCGTCTCCGGTGCTGTCGCGGGACGTGCGAAACTCCGCGCGTACCTCGGCTACACGTTCCTTTTGGCACTGGTTATCTACCCGGTCGTGTCTGGGATGGTCTGGTACGCGCCAGGCGGTGTCCCGGTCCTCGATGATCTCGGCTTCCACGACTTCGCTGGCGGAATGGTCGTCCACGGTGTCGGCGGGATCGCCGGACTGACCGCAGCGTGGGTGCTGGGTGCGCGGATGGATCGCTACAGCGATGACGGTAGCGTCAACATCATTCCAGGGCACTCGATGAGCTTTGCAGTACTTGGGGCGTTGATCCTCTCCTTTGGTTGGTACGGGTTCAACGTCGGTACTGCGGCGACTGTCTTCGGTGTCGAGGACGGCGCACTCGAACTCGCTGCATATGCCGGTGTTGGCCGAGTCGTCATGGCGACCACGCTTGGCATGACGATGGGTGCAATCGGAGCCGGTGCTGCCGCGTGGTATCTCTCCGGGAAAGTTGACACGCTGTACGTCGCAAACGGGCTGCTCGCGGGTCTCGTCGGCGTGACGGGTGTCGCGGACATTGTCACCCCGATGGGTGCGCTCATGCTCGGCTTCCTCGCCGGTGCCCAGCTCCCACTCGTGTTCAAGTTCGTCGAAAAGTACCTCAAGATCGACGACGTCTGTGCCGTCTTCCCGGTCCACGGGAGCGCAGGTGTCCTTGGGATCGTTCTCTTCCCACTCTGGTCTGCCGAGGGATCAGCTGTTGGTGAGGGCATCATCGCAGGCGGTATCCTCTCGATCGATGCCGGCCAGTTCGTTCCACAGATTATCGGTGTCGTAGCGATTACGGCCTGGACCGTCATCGCGACCGCTGCTGTCTGGGGTGCATTCAGAGCGGTTGGTCAGGCACGTGTCACCGAAGAACACGAACGCGCAGGACTGGACATCTCCGAACACGGCGTCGAGACCTACCCAGAGTTCGGTGATGCAAACGTCGCAACCGACGGCGGTGTGGAGACCCACGATCTGCGTACCGACGGTGGTACCGACAGTGGGATCGAGATGGTCACCGCGATCATCCGTCCAGACAAGCTCGGTGAAGTCAAGCAAGCACTTGCGGAGACGGAAGCACCGTCGCTGACGGTCACGAACGTCTCCGGACGTGGTTCACAGCCGGCCAAGACTGGCCAGTGGCGCGGCGAAGAGTACACGGTCGATCTCCATCAGAAAGTCAAGATCGAATGCGTCGTCGCCGACATTCCAGCCGAAGATGTCGTCGACGCTATCGCAGAGGCTGCAAGCACCGGCGAACCCGGCGACGGGAAAATCTTCGTGATGCCGGTCGAGGATGCCTACCAGATCCGGACCGGGAAACGCGGCACTGAAGCGGTCTGATCTGCGACGCCAGCGCTGTTTCTCACCTCGAACCTTTTTATTCCTGTCCCCGTAGACCCCGACGTGACTGTCGAGAAAGCAAAATGTCCCGACTGTGGGACCTATCTCAGGGGAGAAGAGTTCGAAGAGATCGTGGTCGATAGCGGCAGCGGCGGTATTGCGCCGATGGGTGCTGGCAAGTCAGAAGACGAGACGATGTACGTCTGTCCGACGTGTGATGTTATTCTCGGGTAGTCCTGCTGTGTGTCCGCTATCACGATGACACGATAGCTTCTTTCCACCGGCCGCCGAAGGTCGGGTATGCACGAGAACTCGCGAGCACTGTACGACAGAGCGCTTTCGGTGCTACCCGGTGGTGTCAACTCCTCGGTTCGTGCGGTTCGGCCGTATCCGTTCTTTATCGAGCGCGGCGATGGCGGCGAGGTCATCGACGCTGATGGGAACAAGTACACTGATTTCGTTATGGGCTACGGCCCGCTGTTGCTCGGCCATAATCTCCCAGAGCCGGTCCAGGCGGCAATCCAGCAGCGCGCGAGCGAGGGACCGATGTACGGCGCACCGACCGAAGTCGAAGTCGAACTCGCCGAGTTCGTCGCCAGACACGTCCCGAGCGTCGAGATGATCCGTTTTGTCAACTCCGGGACGGAGGCGACGGTTTCCGCGGTCAGACTCGCCCGCGGTTACACCGGCCGCGAGAAGATCGTTATCATGGAGGGGAGCTATCACGGTGCCCAGGAGAGCACACTGGTCGAAGGTTCTGGTTCCGACACCCATCCGTCCAGTCCTGGCATTCCTGAGTCTTTTGCCGAGCATACGATCACCGTCCCGTTCAACGACGAGGAGGCAGTTCGCGAGGTCTTCGAGGCTCACGGCGACGAGATCGCCGCAGTGCTGACTGAACCGATTCTGGGCAACTACGGGATCGTCCATCCAGTCGAGGGGTATCACGAAACCCTTCGAGAGCTCACCGACGAACACGGTTCCCTATTGATTTTCGACGAGGTCATCACGGGCTTTCGGGTCGGCGGGCTCCAGTGTGCGCAGGGGAAATTTGGCGTCACGCCCGACGTGACGACCTTCGGGAAGATCGTCGGCGGCGGATTCCCGGTCGGTGCAATCGGCGGCCGCGCCGAGATTATCGAAGAGTTCACGCCCGCAGGAGATGTCTTCCAGTCCGGCACCTTCTCCGGTCATCCGGTGACGATGGCCGCCGGACTGGAGACGCTCCGGTACGCCGCAAAGAACGATGTCTACGATCATATCAACGGGCTCGGCGAACAGCTTCGCTCCGGGCTGACGGATATTGTTGCAGATCAGGCTCCCGAGTACACTGTCGTCGGCACCGACAGCATGTTCAAGGTAATCTTCACGCGCAACGGGCCAGGCGAGCGTGAGGAACACTGTGAGTCGGGCTGTGCACAGAACCCGGACTGTTCGCGCTTCGAGTACTGCCCGAAAAACGGGACCGACATCAAGCAAGCAGAGACCGAGCGCTGGGAGCGGCTGTTCTGGCCGGCGATGAAAGAGCAAGGAATTTTCCTCACCGCGAACCAGTTCGAGTCACAGTTTATCTGCAACGCACACAAAGAGACAGACATCGAGAAAGCGCTGGAAGCGTACAAGGAAGCGCTGTGAGCCTATGTCCAACGATGAACGAATAGCAAACGGTGAGGGCGAGGAGAACGGTGTAGAGGAGGAGCCAAACGGAGACAACGCGAGCGCCGAGCGACGGCTGTTCGGGGACCGACACGAAGAACAGACGCTGTTTGTCGGGAGCGACCTCGGTATCACGCGCGTCGAGGTTGCATCCGGTCAGGTCGGCCAGTTCTCGCTGGAAAAACGGTGTGCAGTTCAGGACATTGCGGCCGCTGACGGGCTGGTGCTGGCCGGGACTGACGAGACGGTGCTCGTCGACAGGGGCGATGGGTTCGAGTCGATCGGATTCGGGCCGGCGGCTGCGGTCGGAATCGATGGCGACTGGCTGTATGCAGCCAGCCCCGAGGGCACTACTTCTCGTCTGGCCCGCTCGACAGCCGCCGAAGATGCCGAACACAGCTGGGAGACAGTCGGCGAGGTCGTCGGTCCACGAAAGTTCGATGGGGGGCTGCTCGCGACCGACGATGGCGTCGTTCAAATCGACGAGACGCTTGCAGTACTTGGACTTGGGACCGTCATCGACGTGGCACGAGCTGGTCCGTTCGCTGCAACCGAAATGGGGCTGTATCGCTACGACGATGCGGACGAGGAGTGGATTCGAGAAATGGAGGGAGTAGCGACAGCAGTGGTTGCGAGATCAGAGGACGCCCACGCTGTGATCGACGGTACGCTGTTCGAGCGGGACGAGAACGGGTGGCAACAGCTTGCCCTGCCGGATGGGGACGAACCCTGGAGACTCACGTACTGTTGCGGACTCGCAGCGATCAGCGACGATGGCACGCTCTCACTCTTGACCGATGCGGAGACGAGCAAGGACGGCCAGGGTGGCTGGCGCTCGCAGGCACTCGGTATCCCTGACCCGACCGCTCTCGCCGCGCTCGAAAGTTGAGGGCGGCGACCGGTCAGAACCGAAAAGCCGTTTACCGCGGATGGCGACTGCTCGCATATGATTGTTTCAGGGTCCGCGACGCAGACACTCGCGGCCACACTCGCCGAGGAAACCGGGAGAGCGCTCGCGTCGGTCTCCTACGAGCAGTTCCCGGACGGCGAGCGCAAGGTCCAGGTTGGGGCCGTCAGTGACCACACCGTCGTCGTCGCGTCCACCGTTTCGGATGGAGATTGGATCGAACTGCTCCAGCTCCAGGATGCCGTCCGCGAGGCGGGCTGTGAGGAGATCACGACTGTACTGCCGTATCTCGGTTATGCCCGTCAGGACGAAGCCTTCGAGGTCGGTGATCCGGTCTCCGCGCGCGCGATGGCACGCGCAGTTTCCACCGGAACAGACAGGGTTGTCACTGTCAACCCCCACGAGACTGCCGTCTGCGAATTTTTCGACGTACCAACAGAAATTGCCGACGCTGCGGGACTCCTCGCTGATCCGCTGCCGGAGCTTTTCGATCCGCTTTTTCTTTCCCCCGACTCCGGTGCGATCGGACTCGCGGAAACTGTCCGTGACTCCTACGGCGCTGGCGAGACAGACCACTTCGAGAAGACCCGCCACTCCGGCACCGAGGTCTCTGTCGAACCGAGTGAGGCCGCC
>SL_4KL_010_BRINEDRAFT_10000235_pt1 | contig 27582 bp, 28 predicted proteins | sample SodLak_010_BRINE_2_FD_10664 | JGI IMG/M metagenome (IMG submission 10664) | reverse complement strand
GCGAGGCGAACTGCTGACGAACCATCATGAAACCGCCGGTTTCCACAACCCCTTTTTGTTCCCGAACGACTTCGGCGTATGGTCGAACTACCGTACCGCGTCGTCGGCGATGCGCGCACGAGCGACTTCGGGTGGCGGATCCTCACCGACTTGACCGACATCGGGAACCGGATGGCCGGGTCGGTCGGCGAACGGCGAGGGGCGGAACGGATCGTTGCGGCGTACGAGGAGGCGGGACTCCGCAACGCCGGTCTCGACGAGTTCGAAATCCCCGGCTGGTGGCGCGGCGACTCCGCGATCGAGGTGTCGGGGCCGGTGACTCGGCGCCACGCGGACTCTCACGACGTAATCGCGCTTCCCGGGACGCCGGCCGGCGAGGTGACTGCACCGCTCGTCGATGTCGGTGACGGGACCTACGAGACGTTCGAGAAGGTGAGCGACGAGTTGGAAGGAGCGATCGCGATGGTCACCTCCCAGACCCCCGACTCCCACGACCGGTGGATCCACCGGATGGAAAAGTACGTCAACGCGGCCGACCGCGGCGCAGTCGGGTTCGTCTTTCGGAACCATCTCGAGGGAGCGCTCCCGCCGACCGGCGAGATCGGCTACCACAACCGTCCCGGACCGATCCCCGCCGTCGGCGTCTCGAAGGAGGTCGGCGAGCGGTTCTCGCGGCTCGCCGAGGTGGCCGATGAGGGCGACCGACCCGAGATCACGATCGCGGTCGACTGCCGAAACGAGCCGACGACCTCGGTCAACGCCGTCGCCGATGTCGGCCCCGACACGGACGAGGCAGTGCTGCTCACTGCTCACGTCGACGCTCACGACGTGAGCGACGGGGCCAACGATAACGGCGCGGGCTCTGCGCTCGTCGCGGAGGTCGGTCGCCTGCTGAAGACCGTCGAGGACGACCTCGACACGCGGGTCCACCTGATCACGTTCGGCTCCGAAGAGATCGGTCTGTGGGGCGCATACCACGCCGCCGAGACGATCCCCCACGAGGAGATCGTCTGCGTCGTCAACCTCGACGGGGCGTGTAACTCCCGGAACCTCCGCGTCGGCACGAACGGGTTCGAAGCGATGGGAACCGTTTTCGAGGCGGTCGCAGACGGGTTCGCCGCGGAGCTCTCGACCGGCGACGCGATCTCGCCGCACGGTGACCAGTGGGCGTTCGTTCAGGAAGGTATTCCGTCGGTGATGACGTCAACGACCTCTGAGCAGTCCGGTCGTGGCTGGGGCCACACCCACGCGGACACGCTCGATAAGCTCGATCCACGGGATCTCCGGGAGGTGGCGACGCTCGTCGCGGAGGCGACGTATCGGTTCGCGACGACCGGGAGTGACGCCGCTCGCGGCGACGTAATCGAACACCGGTCCAGAGACGAAATCCGGACTGCCATCCCCGACGGATACGTTCAAGAGCTCAAAACCGGTGGACGGTGGCCGTACGAGAAGTGAGTCACTGAGAGATGCGGGCTGCTCCGTCAGACGCAAGGGATCCGGAATCGATATTCGCTACACGGAGTGGGACGCCGTCGAACGCTGCCCGCTACTCTTCGTCTTCGGGGTCACACACCCCGAGCGGAAGCGTTTCGGGCCCGCTCGGGTCACCGTCGAATCCCTCGTAGGCGTCGTCGATGAGGCGGGCGAGCTGGGCCTCCGGCGTCACGCCGCGGGCAGCCGCAAGCGCCGTGAGCCGTTCGTACTGCTGGGGTTGAACGGACACCGAACCCTCATTCATACATCACCGTCATCTTCGGAGGTACAAAAGTATTGTTCGCAATCGCGCACTCTCGAGATGGATCAGTGGCGGTTCTCGCGAGTACCGTTCCTCGTCAGCGCCCCGCGATCGACGCCGTCAGCTCCCGGTCTGTCACTCTGGATCGGTCGTCGGATCTTCGCTGTCTATCGTCGAATCTCCGCGGTCGCTTTCGTCTGCTTCGCTATCGCCGGGGTCTCCCACGGGCGACTGGGTCTCTTGCGAGCGGCGAACGTCGCGGAGCGCGTCGACGGCGTCGTCGGTCGTGGGGCGCCGTGTCTCTCTCGCGGCGCTCGGATCGAGTGACGACGGGGCACTGCCAGCCGCGTCATCGACGGTGTCATCTGTCCCGTTGGCGCCCGCCGNTCCACGGCTGTCTGTCTCCGTCGTTTCGTCTGCCCCTACTCCTCCGAACAAGTCCGCGATCCACGCGCTGAGTCTCGAGAGCAGTCCCATGCGTTCGTTTCAGTAGTTCCTGAACAGCAGCGCGCGCACGTCGTCTTTGGTGCGCGCCGTCTCGACGCTGCCGTCTGGCAGATCGACCTCGTATCGCACGTCGCCGTCGCCCTCACGCCATTTGTCGTCGTGGGTGTCGAGCAGACTCATCATCGCGTCGAGCTGGCTCGCCCCGTCGGCCTCGGCTTCGTCACCGGCTGCCACGTACTCGGTGTTCGCCGTGTTGGTGGGCTCCGTGTGGGTGTTTGTCTCAGCACCGTCCCCATCGCCCCCGCCGCCTGCTTCATCAGGGTCGTCGTTGGCGTCGCTCGTCGGCTCGGCCGGGTCGCCCCACTCGTCTGCGGAGTCGAGGTCGAGATCCACCCCGACGAACGGGTCGGCGGCGAGTCGCGCGGCCGCGTCGAGAATCGCATCGACCAACTCCGCTTTCGTCATCTCGCTCCTCCCGGTCACGTCGAACGCGGCGGAGATCGCGTACAGGTCCATCTCGTCCGCGTCGTCCGGATCGCTGTGCTTCCGATTCCGGGATTCGAGCCGTTCACGAGCGTGTTTCGTATCAAACGGGGTCCCGCCGTGATCCCGACGGTCGCCGGTTCCGAGGGATTCACGCGCGGTGGGTTCGGGCGTGCTACCGTCGCGAGATGCGCCGAATACTTCCGGGTCGGCGGTCCGCTCAGGGTCGTCGACGGCTTCTGCGAGGTCGAGCAGGTAGCGCAGTGCGTCGTCGGTTCCGACGGAGGCGTANGCACCCGCGTGTGCCGCTGCCAACTCTGCGCACAGCGTCTCGATTCGGTCCCGGTGGCCGTCGGTGATATCTAGCGTCGGCATGGTTACTCCTGATCCTTCTGAAACCGTGCGAATGCGTCCGCCCAGCTCTCGACGAGCCGTGGCTCTCCCGTGTGATCCGCCTCAACGCCGGCGTAACCGCAGTCCTCGCAGGTGACCGCCGTCGCTCCGGCGAGCGCGTACGTCGATAGCGATGAGCCGCAGCGAGGACACTCGGATGACACGGGTATCACGCGGATGGTGAACGCCATCCCTCAAAAACGCTCGGGGTAACAATCATTAGACTCCGGAGAAATCGTCGAGTATGAGCGAACCGAACGCGGAGAACCCCCTCATGGGGTACTACCGCCGCTACGTCGGTGACCCCGACCGGACGATCGACGTGTACGCCGGATTCGGGCTCTTTTTCGCCGGGATCGGGCTTGGACTCATGGGTGTCGTCGTCTTCCTCTACAGCGCGACGCTCCCAACGAACACGCTTTCGACGTACGCGGTCCGCCAGGTCGCCGCCGTCGCCGGCGCTGTCGGGCTTCCGGCTCTCTTACTCGGCGTCGTCGTTCTCCTCCCGGTCGATCGGCGGATGCTCTACCTTGCGGGCGTCGGAACCGCGATCACTCTCGTCGGCACCGGGCTGTTCGTCTGGGCGTACCCACAGGACTGGAACGTCGTCTCTCCCCCGGATTACAGCGCGCAGATCGTCGCCGTCTACACCGTCGGACTCGTGGCCGTCATCGCCGCGACCGGCGGCGCACTGGTCGCTCATCGCGTCGAGCAGGCCAGCGTCGCGGCCGGCGCTACCGGAAGTGGCGCTACCGGAAGTGGCGTGGGCGACGGGGCGGCGGCCGACGCCTCGTCGACAGGCGTCGACGACGAGACGGTGACCGACGCCGACGTTCGCGCCGATATCGAGCGAGAGCTGGAGGACGCGGAGCTGACGTGGGGCGGCGTCGAGCGCGCTCAGACACGCCGGCTCGAACTCGACACCAGCGCCGTCGACGACGTCGATATCGATCGCGAACAGCTCGCCGGCTCCGCGACGGAGACGCGGACGACCTCCGGAACCGTCAACGACGCCGTCTCCGAGCTGAAAGGGTTACAGGGCGGAGAAACGAAGACCGCAAGCGGCGAGGGAACCGACGACCAGGCCGCAAAGCTCCGGGAACTCCGCGAACAGCAGCAGCGGAAGGCCGAAGCGGAGGCGAGCGAAGGCGATTCGATCGTCGGACGGATTAAGGAGTTGTTCTGATCTCTCCGGCTTTATATACCTCCGAGCGCTACCCATCCGCGTGTCTGGCGTTACCGTCTCCATCGATCTACACGTCCACTCGGACGACAGCTACGACGGTCACGAGCCGATCGAGCTCATCTTGGAACACGCGGCGGACATCGGGCTTGACGCAGTCGTGATCACCGACCACGACGTGATCGGCGAGTCGAAGCGAGCGGCGGCGATCGCCGACGAGTACGGGCTGATCGGCATCCCGGGCGTCGAGGTATCGACCGCCCACGGCCACCTGCTCGCCGCCGGGATTGAGCGGATGCCGCCCCGGCGAAAGTCGTACGCGGAGACGATCGAGTGGATCCACGAGCACGGCGGCGTCGCGATCGTCCCGCATCCGTTCCAACGCTCGCGTCACGGCGTCCGAGAGCGAAATATTCCCGTTCCGAACACTGATGACAAGGGTGACGGGGCTGACGACTCCCCCGATTCAGCCGTCGCGATCGACGAGGTCGACGCGGTCGAGGTGTTCAACGCGTGGCTGTTCACCGGCTATCGCAACCGCCGCGCGCGGCGATTCGCCGCGAAACACGACTATCCGGGCGTCGCCGCCAGCGACGCGCACAACCTGGAGTACGTCGGTCGCGCGTTTACCGAACTCGAGATCGGGGGCCGCGACTCCGTCTCGGAAGTTACGGCTGACGACGTCCTCGACGCGATCCGCGAGGGGACGACGACCGTGAACGGCCGGCGCGCACCCGTCCCGATGGCAGCGAAACACTACGTCGTTGCCGCCGCGCGTAAATCCGGCTATTACGCACGGACCGGCGCGAAACGGAGTGCGACCGGCGCGAAGTGGGCCGTCACCGAGGCGGTCTCATCGGTTCGCGTCGCCGCTTTTCAGGCGATCCACCGTGCCGGCCGAGCGCTCTCGTGGGTGGTCTGAACCTGACGCGGCGACGCACGAATCCACCACCCGGCTTGTCGGAGAGCGGGGTTTTTGCACGCGGACACGAAACGAACGATCATGAGCCACGACAGACGCGAAGCCGGCTTCAAACGACGGACGCGGGTCGACGAGGCGTTGGCGACGCTGCTCGACGCGGCCGACGCGCACGGTCGAACCGAGTCGGTCCCGTTGGCCGACGCCGACGGCCGAGTCCTCGCCGAACCGGTCGACGCGCCCGCCCCCGTTCCGAGCTACGACCGGGCGGCGATGGACGGGTACGCTGTCCGCGCCGAGGACACGTTCGGCGCGTCCGACCGCTCCCCGGCGGTGTTACGGACGGCGGCGACCGAGGCCGAATCGGTCGCTCCCGGTGAGGCCGCGCGGGTCCACACGGGAAGCGCGCTCCCCGAGGGAGCCGACGCGGTTGTCATGATAGAGCAGGTCGAGACAGTCGGTGACGAGGTGGAGACGTTCGACGCGGTTGCGACAGGCGAGAACGTCGGTGACGCCGGTGAAGACGTCGCCGAGGGTCAGCGACTCTTCGATCGGGGCCATACGCTCCGGCCCTCCGATCTGGGGCTCTTGAAATCCGTCGGACTCGATGCAGTCTCCGCCTTTGAGCCCCCGACCGTCGCGGTGATACCGACCGGCGAGGAGCTTGTACAGGCCGATCCCGGTCCCGGAGAAGTAATCGAGACGAACGGGTTGACCGTCTCACGGCAGGTTGAGCGGTGGGGCGGGACGGCTCTGTACCGCGACGTGGTCACCGACGACGAGGCGGCGTTGACGGCCGCGATCGAGACCGAACTCGATGCCGACATCGTCGTCACCACCGGAGGCTCCTCTGTCGGCCAGCGGGACCTTCTTCCCGAGGTAGTCGACCAGCTCGGCTCGGTCCTCGTTCACGGCGTCGCGCTCAAGCCGGGCCACCCCGTCTGTCTCGGGGAGGCGTCGGGAACGCCGATCGTCTCGCTACCCGGCTATCCCGTCGCGTGTATCGTTAACGCCGCACAGTTCCTCCGACCGCTTCAAAAGCGGGTCGGCGGGACCACCGCAGAGCCGTTCCCGACACGCCGTGCCGTCCTCGACCGGAAAGTGGCGAGCGAACCCGGGACCAGAACGTTCGCCCGGGTGGCGCTCTCTGCGGCCGACGCGCGTTCCGACGACGATACCGACGTCCCGGGTGTCACCGACGAGCTCCCGTCTGCGACGCCGACCCGTGCGAGCGGCTCTGGGATCCTGTCGAGCGTCGCGCTCGCCGACGGTTGGGTCGTGGTCCCCGAGCCGAGAGAGGGACTCGACGCCGGTGAGATCGTCGACGTGGAGCTGTGGGAGGTGACCGAATGAGCGATCGCAAGGAGTTTCGCGACCTCGCATCTCCCGAGGCGGCTCACGACGCGATCGCCTCGCTCGATCTCTCGCCGGAGCCGGAGACGGTTCCGTTGGGCGAGGCGCGCGAGCGCGTTCTCGCAGAACGTATCGACGCCGCGATCGACGTGCCCGGCTTCGACCGGGCGTCGATGGACGGGTACGCGGTCCGCGCACGCGACACGTTCGGCGCCGACGAAGCCGATCCGGCCGAACTCGATCTCGTCGGTGCGGTCCACGCGGGAGCGACGCCGTCGGTGACAGTCGACGCCGGAACCTGTGCAGAGATATCCACGGGCGCCGTGATGCCGGACGGCGCCGACGCTGTGGTGATGGTCGAGCGAACCGACGAGATCGGAGGGACTGCCGGCGACGATACGCCCGACCGGATCGCGATCCGGACCGCGGTTGCGCCCGGCGATCACGTGATGAGCGCAGGCGCGGACATCGCGGCCGGCGCTCGGGCGTTCGGTCCCGGAACACGTCTCACACCCCGCGAGATCGGTCTCTTGTCGGCGCTTGGCGTCGATCGGGTGCCGGTCGAAGGGAAGCCACGTGTCGGGATCGTCTCGACCGGAGACGAACTGGTGCGGCCCGGCGAGCCCCTCGATTCATCCCGCGGCGAGATCTACGACGTGAACTCGATGACGATCGCCGCCGGCGTGACGGAGGCGGGCGGGGAGCCAGTCCTCTACCCGCACGCCGGCGACGACTACGCGGAGATGGAGCGGCTCCTCCGCCGAGCGGCCGACGAGTGTGACTTGGTGCTCTCGTCGGGGTCGACCTCGGCGAGCGCCGTCGACGTCATCTATCGGGTTATCGAAGAGCGTGGGGAACTGCTCCTCCACGGTGTCGCCGTCAAGCCCGGTAAGCCGATGCTCGTCGGGCGCCTTGACCGCGGTGGGAGCGAGGCCGAGGACGGCAGTACCGGCACCGCTACCACTGAGCGCACCGGCGAGTCAGCGTACGTCGGTCTCCCCGGCTACCCGGTGTCGGCGCTCACGATCTTCCGGACCTTCGTCGCGCCCGCGATCCGCGAGGCGGCCGGCCAGCCGGAGCCCGCGACGGCGACGATCGACGGTCAGATGGCCGTTGGCGAACGATACGGCGAGGGTCGACTTCGACTGATGCCGGTCGGCCTGCTCGACCTCGGCGAGGCTAACACTGACGACCAGGGGGATCAAGAGCTTCCGCTCGTCTATCCTGTCGACAAGGGGTCGGGCGCGACGACGAGTCTCGTCGAGGCCGATGGTATCGTCGCCGTCGATCCGGACACCGAGTACCTCGACGAGGGTGAGCGCGTCACCGTCCGACTGTTCTCTCCGGACGTCCGTCCGCCGACACTGCTTGGCGTCGGCGAAGATGATCCAGCGATGAACCGACTCCTCGACCAGGTGGGGAATCCGCGGTACCTCCCGGTCGGTTCACGGGAGGGGCTGCGACGGTTACGCGACGGCGTCCCGGATCTCGCGGTGGTCGCCGGACCGACTGACCGGGTGGTCGAAACGGTCGAGCTCGGCGGCTGGAGCCGCGAATGGGGGCTCGTCGTTCCCGCGGGCAATCCGGACGACGTGAACGGGCTCGGTTCGCTCGTCGACCGCGACCTCCGGTTCATCAACCGCTCGCCCGACTCCGGGCTCCGGCGGAGCTTCGACGATGCGCTCGACGAACTCGCCGAGGAGCGATCCGAGTCACAGGCCGAGCTCACGGCTCGTATCGGCGGCTACGGGCTCACGGTGCGCGCGTTCGAGAGTCCGGTACGAAAGGTGTTGGCCGGCGACGCCGACGTGGGTCTCGGACTGCGGGAGACCGCGGAGCGTCTCGACTGCGGGTTTGTTTCGCTCGGCGAGCAGCCGGTCGCCGTTCGCGCGTCTCCGGCACGGGCCGATCGACGACCCGTTACCGAAGTTGCGGACGCGCTCGCCGCCCCGGAGGAACTCGATGATCTGCTCGCCGATCTGGCCGGCTACTCGCGGAACAGCCGGAACGATCCCTGACCGACTACCACCTCGGCTGTATCACCGTTAGTCGAGCTGGTGACCCTCATATCGCTGACGCCGATCGAGCCGCCGGACCTGACGACCTCGGCCTCCGCCCGGAGGTCACCGGTCGCCGGACGGAGGTAGTTGGCGTTGAGGTTCACGGTGGCGACGCCGCCGGCGTACGGGTTTTCGAAGACGGTTCGCTGTGCAACTCCGCCGGCGGTATCGATCAGTGTCGCTGCGACGCCGCCGTGGATGGTGCCGCCATCCGCGTTCGTCAGCTTGTCGTCGAACGGAATCGAGAGGACGATCCGGCCGCGCTCGACGACGTCGACCGAGGTGTTCAGCCACGAAAGGTACCCGTGTTCCTCTTCGATGCGCCGCTCGATGATCTCCACCACGTCCGCCGGCAACGGCTCCATCTCCGCGATATCACTCTGGTCCATACGGCTTTCTCTCTGCGGTCCGGCTTGTAGCCCTCGAAACGCGCGACAACCGTCGGGAGGTTGCAATCGATCGCGTACGGACGATCTCTTATCAGAGATGCCGCACCATCCGCCTCGTGACCTGACGTGTCGCCCGCGGTGGCCGAGGCCGGCGTCCGGCGCACCACCGCGGGCTGATCTCGCGCCGGCTGCTCGCCATTCCTCGGTCGGAGGCCGATAGTCTCCGGCTTATCCGACACCGAGTCGAATCGGGTCATCGCTCGGAACGATGTCGACTGAGACGGTCTCGCCGACCGTGAACTCCCCGTCCGGACAGACGACCTTCGCCCCGTATCTCGCATCCTTCGCCGCGAACAGCGACAACCCTACCACTCGCTCGCCGTTTGCGAGCACGTCCACCGAGTCCCACGCGATCCCGCGACTCGCAGCGGCTCCGACTCGTGTGCCCAAGAGCTTCACTGTTGCTCCGTCGGGGATCGATTCGAACGCGCCACCCCCGGCGTAATGCGCGAGCCCGCCGTCCAACGGGATGCCACCGTCACTCGCGATCGCTGCAAAACGCTCCCCACGCGCCGGATGCGTGGGTGTNTCGAGGAGCACGTGTGTCGATCCGCGCTCGATCACGACCCCGGTCCCGTCCCACGAGAGGGGTTCGACCGCAACGTCGGCGTCGACCGGGAGCGATCCGCTTGCTCGGAGTGGGTCGGTCCCGGGACCGCGAAAGCCGAGGTGAACGTGATTATCCACCCACTGGCCGAAGAAGCCCGAGCGCGTCATCGGACCGAGCGTGTCGCCGACGGCGATCCGATCGCCGGGAGCGACTCTCGGAATCACGTGGAGGATCCGAGCGACGGTTCCCAGTTCGGCACCGACCACCCGGCACCAGTCGTCGTCGAGGTCGACGACGATGAGGTGATCCGTGTCGGCGGCGTACGGTCGATTCGGACAGCCGACGGTCCTGGTATCACGGACGACTCCGGCGACCGGAGAGATACCCCACTCGCTTGCTGGATACAAGTCGATCGCACACCCGTCGTCATGTGCGGGGTACGGCGAATTAAACCGCGAGAACCGCTGGTACCGATGGAGAACGTCGGCAGGTAGCGTCACGATCATGCTCGCCGCCCCCGGTATTGACGACCCGATCGCCGCCGCCGACTCTCGGACTCGCGGTCAGTCATCTGCCGCCTCAATCCCCGATATTGCGAACCGAGCACCGCCGCGGTCGGACGCGCCGACGGAGAGCGTCCACCCGTGTGCCTCTGTGATGTCGCCAACGATGGCGAGACCGAGACCCGTTCCGTCACCGAGCGACACGCCGCGTTCGGTCACGTGCGATCGCTTCGCCGGTGGTATCCCCGGACCGTCGTCGCTGACCGCAAGTGTGAGGCCGTCGTCACGACGCTCGATGTCGACTCGGACGGCGGCGTCGTCACCGGCGTGTTCAACCGCGTTCCGGAACAGATTCGAGACGAGCTGTTCGAGCCGGTCGCCGTCTGCAAACACTGTCGCGTCCGACCCCTCGACCGTCAGCGTCGCATCTGCGGTCTCGAGTCGTGACCAGACGCGGCGCACGGTCGAATCGATCGACACTCGGTCGACGGAGTCGACGGATTTGCCCGCAGTCGCTAGGGACAGCAGCCCTTCGATCAGTTCGTCCATCCGATCATGGGCAGTTGCGGCTCTATCGAGCGTCTCCTTGCTCTCACCGTCGTTATGACGGGCGAGTTCCACCGCCGCGCTCGCGGCCGCGAGCGGATTCCGTAGGTCGTGAGAAACGACCCCGGCGAAATCCTCTAAGCGCTCGTTCTGGCGCTTGAGCTCCGCCTCGCGTCGTTCTAACTCCGCCTGCCGCTGCTCCCTGGCGGTCACGTCTCGGAGAAGAAACACGTGTCCGCGGTCGGTTCCCCGAGGGTCCGTGATCGGATCCTCCTGAATATCGAACTGCCGACCGCCGATGGTGATCGGATGTCTCACGCCAACTTCCAGTTGCGGGAACACGGTCGACAGCGAGGAGTCGACCGCATCCGGTGGCAGCATCTCCTCTGCAGCCGGGTTGAGATCGCGGATTCGGCCGTCCGATCCCGCCACGATGACGGGGTCCTGAATGACTTCAACAGCGGTGTCACGGGCGACCACTGCGGCGTCCAGCGTTCCGAGCCAGAATACGGTCCCGTACAGGAAGACGCCGTGAACGACGAGGGCGGCCGGGTACCACTCCACGTTCGGGTAGCTCCCTAGGTCGGCGATCGTAACGAGTCCGGCAAGGAGCGGGAACAGCGTGCTGAGGAGGATCACGAACGTTTGGAGGCGGTAGCGGTTCCCGGTTCGGTTGTATAGGTCGATAACAACCAGCATACCCACGATACAGAGACCGTAGGCGTACAGCAGGAACGCGACGCTCGCTGGTCCGAATCCGAACGAGAGCAGCGTGAACGGTCCATCGACGACCGGGGTCAGGAACTGTCGGGCGAGCCCGTGGGTCTCGCTCGACCACGCGAGCAACAGCCAGACGAACGCCGGCGTTGCGAGTGCGACGATCCGGTCTTCGGTCCGCCAGCGGTCGTGACCGCTGAACGCCAACACGAATGCTATCCAGAGGACGGGAACCGCCGCGACGAGCGGGGTCGAGAGATTGAGTGCCACGGTCATTGCCAGTTCGCTCGCGCTGACGATTCTGACCCCATACAGAAGCGAGATGCCGCCGCCACACAACAGATAGAGCGCGACCTCGACCCCGCCCGGCTGGTCGTGCCGGTGCCAGGCCACACGACCCAGCAAGAGCCCGATGATCCCGGAGAGCAAGCAGGCGGTCAGGTACGCCTGCACCGGTAACGCGCCGAGGTCGCTCATTGATATCGAAACCACTCCGAGAGCGGTCAAAACGTTTGTGTCATGCGACGACCCGACACACAGATCCCCGTCTTCTCTTCACAACCGCCTTGTCTGTCCGCGCCGTCGTCCTCGATATGCGAGTGCTGAGGGGGTGCACAACGGATCCGGAGTCCGACCGTGAGTGGACGGCATCACTACTCAGGTCCGCAGCGGACGGCACGCCGGGGATCCGAGTCTGGACGCCTCCCCGACAGGTCGCCTTCGGCCGTCGCGACGCTCGCGAATCCGGGTTTGAGCGAGCGAAACGCCGCGCCGCAGCGGTGGGGTTTCAACCGGTCCAACGGAACGTGGGTGGTCGGGCCGTCGCCTACACGGGCCAAACCCTCGCATTCGCGCACGCCGTCCCGCTCGTGGACGGTGGCCGATCGATAGCCGAACGATACGAGCTCACGACTGACGTCGTCCTGGGCTCGCTCTGCGGGCTCGGTGCGGAAGTCACCGTCGGAGAGCCGTCGGAAGCGTTCTGCCCGGGCGACCACTCGATTCGTGTCGCCGGCGGTGGAAAGCTCTCTGGGATCGCGCAGCGAGTCCGCGCTGACGCGGCTCTGATCGCTGGCTGTCTCGTCGTCGCCGAGGACGATGAGCCCGCAATCGCCGACGTCACCAGGCACGTGTACGATGCGCTGGGGGTTCCTTTTCACCCGAGGACGGTCGGTAGCGTCGCTGCTGCCGGTGGCACGGACGATCCAAAACGGGTCGCTCGGGCGCTCGAGGAAGCGTTTATCGACGGTCCGTGGAGTGACCGAGCCGATCATATCGAGCGAGTCGACAGGGACGGACTGAGCCCGTGACCGGCTGCAGATAGCTGTCACCGCGACGCCAATCTGGCAGCCGACCGGGGTTCACGGTCAGATCGCGCTTTCGACGTGCTTTTTATTCGCGGGAGTCTCGGTTCGCTCATGGCTGAATTCAAAGTCGTCATCGCCGACCCCGACACCGGCGAGACGTTCCAGCGAGAAGTCGACGGACAGGACGCGAACCGATTCCTCGGCCGAGAGATCGGCGACGAGATCGGCGGCGACGCCGTCGGGCTCTCCGAACACACGATCGCGATCACCGGCGGCTCCGACGAGACCGGCCGCCCGATGCGCGAAGACGTCTCCGGCACGCGGCTGAAGGAGCTCCTCCTCGAAGGCGGCGTCGGGTTCAAACCGTCCCGCGAGGGCGAGCGAAAGCGGATTACGGTCCGCGGCCGCGAGATCGACGACGACATCGCACAGATCAACGTCTCCGTCGTTGACGGCGACGATGTCGCCGCCGCACTCGGAGAGGGTGACGCGGACGCCGACGAGGAGTAACGCTCGTTCTCGATGCCTCGTGTTCCCTCCGACGACGAGGGTATCGCCTCGATCCGCGTCTCGCTCGCCCGGAGCGGCGGTACCCGGCGTCCCTGTGTCCGGCTGCCGTCCGACGACGACCTCACAAAGCGCGTCGAATCGGGAGCGTGTGCGTCGCTGTCGATGGCTTCGGGTGACGTGGTCCGGGTCGTGATCGACCGCGAAGAGCGGTATGCACCGGTGACCGCCGACAGCGGCGGACGACTCATCAGAGGGGCGTTCGACAACCGGCGGCTCGCTCGCGAGACCAGCGAGGGAACGAACCGACTGGCCGAGTGGCTGGCCGAACGCGGACGTGGACCGGGCGATAGCATCGTGCTCGATGTCGTCGTGCCCGGAACGCTGTACGGTCTCCGTATTCCCGGTGAGCGGACGGTGTACGAGGCGAACCGTGGGCCGCGGTCGTCGCTGGCGGATATCGCCCGCGACCTCGACGGCTGAAGCTTGATAACCGCGCGTCCCTCACTCGGTAGCGGCGTGCCGAATCGCTTATTCTCGCTCGGATCCGATCCTCTCGTATGAAAGAGGTCGACGCGGATCTGACGGCGCTCGACCGCGGGATCATCAACGCCTTCCAGGGCGGATTCCCCGCCACTGAACGACCCTTCGAGCCTGCTGCGGCTGCGTTACGGGACCGCGGCGTCGACGTGACGGGTCCGGAGCTGTGCGAGCGCGTCCGACAACTCGACGAAGAGGGGATCCTCTCGCGGTTCGGGGCACTCGTCAACGCTGAGGAGATCGGCGGTGCGGCGTCGCTCGTCGCACTGCATGCCCCGGAAGACCGATTCGACGAGGTTGTCGAGCAGATCAACGAGTTCGACGAGGTCGCACACAACTACGAGCGTGAACACCCGCATCTCAACGTCTGGTTCGTCGTGAGCGTCGCGGACCATCCCGACCCAGACAAAGACGGGAGCGACCGGGTCGAAGAGGTGCTCTCCGAGATCGAGTCGGTCACCGGCCAAGAGACGTATAACCTCCCGAAACAGCGGGAGTTTCACGTCGGCGCGAAGTTCCTCGTCGACGGACCGGTCTCTGACGGCGCCATCGATCTGTCTGGTCTCGGCCCCGACGTGTCGCCGAGTGGTCGCTCGACGCTCACCCCCGACGAGCGCGACCTCGTCGTGGAGATCCAGGGCGGGCTCCCGATCACGGAGACGCCGTACGCCGACATCGCCGACCGACTTGCGGTGGACGTCGGCTGGGTAATCGAGACGATCAAGCGATTCAACGTGGAGGGGAAGGTACGCCGTATCGGCGTCATCCCCAACCACTACGCGCTCGGGTACACGGAGAACGGGATGACGGTCTGGGACGTTCCGGCGGATGTGCTTGATGAGGTCGGTCCGGCGGTCGCGAGCCTCGATTTTGTCACGCACTGCTACGAGCGCCCCAGACACGCCGGCGTCTGGGAGTACAACTTCTTCGCGATGACGCACGGGCGGACGGAAGCGGAAAGCGATCGCCGGATTGCGGAGGTGAAAGCGCTGATGGACGAGTACTGGGATGTGAGCGCGAACGATTGGGACACGCTGTTCTCGACACGGATTCTGAAGAAGACGGGGATCCGCATCGCCGACCGTGCTGACAGCAACACCGCGTGATCCCACTCTACCACGACTTCAGCGACGAGACGGTGCTGGTGTTCGGCGGCGGCTCCGTCGGCGCGCGGAAGGCGTTACGCTTCGCCAACGATGCCGACGTCGTCGTCGTAAGCCCGACGTTCGACGACCGGCTCGTCGATATCGAGAACGCGGACGACGGGTCGCGCTCAGATCCCACCGGCCCGAACACGCCCGCTATCGAACTGGTCCGTGCCGCCCCGGCTCCCGATGCGGTCCGCGACTGGGTCGACCGATTCGCTCCGGCCCTCGTCGTCGCTGCGACGGACGACGCCGCTGTCAACGCGGCGGCGGAGGCGGCCGCGTTCGACGCCGGGATACTTATCAACCGAACTGATGTTTCCGGTAGCCGCGAGGCGAGCAGCGTAGTCGTTCCGGCGACCGTCGACGACCACCCAGTCCGCGTCGCGCTCTCGACAGGCGGCGCGAGTCCGGCGCTCTCGAAGGCGCTCCGCGAGCGAATCGAGGCTGAGATCGACGGAGCGGGCGCCATGGCAGAGCTGTCCGGACAGCTCCGACAAGAGCTCAAAGACCGGAACATAGGGCCCGAGAAGCGCCGGGAAGCAATCCGTCACGTGGTCCGATCCGACGGGGTTTGGAAGGGTTTACAAAAGGGGGGATCCAACGGTCGTCAAGAGGCGTATTCAGTGATCGAAGAGGTACTTGAACGATGAGAGACACCGGCGCTATCACGGGGGTGAGCGTCGCCCACTCCCGCGCGTCTGTCGACGAAATCGAAGCGGCCGGCGGTGACGGGGTCCGCGCCACCGTCTCGGACCTGCTCGCTCGTGAAGGGGTCGAGGAGGCGTTCGCACTCCAGACGTGTAACCGTTCTGAGGCGTTCGTCGTCACCGATCGGACCGTCGACGGGACGGTCGCGCTGGAGTCGTTCGCCCCCGATGTCCGGAGCGGGGCGCTTCGACATCTCGGTCACGAAGAGAGCTTGGAGCACCTGATGAGAGTCGCCGCCGGGTTGGAGTCGCTCGTGCTCGGTGAAGACCAGATCATCGGCCAGCTCCGCGAGGCGTACGAGGAGTCGAAGTCGGCCGGAGGCATCGGTCCCGTGTTAAAAGATGCGGTGACGAAGGCGCTTCACGTCGGCGAGCGCGCGCGAACGGAGACGTCGATCAACGAAGGCGTGGTGTCGCTCGGCTCGGCCGCAGTCCGACTGGCCGCGAGCGAGATCGACCTGACCGACGGCTCCGCCGTCGTGGTCGGTGCGGGCGAGATGGGAACGCTCGCCGCCCGTTCGCTCGACGACACTGCTGTCGGCGAGATCGTCGTCGCGAACCGGACCGTTCCCCACGCGGAGTTCGTCGCCGAAGAGGTCGAGACCCCGGCAGAGGCGGTCCCGTTGGCTGACCTCTCGGCGGTGATCCCCGAGGCGGACCTCGTTATCTCTGCGACCGGCAGCCCCAACCCAGTTATCGAGTCGAAACACCTCACGGGGGCCGACCGGCTCGTTTGTATCGACATCGCGCAGCCGCGCGACGTCGACCCCGCGGCTGCGAGCCACTCCGGCGTGAGCTTGTACGATATCGACGCGTTGGAAGATGTCACTCGGCGGACCCGCGAGAGCCGCGAGGAGGAGGCCCGAGAGGTCGAGGCGATAATCCGCGAGGAGCTCGACCGCATCCTCCAGGCGTACAAGCGCAAGCGGGCCGACGACGCCATCTCTGCGATGTACGCCGGCGCCGATCGGATCAAGGCCCGCGAGGTCGATCGGGCAGTCTCACGGCTCGAAGCGCACGGTGAGTTGAACGACGAGCAGCGCACGACCGTCGAAGATCTGGCCGACTCGCTCGTCGGGCAGCTGCTCGCGGCTCCCACCCGCTCGCTTCGGGACGCGGCCGGCGAAGACGATTGGGAGACGATCCGCACCGCGCTCAAGCTGTTCGATCCCGAGTTCGACGCGCCGCCCAAACGGCCGAGTGAGGCCGGTTCAGGGCCCGAACCAGTCGGCGCGGAATCGGGACCGCCGGAGTCGGTCAGCGAGGAGCTCGACGACTGAGCCCGGCGGACGACAATCGTGGCACCCGTGCCGATCCGTGGTTCGCCGTCTTTTATTTGAATTGGCGCACACCTGACCGTATGGATCTATCCGAGTACGTTCAGCGGCTCGACGACCGGATCGATACGGCCGCCTACGCCGACGTCGATCCGAGCGAGAACGGGTTACAGGTCGGGCCGGGCGACGGGGAGCGCCCCGTCGGCATCGATGTCGATCGCGTCGCGTTCGCGGTCGACGCTGCGGTCGCGACTATCGAAGCCGCGGCCGACGCGAACGCCGATGTCCTCGTCGTCCACCACGGAATATCGTGGGGAGGTATCGATCGCGTCACGGGTCGAGCGTACGACCGGATCGCGGCGCTTGTCGAGCACGAGATCGCGCTGTACGTCTCGCACCTCCCGCTCGACGGGCACCCCGAACTCGGGAACGCCGCCGGCGTCGCCGAAGCAGTCGGAGTCTCGAACCGAGAGCCGTTCGGCGAGCTTGGTCCCGTCACGATCGGAACGCTCGGCGAGACGGCAGCACCCGTCGCAGTCGACACGATACGTGCGGAACTCGACGCGTTCGAGGGTCAACCCGAAAGCGACTCGGGTGGGACCCGCGTTCTCGACTTCGGCCCGGAGCGGATCGAGCGGGTCGCGATCGTCACCGGCTCAGGCGCCGACTGGCTCGACGAGGCGGTCGCCGCCGAGGCCGACGCGCTGATCACCGGCGAGGGGAAACAGCAGGTGTACCACGAGGCCCGGGAGGCCGGGATTACCCTTTTCCTCGCCGGCCACTACGCGACGGAGACGTTCGGCGTCCGGTCGCTGCAGTCGCTGACCGAGGAGTGGGGCGTGGAGACGGCGTACTTAAGCCACCCGACACGGCTTTGACATCCTCCCCGCGCTAAAGCGCGAGGCTTTCTCCTCGATTCTCCGTAATCGGTGCTCTACGCCGAGCCGTCGCCCCCGAACGCAACCCTTACCGCCGGCCTCCTCGCAGTCCGAATATGCGCGATCACTTCGAGATCCGGGGCCACGACGCGGCGGGCCGAATCGGCCGGCTGAAGGTGCCCCGAGCCGGTGTCACCGTCGAGACGCCGGCGTTGTTACCGGTCGTCAACCCCAACGTGGTCACGGTGGAGCCGAGCCGGCTCGCTGACGAGTTCGGTGCGGAGATGCTGATCACCAACTCCTACATCATCCGGAGCACGGACCGGATCCGCGACCGCGTGCTCGATCAGGGGCTCCACGATTTCCTCGGGTTCGACGGCGCGATCATGACCGACTCCGGGTCGTTCCAGCTGGCCGAGTACGGCGACATCGACGTGACGACCGCGGAGATCATCGAGTTTCAGCGGCGGATCGGCAGCGACGTCGCCACTCCAGTCGACGTGCCCACACCGCCGGATGTTGACCGCGAGCGCGCGGAACGCGAGTTGGAGACGACGAAGCAGGCCCTCGCCGACGCCGAGTCGGCTGAGACCGGCGAGATGCTCGTTAACGCGCCAATTCAGGGGTCGACGTTCCCCGACCTGCGCGAGGAGGCCGGACGCCATGCGACTGCGACCGATCTCGACGTATTCCCCGTGGGTGCGATGGTCCCGCTACTCAACTCGTATCGCTACGCCGACGTCGTCGAGGCGGTGCGCGCGGCAAAGCGCGGGCTCGACTCGGACACCCCGGTTCACCTGTTCGGCGCGGGCCATCCGATGATGTTAGCGTTGGCGGTCGCGGCCGGCTGTGACCTGTTCGACTCGGCCGCCTACGCGCTGATGGCCCGTGACGGTCGGTATCTGACCGTCTCGGGGACCGAACACCTCGAGGAGATGGAGTACTTCCCCTGCTCGTGTCCGGTCTGTGCCGAGCACACGCCCGCGGAGCTCCGAGAGCTCGACGAGTCGGGAGAGACGAGCGACAATACGAGCGCCGACGCGGGGCGTTCGGCCGAACAGCTCCTCGCCGAGCACAACCTCCACGTCACCTTCGAAGAGCTTCGCCGGGTGAAAGCCGCGATCCGATCCGGAAACCTCCTCGAACTCGTCGACCGCCGCGCCCGCGGCCACCCGGCGATGCTCGACGGCTACCGAACCCTGCTCGATCACGCCGACGAACTGGAACGGACCGATCCCGTCTCGAAAGACGCCTTCTTCTACACCTCTCACGAGTCGGCTCACCGGCCGGAGGTCGACCGCCACCACGATCGACTCGCGCGGCTGTCGGTCCCCGATCGGCTGCTGCTCACGGAGTCGAACGCGCCGTCTTCGCACGACTACGACGCGGTGTGGCGAGTCAAACCCCCGTTCGGACCGTTCCCGCGGGCGCTCTCGGAGACGTATCCGCTCACGGCGGAAGTCCCCGAGCAGCTTGACGACGCGGCGCAGGTCGCGGCGGCCGACGGGGTCGCGAGCCTCGCGACCGCGAACCCGGAAACGTCGATAACGCTCGGACACGACGACTGGCCCGCCGCGGCGCTGGAACGACTGCCCGAGCGAGTCGAGACGGAGAACCTGCAGTCGCTCGGCCGGTAGTCAGGCGGGAGTTCTGGACTCCGACGGAGGGTAGGACGGTGAAAGCGCTAGCTCACTCGTCTTCTGTTGATCGTCCCGTTTTGACGGTGAGAACCGGCACGTCTGACTTTCGAAGGATCTTCTGTCCTGGTCGACCGAACACCGCCCCGCTGAGGCCAGATCGCCGTTGCCCCCCGATCACGATGTAGCGAGCGGCGTTCTGTTTGGCATAGAGGACGATTTGGCTCGCCGGATCACCGACCAGTCCTACCGTGGTGGCAGTCTCGACGTCGGCTTCCTCGGCTACCGCCTCCGCTTCCCGCTTCGCCGCCGACCTGATTTCGCTCATTTCGACACCTCGCCCGGTTCGATCCGAACGATTCTGCTGTCGTTCGACGAACTCCAGCTGAGTCATCACGTGTACGACGTGTAGCGGCTCGTCGAATCGATCTGCGAGTACAGCCGCCTGTTCGACCACTCGGTGTTCGTCTGCAGAGCGTTCAACCGCAGCAACAACAACCATACTGCTCTATCTCACCCCGGCTACATAGGCACTCCTCACGAGATGTGAGGTCGCGACGACCGCGGGATCGGGCGTTAGTCCTCGGTCGTCGGCATGCGCTTCGAGTAGTCCCAGGTGTGGAGCCGTTCGGGTTCGATCCGAACGCGAACCTCCTCGCGCTCGGGTCGAAGCAGCCGATCGCCGACCTCGTTGTCGACCCCACCGAGGTACCGTACCAGTAGGGTGCGGAGCAGCGTTTTGTCCTCGTCGACCGACACCGCTGCGTGGCCGCGTCCCCTGACGCCTTTATACGGCGGATCGTTCGTCGACACCTCGAAAGAGACGTGGTCGTCGTGTGAGAGGAAGTCGACGAGGTCGGCGTCCGCGCTGGTCGCACAGTTGATCGCGCCGTCCCACGAGAACCACAGCGAGACGATCCACGGCGCGTCGCGCGGGGTTCGACAGCCGATTCGGACCGGCACCGTCGTCGCTTCTAGAAACTCGTCGACCCGATTCTGGTCCCACGGTCCGGACGGCTCCATGTTACCTCTTCGAGCGGTTCCGGGGTAACAATTGCGGCGAGATCGGCGAGGTGCAATCGTCCGAAGCGATTCCCCGCCGACGGGACCCTCTCGACGAGCCGCGGAACACAAGAGAATTGACCGTCGCCCTGCGAAACCAACCATGACCGACTACTTCGAAGTCCACGAGCGCGACGGCGCCGCCCGGCTCGGGGAGCTCCGACTCGCCGACGCCGTGACGACGCCGGCGCTCGCGGACCCCTTCGTTGCGGACGCGGGAAGTCTCTGGGCCGGCGACCGCAAAGTGCCCGACGGCGACGAGGACTCGCTGACGATCCTGCCACACCGGTCGTTCCCGGCCGGCACCCGCGCGGAGGTCCGCGAGTCGTTCGCAGTCGATCACCCGGACGTCGGCTTTCCGTCTGCAGCCGTCGTCGATAGCGAGGGCGCCCGCGACGTCGGCGCCGACGCGTACCTGCTCGCAGACGCGCAGGGGTTCGTCGGCCACGGCGAGGCGTTTCGCGACGCGATCCTGTCGGCGAAGCGGTCGCTACCGGCGGACACCGCCCTGTTTCTGTCGGGAATCTCGACGCCCCGAAACGTCGCGACGCTCGCGGCCGCTGGCGTCGATCTGGTCGACGGGACGCTCGCGCGAGCGAAGGGGATGGAAGGGAAGTACCTCACCGCCGACGCGGAGCACTTCCTCGAGGACCTCACGGAGCTTCCGTGTGCTTGCCCGGCGTGCGCGAAGCCGCGCTCCGAGTTCTCCCGCGCCGACTGCGCCGAACACAACGTCAACGCGCTCGAAGCCGAACTCCGGCGCGTCCGCGAGCGGATCCGGTCCGGCCGGCTCCGTGATTACTTGGAGGGACAGGCGCGACACGAGGGGTGGCTCACGGCGACGCTCCGGGAGTTCGACGATCAGTGGGGGTACGCCGAGGAGCGGACTCCGATCCTCCGGGACGCCGAGATCACCGCCGCGTCAGCGGAGACGCTCGACCGCGTGGAGATCCGTCGATTTGCGGACCGCGTGACGAGCCGATATCAGAACCGGTTTCGGGACCAGCCACTGGTGTTGGTGCCCTGCTCGGCGACGAAGCCGTACAGCGACTCGCAGAGCCACCGACAGTTCCACGACGCGATCAAGTGGCGGGGTCACACCGTTTCGATGACCTCGCCCATCGGTGTAGTGCCCCAAGAGCTGGAGACGACGTATCCCGCCCAACACTACGACGCGGTCGTCACCGGCGACTGGAGCGAAGACGAGATCGAATTCGTCGCGGAGGTGCTGCGCCGATATCTGACGCGAACCGACTACTCGCGCGTGATCGCACACGTTCCCGCGGACGGCTACCGCGAAATCTGNGAGCGCGTCGAGCGCGATCCCGCGATCGACGTCCCGTTCGAGTACACCTGCGTCGACCACCCGACGACAGACGAGTCGCTCGGCGAGTTGAACGCCGCACTGCACGGCGAGCCGGCCTACAGCAAGCGCGAGCGCGAGCACAACACGGTCAAAGCGATCGCCGACTACCTGCTCGGCGACGGTGCGGGCGACGAGCTGTTCGGCGGGCCGGACGACGACGTCTCGATCCGTACCACGGGTCGGTACCCCAAGCTGCAGGTGTGGGGCGACGACCCCGACGCCGGACGAGAGGGCGAGCCGGGTGAGCAGCTCGCCACGATGGTGCCACAGTACGGCACCCTTTCGTTCACTCTCGCCGGCGCGCGGCGCTGGGACGCCAGCGACGCCCCGACGAAGCGCGTCGAGATCGACGAATTCGTACCGCACGGCTCCGTACTGGCGCCCGGCGTCGTTGACGCGGACGACGCGATCCGCGTCGGCGACGAGGTCGTCATCGAGGGCCCGAAGGCGTTCGCGGTGGGGCGTGCGGAGATGTCTGGCCCGGAGATGGTCGACTCCACGCGGGGCGTCGCCAGTGAGGTCCGGCACGTCGACGAGAAATAGCGTCTGATAACCCACCGATTACATCCGCCGAATCAGTAGCTTCAAAACCGCGCCGGCCGGATGCTCGACTATGGCGCTCGAAAAGGACGTGGACTGTCCGTCGTGTGGAGATTCCCAGTCGTTCTACCGGACCGCGGCGATGACGCTCCACCTCGGCGAGAAGACGAAGTGGCGCTGTCCCGAATGCGGCTACGGCTACGTCGAGATCAACGGGATCAACACGCTCCCGGCCTGAGGCCGGACCAAACACCTCCCGATTCACTCCGCACCAACTTCGCGGCCAAGTCGGACCCCGACTACGCCACGGCACCGACCAACTCGATCAGCAGAGTCAAGGACGCGACCGACGCGACCGTCGTGACGAACACGTTCAGCGAGGCGAATTCGGCGTCGCCGCCGAGCTCGGTCGCGAAGACGTACGTCGACACCGCAGTCGGCGTCCCGAGCATGACGATCCCGGCGGTGAACGTCGCGGCGTTGACGCCGAGTAGCGTGAGGACGACCCACGCGATCGCGGGCATACAGCCCAGCTTGAGTGCGACCACTGAAGCGGTCGCTCCGCGGTCGATCGTTGTCGAGTCGACGTGGAGGCTCGCACCGACGCAGAGCAGCGCGAGCGGGAGCGCCAGCGCTCCGACCCAGTCGAGGGCGGTCGCGGTGGGCACGCCGAGATCGAACCCGCCGATCGCCATGCCGATTACGAGCGCGATGAGCACTGGGTTGCCCGCGAGCGACCGGAGGTGCCGCCCCAGTGCGCCCTCGGCGTTTTCTCCGTTCATCGATACCAACAGGACCACCGTCAGCGGCACCTGCATCAGCGCGCCGATGCCGAGGATGACGCTCGCGATCGCGGTCACCTCGGCATCGAAGGTCGCCGCGACGAGTGGGACGCCGAGATAGCCGAGATTCGAGTGATACGACTGGACGACGGCGACGCTCCGGCGCGCGCCAGGCGATCGATGTCGGTGGACTACCGCCGCGACGAGGGTGGTACGGACGCGAGTCGGAACGCGACACGAAACTCACAGAGTGATCGGCCCCAGAGGCGATTCGCTGGGAGTACGGGTGCGAATACGACGATATAGCCGTATTAAAAACGGAGACTGACCCCCGAGTGGTCGGTTCGATAGCGCTGCGAGTCGTCGGGTAACGCGACAGTGGGTCCGGACAGCTGTTCGACGCGGCATCGTCTGGTGTGGGCGAGCGTCTGGACCGATCGCTTATATTTCGCTCCGCCGCATCGATCGGGTACTGTGAACGAGCGCGACGCGCTTCGATCCCTCGCGGCCGACCTGCCCCACGCCGGCGACGACGCGGCCGTCGTAGGCGACACCGTCATCACGACGGACATGCTTCACGAACGGACGGATTTCCCCGATGGAACCACGCGGTACACGGCCGGCTGGCGCGCGGTCGGCGCGTCGCTTTCGGACGTCGCGGCGATGGGCGCAGAGGCGACCGCCGCGGTCGCCGTGTACGCAGACGAATCGTTCGACGCCGACGCGCTCGATCGGTTCATCGCCGGTGCGGTCGATGTCTGTGAGACCGTCGGCGCCGAATACGTCGGTGGCGACCTCGACACTCATACGGAGTTCACCACCGCATCGACCGCGATCGGCGAAATCACTGAGCGCGGACCCGTCAGACGATCCGGGGCGAATCCCGGTGACGCGCTCTGTGTCACCGGTGAGTGGGGGCGATCGGCGGCCGCCCTCCGGCTGTTCGAGCGCGGTGACACGAGGTCGGTTGCACGCGCAAACGACCTGTTTCAGTTCACGCCCCGGATCGCGGACGGACTCGCGCTCGCCGGGAACGCGACGGCGATGATGGACTCCTCGGACGGATTCGCACGATCGCTCCACCAGCTCGCGGAGGCGAGCGAGGTCGGGTTCACGGTCGACCGCGACGCGCTCCCGATCCACCCCGCCGTCGACGAGGTCGCCGAGGGTTCAGAAGAGCGGTTCGAGCTAGCCGCCCACTTCGGTGAAGATTTCGAACTCGTCTGTGCGGTCCCCGAGACGGCTCTGGACCGGGTCCGCGAGCGGTGTCCCGGCGGACTGGTCCGCGTCGGATCTGTGGTCAATGTCGCCGCCGACGCCGACGCTGTCGACGTTGTCACTGCCGACGGAGACGCCCTCCCAGATCGGGGATACACACACGGGCAGCTCTGACTCCTGCTCTTATTTTCACACCCGACGTTGCCCGTCGTCGGTATCTGCGGACGATATCGCTTCGGAGCCAGACATCTGCGAGAACGCCGCGAGCAGGCGAGCGATTATGTACCTCGCCCGCCGGGAGAGTACGTATGACTGAGAGCGCTCCGAGCGGACGAGTTGGCTCATTGAGGCCGTCCGTATGACGGTCGCATTCTGGACTCTCGTCGGGTTCGCGACCGTCTCGTGTCTGTTCATGGCGTGGTCGCTCGGTGCCAACAGCAACTCGCCGCCGTTTGCGCCGGCGATCGGCGCGAACGCCGTATCGACGATGCGCGCGGCGTTCCTCATCGGCATTCTCGCGGCGGCGGGCGCGCTGACGCAGGGCGGAGCGATCTCAGAGACGGTGGGTGCCGATCTTATCAACGGCGTCCAGATCACGCCGCTCGCGGCGACGACCGGACTGCTCGTGGCAGCGTCGTTCATGTCGTTCGGCGTGTACAGCGGCTATCCGGTTCCTGCCGCCTTCGCGACGACCGGCGCGATGGTCGGGGTCGGCCTCTCGCTCGGCGGCGATCCCGCGTTCGACACGTACCGTCGGATCGGAACGTTCTGGATGCTCGTTCCGCCCGTCTCTGGCGGGCTCGCCTACCTAACCGCGATACTCCTCCGGCGCGATGACGTCCCCGACACGGTCGGCGTCCCGCTCCTCGCCGGAGTCGTCTCCGGAATCATCGCCAACGTTCGGCTCGGTGTGATTCCACACCCAGACCGCGCACAGGGCTCTGTCGCCGAAGCGGTCGCGAGAGCGATCGGGCGCTTCGTCGACGTACCGACCGTGTTCGGGGTTGAGCCCGTCGTCGTGTTCGCTACCCTTGCGTTCGCCGCCGTCGGCTTCCGCGCTATCCGTCGCCGAACCCAGGACTCCGTCGAGGACGGGATCCGGACGTTCCTGCTCGTCCTCGGGAGCGTCGTCGCCTTCTCCAGCGGCGGGAGTCAGGTCGGGCTGGCGACGGGCCCGCTGGAGAACCTCTACGGAACCGAGCTCGGACTGCCGGCGATCGCCCTGCTCGGCGTCGGTGCGACCGGCATCCTCGCCGGGGCGTGGATGGGCGCGCCACGACTGCTCCAGGCGACGTCCAGAGAGTACGCTCAGCTCGGACTGCGGCGGTCGATCGCGGCGCTCGTTCCGGGGTTCATCATCGCGCAGGCCGCGATCACGCTGGGGATCCCCATCTCGTTTAATAACATCATCATCTCCGGCGTTATCGGCGGCGGGCTCGCAGCGGGGGCCGCCGGGGTCTCGCGGCGCAAAATCGGTGTGACCGTCGGGTTCTGGCTGATCACGCTCGCGACCTCGATCGCGATCGGATTCGGACTCTATCGGGCGTTCTCGACGGTTTTGGGGATGTCCTGACGCGGTCTGGGAAACGTGATCACCGAACGACGGTGACCGTGACGTCCGCGCCGCTGACGACCGTGGTAGCGACCGTCCCAAGGAGTCGCTCGGCGATACCGCGTTGTTCACCGCCGTGGCCGCCCATCACGACGTGATCGACGTCGTGGTCTGCGACGAACGAGAGTATCGTCTCCGCGGGGTCACCGCTCTCCGTCGCCGTTTCGACGGTCCGGTCCGCCGCCGCTGCTCGGGTTTTGGCGTTCTCAACGAGCCGCTCAGCGTGCTCTTCTGCCGCTCGCTCTCGCGTTTCGTCCGGCTCCAGTATTCCGCCCTCCGTCATCCCCGCGTCTAGCGGCGTAACGACGTTCAATACGGTTACCCGGCAGTCGAAAACGGCGAGCGTGTGCGAGAGCGCCTCGTCGGCAAGCGGCGACCCGTCGAGGGGAACGAGTACGTGATCGGGTGTCATACGCTGCGGATCGGGCGGAGCGAATATAAATCCCGAAACCCTCCCGGCGTGCGTGTGCCAGTCCGTCCCGCGCAAGCGAACGGTTTTTGCGTCGACCGACAGGAAGGGACGTATGCACGATGACACCCCCGAGGCGGCCGCCCCGAGAGAGCGGGGCGCGCCCCGCGCCGACGGCGGGACGGAGCGAGCGGACGGACCGACCGAGGACGTCGCGCTCGACCCGTGGGGGTCGGCGTCGGTCGGTGACTACGCGGAGCTATTCGATGAGTTCGGCATCGAGGCGTTCGACGATGTCGCTGACGACGTGGTCGATCCCCACTATCTCATGCGCCGTGGCGTCATTTTCGGGCACCGCGAGTACGACGCGGTCACCGAGGCGATGGCGAACGACGAGCCCTTCGCGGCGCTGTCGGGATTCATGCCCACCGGCGACCCCCACATCGGCCACAAGCTGGTCTTCGACGAGCTGATCTGGCATCAACAGCAGGGCGGCGACGCGTTCGGGCTGATCGCGGATCTTGAAGCGCACTCCGCGCGCGGAATGTCGTGGTCTGAGATCGACGAACACGCGCGGAACTACCTCTTAAGCCTCCTTGCACTCGGATTCGACGCCGAGGACGGAGAGCTGTACCGGCAGTCGGACAACCGGGCGGTGCAAGACCTCGGGTTCGAGCTCGGCTCGAAAGCGAACTTCTCGGAGTTCGAAGCGATCTACGGCTTCGACGGCGAGACGAACATCTCGCACATGCAGAGCGTGATCACCCAGACCGCGGACATCCTCTACCCCCAGCTCGTCGACGAGCCGAAACCGACGGTGATCCCGGTCGGGCCGGACCAAGACCCCCACGTCCGGCTGACCCGCGACTTAGCGACCCGTGTTCGCTACTTCAAGGTGACCGAGGCGTTCGCGAGCTTCGAGCTTGACGACGACGAGCGACAGCTCGTCCGAGCCGCCTACGACGCGCTCGCCGGCGGTGTCAACGATGCCGAGACCGACGTTCGCTGTGCGGACGCCGCCGATTGGCTCACCGATTACGACGCGACATCCGACCTCGTCGACGCCAAGCCGACCGCCCTCGACAAGCTTCGAGCGGGCGGCAAGGAGCCGCTGCGGCCCCGCGTGCGCTTCTTCGACCGCAACGCCACTGACGAGGCGTTCGAGGCGCTGATCGAAGCGATCGATGGCGAGAAACGCGTCTTCGAAGGACACATCGACACGTTCGAGCTCTCTCGGGAGGCGGCCGAGTC
>SL_4KL_010_BRINEDRAFT_10000230_pt1 | contig 27760 bp, 29 predicted proteins | sample SodLak_010_BRINE_2_FD_10664 | JGI IMG/M metagenome (IMG submission 10664) | reverse complement strand
CGAGCAGGTTTCTGAGCAGGTAGTACGAGCCGGTTACCCGACCACCAGCTCCCATTTCAGCGGGTCCAACGATCAGTGCCTTGTGTGCAGGAAGGCCAGCGAACCGCAGGCCGGAAAAGGCGAACAACAACGCGAGGAGGCCAGCACTGCTGAGAATCCAGACGCCACCCTCCGGCACGGAGATGAGCATAATCGGGAAGACGGCGTAGACGAGGAAGCCGGCCGCGACGACCGGTTTCAGGCCAACCCGTTCAGCTACTTTCGCGGCAGGGATCATCACCAGGAGTGCAATCGCCATCTCGAGGCCCAGGAGCAAGCCGAAAAAGGCCGGTGGAGAGAGCGAATCGCCGACGAACGGGAGGGCAAATGGGAGCGACAGCCCGACGGCGAGGAAGTCCGTCACGACGAGGACGAAGAAGATGTAGACCATCCCATTGGCGAACCGAACGAGTGTGTCGCCGACCAGGAGCGGGCGCAACTCCTCGGGCATCTCACGCAGGTCGCGTTTGATCTGGTCGATGCCCTCGAACGACTTCCCGAAACTGTCTTCGCTCGAGTCGTAGAGTCGATGTTGAACGAGCGTCCCGAGGACGCCGAAGACGATGGCGACGACGAGGATGAGCTGGAAGGCCAGGACGACATCGTCGGCAGCGCCGGTAAAGGGAGCGAAGAGTGCCGCGGCGATCAGGGGGCCGATGAGAAATGCCGTCCGGCGGAAACTCTCGGTGCTGGCGAAGCCGGCAGCGAGTTGATTCGGGGACACGGACTGCTTGACGATGGCGTACGTCGCGCCGAGTCCAAATGATTTCCACGCCTGTGCGAAAATGAGACCGACGAAGATCGCCAGGATCGAGAGTTCGACCGGCCCGACGGCGATTCCCGAAAGGAGTGGTGCGGCCAGCCAGATTCCAAAGCCGATCGTCGCGAGCAAGCCAAAGACGGTGAGGGCGTATCGTGAGCCAATCCGGTCGGAGATCGCTCCACCGGGGTAGGGGTACACCGCGCTGATGACGTTCCCGAAACTGCCAAAGAGCCCGATGACGACGGCCGTCGCCCCCAGCGCTGCCATGTACTCCGCCATGTAGCGATTGGTCATCTGAAATCCGAGGCTGAAGGCGAACATCGCCAGTGAGAGGACGAGAACGTCGCGCTCGAGGGCGAAAAACTGTCGCCAGGCGTCGAACGGATCGGCCTCCTCTGCCTGTGGGGCTTCCTCGAGACTCATGCACCGATACGCCCTCTCGAGGGACTATTATGTTTGGGTTTCGGTATCCCCTGTAGGCGGTGGCCCGTTGCTGGTCTGGTGCAGCGAGCCGCTTTCCAGAAGCTTCACCCGCGTCGCGAGGGCGAGAAAGAGCGCGAGGATGGTGAACGTCACCTCGCCAGCGGCGATGACGCCAAGCGCGTCGGCACCGAGGTACATCGCTTCGTCGCGCTCGAGCGGGATCGCGGTGTGGTGGGGCTCGCCGATGATGGGGATGAAGTAGTCGACGATCAGGTTGAACGCGTAGTACNCGGTGGCGACGGCGACGGCCCAGACGGGGAANTCAGTGATTCGGTGNAGGACGAACGCCTGNACNACCATCGCGAGATGGCTCCAGAAGAGGAACTGGTACATCAGCGGATCGAGGAAACTGTAGGCGTCATAGAACGCGACGAGCGTAAACGGCGTCCAGAGGCCGAGGATGATGTTTCCGAAGAACGCAATCGCCGTCAGCCAGGGGAGCTCGTGGCCGAGTTTCCAGGCGGCGAACGCCAGGGCGATGGCGAGCGTTGCGAGCGGGCTATCCGGCACCATCGGCCACATGACCATCGGTGTCGCGGCCAGCTGTTGCTGATAGTACCAGAAACCAAACGCCGTCCCCGCCAGATTGATCGCGACGACGAGCCAGACGAGTCGGAGGCCGAGATCCTCGAGGACCTTCGGAACGGGGGTCAGGTATCGCGGTAACGGCCGCCGTTCGGGCAACGACCTGGTCATCGGTTCCGACCACGGAGGCCGGGTGCAAAACCGTAGCGGTCTGATGGCTCCGGCTGGTTTATAGGTTTTCCCCTGCAGGGTGAGGTATGGGCACTCGAATACCCCTCACCGAACGCCAGACGCTCTCGACGGGACACGTCGTCGACCTCCCGCTCGAGGTTCGGTGTGCCGTTGGTGGGCTGGTCGTTCCCGCGAGACGGCGGGTCCTCGAGGCAGTCCTTCCCGAGCCACTGGAGCCAGTGTCCCTCGCGCCGGGAGTCGGCTGTGTTACGCTCGTCGGCATCGGGTACGACCGCGTTGGAGGCTCGGGAGGCGATGCCTTCGAGCCGTACGACGAGTTCGCCGTCATCATCCCAACGCTCGAGCGGCCACGGGTATCGACGTGGGGGCTCTCCCTGCTCGGGGCCACCCTGGGTGGGTACGTCCACTGGCTCCCCGTGACAAGTGACGCGTCGGTCGCGCTCGGACGGGAGTGTTGGGGCTATCCGAAAGAACGCGCCGAGATTTCCGTCACTGACGGGCCAAGCGCGGTTCGAACAACCCTGGAAACCGCAGACGGCGGGCACGTTCGGCTGTCAGTTCCGCGGCCACGACGACGCTCTCGCTCGAGGGACTGGTCGCTCACCAGCTATACCGACACCGGCGAGGAGGTGCTCGCTATCGAGACCCACCTTCACGGCCGGCTGTCGATCCGTCCGGCTTTCGGTGGCGAGTTCTCGATGTCGGACGACCTCGATCCTCTCGCCGAACTCGGCCTCTGGAACCGTCCCCTGTTCACGGTGACTGGCTCTCGCGTCCAGGGACGTATCGACCCTGGTGAGACGGTCACGCTGGGCCTGGGCGATCACTGACCCAGATACCGAATTTTCGATTCGAAATACCTAACCGGTATCCCTCGAATCTGCAGCCGTGTCTGGTGCGCGTACACAGTTCTGGGTGCTCTATCTCTCTCGGTTTGCCGAAGGGTTCGGCTTCATCACGCTCGTCACCCTGCTCCCGTTTTATATCGAGGTGCTCGAGCCCTCGAGTAAGACCGTCTTCGGGGTTTCGATCAGTGCCGGGATCATCATCGGGCTCTACGCGTCCGGCTACACCATCGGCAAGGCGCTGTCGATCGTGCCACTGGCCTGGGGCGGGGATCGCTTCGACAAGCGACTCGTCTTGCTCTTGGTCCTCGGCCTGAGTATCGTCGTCTACGCGCTTTTCCCGCTCGTTGACTCGAGTGCATCGTTCATCCTCCTCCGGATCCTCCAGGGGGTGGCCGTTACCGGCTCGAGCCTGATGGGGCTCTCACTCGTGGGCCAGATTGCCGACGCAGGCACCCGCGCGAACTACATCGGGAAGGCCAACGCGGCGAATTTCGCGGCCTCGATCGTTGGAAGCCTCAGCGCCGGCTTACTCTACGACCAGTTCGGCTTTGGCCCGATTTTCGCGAGCATCGTCTGTGTTCTCTTCGTGGCGTGGGCTGGAACCTACCGATACCTCGAGCCCGACGAGACACGTGTTTCCGGATTTCCGTTCACCGGATTGGCGCTCAACCGACGGATCCTGACGCTCTCGAGTTTTCGTTTTCAGTACGCCTTCTCCGTCGAGATGGTCAGGAACTGGACGGCCGTCTTTGCCGGTCTCTCGGTCGCGGAAGGCGGGATCGCGCTCGGAGCCTTCGCCGTCTCCATCGTCGTCGCCGCCGAGAAGTTCACCAACATGTGCTGTCAGCCGTTCACGGGCCGCCTCTCCGATGGCTACGGCCGCGCGCTGTTCGTCTTTGCGGGAGGGACGGCGTACGGACTCATCGCGTTCGCTGTCCCCTTCACACCAGCAATTGGGGCTACCCTCGGATTGCCGTCGACGTATCCAGTCGTCGGTGAACTCTCGTCCGCGTTCGTGCCCCTCCTGGTCATTTCCGGCCTCCTCGGCGTCGCTGACAGCTTTCGGGAGCCGGCGAGTATGGCACTGTTCGCCGACGAAGGAACGAGCGATGGCGGGGTCGCCTCGAGTTTCGGCATTCGCGAACTCGTCTGGCGACCGGGTTCGATCATTGGGCCGATTCTCGCGGGCTCGCTCATGGTCGACGTGAGTATGGCGTCGGTGTTCTACGTTGGCGGGGCGTTCGCACTCACTGGCTCGCTGACGTTTCTGGTGATCCTCACACGGTTCCACGGAGCAGCAGCCTTACGAACGTGGTGAACGCTCCGGGGCATTCCCCGTGATCGCCGCCAAAACTGGTTCTGCGTCTCGAGTGGACGTTGGCCCGGTAAGCGGTTGTTGGGGTCACCCGTCGTGCGTGGAGTTTATATATTCTCAGTTTGAATCCCAGGCTAATGAATCAACACGAACCGTCGATGGCGGGTGAGGACGAGGACTCTATCCGTCAGGCTATGTATATTATGCTCGTGTGGACGACTGTGGTGGTCATTATTGGCATTGCCCTGGTGATCTTTCGAGAGCCGTTCGCCTCTATTTTCACCTTCGCCGTCCCGGGGCTGCTGTAGGCCTCGAGCACCTCCTCACAGCATTCGATACCGGAACATGAGGTAGAAGATCACGAAGACGAACGCACTCGCAAAGAGGTATTCGCCGATCGACACCGCGTAGACGAGTGCCCCGGTGTTGAGGACGATGCCGAGGAGATACACGGGGGCAAGCCGTGACGTATCCATGCACGCCTATTAGCGGGTGGAAACCTCAATCCGTCGTTCGCCGTCGACGCCTCGCTCATCTCACACAAACGAGTATACATCCAATAGTTTATACCAGTGGAACCAACAACCTGCCCCCATGGCATCCGATCACGACGACGGGAGTCCGCTGTCGGCGTTCCCACTGAACGAAGGCGCACTCGGCGGCGTGGCGGCGTTCGCCATCGGCTACGCCCTGACCTACCTGTTCGTGACGATCGATAGCGAACTCGACTACCACGAGGAGGATTCCGCGTTCGAACTGATCGGGATCGTCTTTTACAATGCTCACTTCGTCGACGGCGTGTTTAGCGGTTCGATCGAGGGGTTCATCGACGGGACCGAACGACTCAACCTGCTCGCCGAAGAGAGTACGCAGTTTCCCGAGCCGTTCTTTTATCTCTTGCCAGTCGTCTTGCTCGTGGCTTGTGGGTATCTGGTCGCCTCGAGGGCGCTGTCGCCGTCGGCGTCCCCTCGTGAGGGCGCGGTGGCTGGCGCTGCGGTTATCGTTGGCTACCTCCCGATGGCCGTGCTCGGCACGTTCCTCTTCGAACTGTCCGGTGAGAACACGGTCTTTGGCGTGACGTTCAGTGGCTCAGCCGGTCCCGACCAGCTCATGGGAATTATCTTCGTTGGGCTGTTGTATCCGCTCGTGCTGGGGTCCCTCGGTGGCCTTCTCTCGAGACTGTAGCCCAGTCCGCCTGCACTGGTCGTGTGGTATCCACTCCATCCTTCGAACGACTGCAACCGATACTCGCTGAACCGAAAACAGTAATTATCTCAAGCGTTTTCTGTCGCTAATGGAGACTGGCTCGCCGACTCGTGACGATCACGCGGGACCGACACCGGTCGTTCGTGCAACTGACGTCACGAAAACCTACACGCGAGGCAGTGAACCCGGTCGGATCGGACGGGCACTCGGGCGAACCTCCCCACCCGAAGTCACCGCCCTCGAGTCAGTATCGCTCAGTATCGATCGCGGCGAAATCGTCGCGATCAGTGGACCAAGCGGCAGCGGCAAGTCGACGCTCCTTCACCATCTCGCCGGCCTCGCCGTCCCTGACAGCGGCACCGTCACCATCGCCGAGGAAAATGTGGGCTCGCTCTCTCGGCGTGCTCGCACCCGGTTGCGCCTCGAGCACGTCGGCATCGTGTTTCAGCACTTCCACCTCGTTGATTCCCTCTCTGCTCGGGCGAACGTCGCCCTTCCACTGGTCGAGTTGGGCGTCCCGACAGCCGACCGACGACGTCGGGCAACGGCACTGCTCGAGGAATTAGGACTGGAAGATCGCGTCGACCACCGGCCGGGTGAACTGAGCGGTGGCGAACAACAACGGGTCGCGATCGCACGGGCACTGGTCACCGATCCGGTCTTGATCGTGGCCGACGAACCGACGGGGGAACTCGATACCGAAACGGGCGAACGCGTACTCGAGGCGTTCCAGCGGGCCACTGACGAGCAGGCGGTCGTGATTGCCTCTCACGACCAGGAAACGCTCGCGATAGCCGACCGACACCTTCGGTTGCGCGATGGCCGCCTGCAGTCCCCGGCCGAATCCGTGGTGAGGTGAACACGTGGGTACGTCACGCGTTCGAAGATGGGCGGTCCGATGGGTTGGTCTGCTTGCTGTCGGTGTGCGACAGGCGGTCAACCGGGCGACTGGTCCAGATCACCAGCGCGTCCGGTACGTCTTGATCGGGGTCACCGTCGCAATTACGCTGCTCGTCGTGGTGACGGCAGTCGGGGTTGGGCTGGCAACGAGTGCGACGGTGTACGACGATGACGTCGATTACTGGATCGTCCCCGAGACCGACGGTGCCTCCTCACCCCTGATCGATACCGACGGGCCATCGTTCGGCGAGGCGCACACGACGGCAGCCGAACTCGAAGAGTACTCCGGCGTCGAGTACGCCTCACCGATTTCCACACGGGTCTTGACGGTGGAACACGCAGATCGGTCCGAGTACGTCCTCGTCATTGGTGCGATCAACTCACCGGGTATCGGCACGATTGCCGGCGTCGATGCAGAGACACTCCCACGAACGGATCCTGAAACGACCAGCGGGGAGGTCGTCTTGTCCGAAACGACAGGCGCTCTTCTCGAGGCTGCCCAGACGGATACCGTCACTATCGAGGGCGAGGAGTTCTCCGTCACTGCTGTCGACGAGGGGTCGGCTACCGGTTCGACCGTTCCGGTCGTGCTTATGCCGCTGAGTGATTTCCAGGCACTCACAGAAAGTGGCGACGTAGCCGATCAGTTCGTCGTCGGGACGAACGATCCAGGCATCGAATCCGAACTCGAGGGGTTGTACGATCAGTCGACCGTCCAGTCACGAGCCGAACTCACGGCGAGTGAAACCGTCGATGCCGACGTCCCGTTTGCACTCTCACTCACGGCGTTCATCGTGAGTGTCGTCATCGGGACGTTGTTCGTCCTGACGATGATGGGACTCGAACTGGTTAGAGAGCGCCCCCAGCTCCGTACGTTGGCGGCGATTGGACTCTCGACGGGGAGTCAAGTTCGCCTCATCGCTGTGCAAACACTGCTGTTGACGGCACTCGCTGGTCTCCTCGGCGGCGTCCTCGGGACCCTTCTCACCATCGGTATCAACGAACTCGCGGCGGGGTGGCTCACCAGTGGACCGATCGCGGTTGCCCATCCAGCACTCGTCGCCTACGGAGTGGTGGCTGCTCTCGTGATCGGTGTCGTGTCACTCCCAGGTCTTGTGATAATGGTTCGGCGATTCACACGAGGGGTCCCACAATGACGGCGTCGAATCTCGTGCAGTCACTTTCGAGGACCGCCACGAGGGGGGTGCCTCGAGCATGACGTTCCGCGGCGTCGCGACCCGAATCCGGGCCGCTGTGGGCATCACGGGTGCCCAGTTGTGGCATCACCGGCTTCGTCTGGGCTTGGCGATCGTCGGCGTTGTCCTGGCTGTTCTCTCGGTCACGTTGCTCGCGGGGGCAGGACTGGGCGTGATCGACACCGGCACCCAACAGTTCGAATCCGCAGACCGTGACCTCTGGGTCACTGCCGACGAGACACGAATCACGTCAGCCGGTGGTGGTGGGTTCGAAAATAGTCTGCTCGATTCACGAACCGTTGCGACGGAGATGGAGACCCATGATGGGGTTTCGAACGCCGTTCCGCTCGCCTTCGAGACCATCTATATCGGGACGGACCCCGACGATGACTTTCAGACAGTTATTGCAACAGGGGTCCCTGGGAGTGGATCAGCTGTCAGCGTTACCGACGGTGAGGGGCTCACTGGCGACCCCCACTACGCCGGGGGCACGTACGATGGGAATACGACGGACGAAGTTCTCATCGACGAGACGACCGCAAACAGTCTCGACCTCGGGGTCGGAGACACCATTTACGCCGGTGGGTCCCTCTCTGCGGCACGCAACGGGGAACGGACGGTCGTGGGTATCTCGCCGACGTTCGAGCAGATGCTCGGGACACCGACGGTGACGATGCCCCTCAGTGAGTTGCACGCGACCACTGGCGAAACGGGCTTCGAACCGGCGACGTTCATTACACTCTCCCTCGAGGATGATGCCCAGGTTGAAACCGTGCAACGTGACCTCCAGGAGGACTTTCCCGAGTACGATATTCGAACCGATCAACAGCAACTCGAGGCCGTTCTCGGTGAGCAAGTGCTCGTCCTGGCTGGTGGGGTCACCATCGTCGGATTGGCCGTAGTTTCGGGGACGGCGTTGACCGTCGCGTTACTTGCACTCGTCGTCCACCAGCAGCGACGAACGGTCGCCGCGCTTCGAGCGATCGGACTCTCACCACGACTCTTGCTGGTCACAGTCGCCGGCCAGGGGCTGGTCATCGGCACGGTCGGTGGACTCATTGGTGTCGCGCTGACGCCACCTGCTGCGTCGCTGTTGAACCACCTCGGTGCGGCCGTCGTCGGCTTCGATGGCTTGGTCCAAACTGAGCCGTGGGTGCTCGCTGGCGGGTTCAGTATCGCTGTCGGTATCGGCACACTCGGTTCGATCGTTGCCGGCTGGCGACTTACTCGGCGGAACCCGCTCGAGGATCTGTGACCGCAGGTTTTACGATAGGTGTGCGGTCACGTCGGTCGAGGAGACCATTCCCACGTAGTCGTCGTCGACCACTGGGAGGTGTTTGATCCCATACGTGGTCATCATTGCTGCCACCTCTTCCATGTAGAGATCCGGTGTGACCGTTTCGACGTCAGTCGTCATTACCTCAGTAACTGGNAACGTACTCACGTCCCGGCCCGCGGCGACGGCGTCGAGAATGTCCGTGCTACTGACGATCGCTCGTGGTGTCGTCCGGACGACGAGTGCATTGATATCGTTCTCACGCATCCGCTTGGCGGCATCCATGACGGTGCTGTCTTTGGCTATCGTCTCGAGCGGGGTCGACATGACGTCTTCGACGGTCGTTCGCTTGTCGCTATCCATGGGCACTCGAGGAGAGCGCGTGCTATGGTATTTTCTGTCACGGCCAGTAGTGTCGACACTTTCGAGGGGAGACAACGAACCGTAAGAATCGGACGCAGGTACTGAATACCGGATACCGGTGACGAATACCGGATCAGCTAATTCGTCTGTCTATCTCTTCGCGGAGGTCGAGGCCTTTCTCCTCGGTGAGATACCAGAGGTAGAGGCCGCCGCCGATCAATCCAAGCACGAGCAAGACCAGAATCGCCCACAGCCAGGTTGGCCAGCCATCGTCAACCGGTTCGTCGACACTCAGTTCGAATGTCGACTCGACCGCCTCACCGTCGACGGTGATCTCTTCGGTCATCGTTTCGTACCCGTCGGCTTCGATCGTTGCCTCGTAGGTTCCATCCTCGAGTTCGATCGTCACCACGCCGTCGTCGTCAGCAGTCACCGTTTCGCCGCCGATTTCGACGGTCGCTCCTGGGATTGGATTACCATCGTCGTCCGTGACGATGACGGTCACTTCACGTGTTTCCTCGGGATCGACAGGATCTTCTTCGACGGTCAGCGTTTCAGTTGCCGTGTCGCTCTGGCCGGCGTCGTCCGTCACCGTGAGTTCGATCTCGTATTCACCCTCGTCGAAGCTGTCTTCGATGACTTCGTCAGTCCCGATGACCTCACCATCTGCCGTCCACTCGTACTCGACGATTTCACCGCTCCCTGGCTCTGAGTCTGCAGCCGAGAACGTGACGGTCTCACCTTCCTCGACGGTCGTATCCGGCTGGATATCGATCGCCGCAGTTGGGGGCTCAGTCTCCGACACTGCAAAGTACGAGAAGCGGTCGGTTTCTGCCTCGAGCGAGACGCGGTCACCGTCGCTCTCGATCGATTCGGTCTCGAGGGTGACCCACTGTTCGTTCGCTTCATCGTACCGGAAGGCGGTGAGGTGTCCTTCGTCGATCTTTTCGTCTTCGACGTCGGCTTTGTCGAGGACGAATTCGATCGTTCCGGCGGTCTCCTCGAAGCCTTCGCTGACGGTGATCGACTGGAGCGAGCGTGCCTCACCGGGGAGCCTCAGATCGTCCGGCGGGTTCTGGTGATCGAAGCCCTGGACGTATATGTCGACTTCAACATCGGTGTTCATCGAGACGCGGTTGACCGGGGAGTCCGCACCGAACTGAGCCGTGGCGAGGCCGGTCTTCTCATCGATGGCCGCCGTCTGGCGCTCATCGAAGATTGCCTCTGGGTGTGGATCCGCGGGCACTTCAGGTGGGTCATCCGGTTTTGGGTCCGGATCTGGGTCAGGCGCTGGTGGTCCCGGTGGTGCTGGTGGTGGGTCATCCACTTCCTCTTCGATATCGATGGTTCCCGTCTGCGTCTGGAACTCGTCACTCTCATCGCCTGCAGCGACGTGGACCCAGCGGTACTCGCCTTCGGACCAGTTTTCGAAGGTTTCGACGTCGATCTCGGTGTCTGCGTCGACGTCAGAAACAGCGGTCGAGGAGGCGTTGAGAACGACATCGTCGGTCGCGTTGAACGTCGGGTTGTCGATCTCTTCGTCGAGCTCGTCACCAGCCTCGCTCGTAATAAATTTGAATGCATCCTCGAGTGGCGTCACGCCCGTTACTGACTGTTCACCGATGCCAACGCCAAACAGCGAGACGTCGTCCTCGAGCGACTGGACGCCGTTGATCGATTCGATGTCGTGTTGAATCTCGATGTCTGATACTTCGAAGTCACGATCGAGTTCTTCGGTAATGTTGATTCTGAAGTCGTTATCGACGTCATTCAGTGTGTCTTCGTCGTAGAGCACGATGCCCTGGTCGATGCCATCATCGAGTGTCGTGGCATCGACGTCGAACGTGATGGTGTCACCGGGCTCGGCGTCGTCAACGTCGACCTCGGATGGTTCTTCCTGTACTGGCAGGTGCTCGAGGCCGACGATCGTCGTTTCGTCGACGATGTCGAGGTCACCGTCGTCAACCTCGAGGCCCTCGCCCGTAGCGACGACGGAGGCGTACATGCCTGGACCGTCATCGTCGAAGTCGCCATCGTTGAACGTGTACTCGAGTTCACCGTTCTCATCGAGTTGATTCTCCTCGAGCTGGAACTCTGCCCGGTCGTTCAGTTCAGTGAGGTTCTCCTGGGTGAGTGAGTCCTCGAGGTCAGCGATCGACATCGGGAACGAGAGGTCATCTGCATCCTCGAGGTCATCGCTGTCTTCGTCGAGTTTCACGTTGAGGATTTGGACCTCTTCATCAGCAAGGGCGCTCGTGCTGATGTCCGGCAACGCACCGAATTCCATGGTGACGTCCTCACCAGCTTTGAAGACCGTCCGGTCCTGTATGATCTCGTTGACAGGCTCTCCATCTGGACCGTCGAGGTCGGCTCTGAACTCGACGCTGACTGCTCCTTCGGCCCCTGGATCAGCGCGAAGCGTCGCTGGAGTTCGTTCCCAAACGGCAATCTCGTCTGTTACGTTCAATACGTCGTCATCGATCGTGGCGGTCGACGTCTGACCTTCAACTGATGAAGGCCCGACAGCAGCCCCAGCAACACCCGCGATGGGGGATATCACGAGTGAACAGGCTACGAGGAGGACCACCACTACGTATCCTACTCGTTGCATACGCAACGATGAAACTCTCGTCTCTTAATCTTTCCGGGAGTGACATAACAGCGAACGAAATCCTTCGGCTGCTATGGTAATTCCCGGCTACTGCGTTGGCTCCCCACACGTCCCACTGACGAGCAGTGTGCTGACCGTCTCACACCTCGACGTACTGTTGTTCCCAGTCCCGTCGTTCGTCGATCCGACGCAGTCCATCCTCGGTGATCGCATAATAATTCGTCCGCCGATCGAGTTGGCCCTTTTCCACGAGCTCCTTGTTGACGAGGGTGTCGAGGTTCGGGTAGAGGCGTCCGTGGTTGATTTCGGAACTGTAGTATTGTTCCACTTCTTCTTTGACAGTCTGGCCCGACGGGCGGTCGGCACCGGCGATCACGTACAACAGGTCGCGCTGGAATCCGGTCAGGTCGTGCATTGCTCAGTCACATGGACCGTTCTGTTGAGTGGATATTTGTTATCCGCATCATACAGTCCGTTCATCCGCTTCCAAGTCCAGACTGATGGGTGAAAGAGAGTTTCTTCGTCAGGTTTCACCCACAGCGTCGACTTTGCACCTCGGTCGGATCTCTCCCTGACACTGTCACCCACATTGCCTCACACTCAGTCACACTGCGGCCCGTCTGTTCAGTACCGAACCTGGTTATGATTGATTTACTCGAGGGGCCCCAATCGCCGGCTCTGACTCGAGTCCTGTAGCCGACCCAAGTGAGACGCTGATCCCCTCTCCTGAGATCTCCACCCGTACGTGGTCTACTGTGGCCTCGTACGCCGTCGTGTGTGAGCCGTTTTCTTCGAAGCGGATGCATTCGGCCAGTAACTCACTCTCGAGAAGATTATTGATTCGCCGATAGACGGTAGCGGAGGAACAGTCGGTTTGCTCGGTCAGTTCCTTCGCCGTTTGTGGCCCATTGCTCGTCGCGATTAAAATCGTTCGGGCACACTCATCACCGAGTACGTCGAGCTGGACGCAGTCGTCGACTGTCGAATCCGCCGTGGTATTATTGGCTTGCGTAGACATGGATTGTATCACCGTATGGCGTCCGAACAGGTGGTGTACGTCCGGAAGTGACCCCCGGCGCCTTGGTATGACCGCCTGTCGGTACGTCCCATCGATCTAACTGGTAAGGGAACGGGGTATTTTATAACGGACCGCTTTACCCAGGGAATTGCAGGCATTACCGAACGAAACCTGATATTTACTCACGTACTCTGGTGATTAGAGAGTGCTTAGCCGTGCTGTCGACGGCTAAATTCGTCGGAAACCGAGTGAACGCCCGATAAGTATCACTGATGGAAAAAGATGGGAAATCACGCGATCCCATCGGTAACTGCGTTCTGAGCGCACAAAGTGAGCATTACTGGGTGTCGGTACTGGATGCGTTGGTGAACGGTCGCGTGTTTTATTCGGAACTGGTGCCCCCCGTTCAGGTGAGGTTCACACAGTAGCGGCCGCCTGTCGGCCGTCTCGAGGTAGTGGCATTTGATCACCCAGCGGTTCAAACGACCTGAAACACTATGACAACCCCCCGACTCAACTGGACGCCAGACGAATCATCATCAACCGGTACACGATGTGAAAACTGCGGTGCACACGTCACACAGCAGTTTGCACGGGTGTTTGGCGATAATGGTGACGTCGTTCACGGCTGTCCATCCTGTACAACCTACCGTGAGATGCAATCGGGTGGGCATCTACCAAAACAGCACGAATAGCGTTTGTATTGGGCTGCATATACAATTGTATTTTACAACCTCACGTCCGGTATTTTACATCACATTGAAGCAGACAGTAGTTGAACCGATGAACGAATGCTTGGTGGTGGACTGTGTCACATGGTCAGATCCGCTGTTTTGACGGTGATCGCTCAGCGACGATTGCGATCAGTTGTTTCGGGTCATCTCTCCCTGTCGAGAAACGGAGTCAGCTGTCGAGGCGCCTGATCTATGTCCGTACAGCAACACCGAAATGACGCTCTCGCTGAAAGCGAGATCTTCCATATCCTTGGAAACGATCGACGGCGAGCGATCGTTCAGTTGCTCGCAAGCGCCCCCGGTTCACTCAACGTATCTGATGTCGCCACCTCGATCGCTGAAACCGAGGCTGGAACGAGCGCCGTTCCGAACAATTTGTACAAGAGTGTCTACGTCTCGCTTCAACAGACACACCTGCCGCAACTCGAGGAAGACAGTGTTATCGAGTACGATTCGACGGCGAAAACCATCACACGCGGGCCACAGTTCGATGCGGTGTATCAGTACGTCGACAACCATGCGACGTCCTCCCGCGACATCCTGGTCGGTCATTTCAGTGTCTCTTTGCTGGGTCTCGTCTTGATCGTCTTCGCTGGGATCGGTCTGCCGGTGGTTTCGAGCATCGATCCCGTGCTCTCGAGCGTCTTCGTCCTGTTAGCAATCGGTGCGAGCAGTTTGTACCGGCTATTGAGTTGACGTCGGCGTCTGCGGGGTTGCTGTGCTCGTCGACCAGCGAGTCAGTAAACATGTCCGGGCGTACGTTTATATGTGATACCTAGCAATGCCTCGATATGCCAACACTGTATGACCGCCTCGGTGGCCAGGAGGCAATCGGCGCTGTCGTCGACGAGTTTTACGACCGTGTTCTCGCAGACGACCAGCTCGTTCACTATTTCGATGACGTCGATATGACGAAGCAGCGTGCACACCAAACGCAATTTCTCAGTGCTGTGGCGGGCGGCCCCGTCGAATACGATGGCGACGATATGCGGACAGCACACGAGCACCTCGAGATCAACCGCGCTGATTTCGGGGCGATCGCCACCCATCTCGAAGCCGCACTCGAATCGTTCGATGTCGACCGCGAGGACATCGATGCCGTCCTCGAGGCCGTCGGGAGCTACGAAGACGATATCGTGATGGCTGAGTAACAGCCGTCGTCTCTCTGTTGGATACCCACGGCGTCCTGTCTGCAATCGGTGAACCTGTCTGGGATACCGATTGTTGTGCCTTTCGGGCACTGGGGTGGCGCCACGGGTTCACACTGTCGGCTGTCAGTCGTTCAAGCGTCTCATTTCCCCGGGGTGGCGGGAATCTTCACACAGGTACAGCCGACAGTATCACAAAAAGGCCAATCGTATGGACGGGCCACCATTATCCCGCTCCTCCGTGTGGTACTCTGGGTGCGACTCGTCCAACTGTCGGTACCGGTCGGGAAACGCGATGTCGTCTGTGAGACGCTCGAGGAGTCAAACATTCCGTACATGATGACGGACGAGGTCAGTGGACGCGATCACGAGGCCGTCGTTTCAATGGCGCTTCCAGCAGCGATGGTCGAATCGACGATCGATACACTGCACTCGAAAGGGATCGGGGACGAAGCGTATACGGTGGTGGTGGAAGCCGAGACAGTCCTCGCCGAGGACTTCGAGGCGTTACAGGATGAGAGCGATGAAGAGTCGGTCGAAACGGAACGAATCTCGAGACAGGAATTGCAGTCTGAGGCCACCTCGTTAACCCCGTCGTTCGACGTCTATGCGACGATGACGGTGGTCAGCGCGATCGTCGCCACGGCCGGGTTGCTCCTCGATTCACCGGCGGTCGTGGTTGGATCGATGGTGATTGCACCCTTGATAGGGCCTGCACTCGGGGCCAGCGTGGGATCGGTGATCAATGATCGCGAACTCCTGATAAAAAGTGTCAAGTACCAGCTTATCGGTGTCGGGCTAGCCATCTGTGCAGCGGCGGTCTTCGCCACCCTCGTTCGGATGGGAAACATCGTCCCACCGGGAATTGCGATCAGTGGTATCGACGAAATCGAAGAACGACTCGCGCCTGACTTACTCTCACTCGCCGTCGCGCTCGGGGCCGGCGTGGCCGGTATTGTAAGCATATCGACGGGAATCTCTGTCGCACTCGTGGGAGTCATGATTGCGGCTGCACTCATCCCACCAGCAGCAGCGGTCGGCATCGCCATCGCCTGGGGGGATCCCTTTGCAGCCATTGGGTCGACGGTGCTCGTGTTCGTCAACGTGCTCTCGGTGAACCTCGCCGGATTGCTCACGCTCTGGTATGCTGGATACCGGCCAGAACGTCTCTTCGATCGCGACCAGGCCGAAAAACGAGTCAGAAAGCAGGTTCTCGGCCTGGTTGTGCTCGTCCTCGTCTTTTCGACTGTCCTCGGCGGGATCACCTATGCTGATTTCACGACGGCAACCTTCGAACAGGACGCCAACGATGAAGCTCAGGCGTTACTCGAGCAAGAAGAGTACGCCGCGTACCAATTGCTCGACCTCGAGGTCGAACTCGACGCTGACTTTCCGTTCCGCGGTCCTGAGCGGGTGGTCGTGACGATCGGTGGCCCACCTGATGCACCACCGGTCGCACTCGCGGCTGACCTCGAGGAGCGAATCGGCGTTCAGACAGAGTATGCAGTCGACATCGAAGTTCGGTACGTCGAAGTGATCTCTCACGAGGTAACGACCGAATCACAAACAGGTTCATCCTCCGTCGAGTCGCCAAACAGTACAGAGACGCGACACTCCTCATCCACCGCTGTATCACCACTACTGGAGACACCCGTCCCGTCTAGTCTCGATCCTGGCTCTGGTCCTGGGGCACACGCCAGCCCAATTCGAGGCTGATCTCTTCGCGTTTCCCCTTGAGCATCGGTGATCGTTCGGCAACGGTGAGGTCGTATGAAATCTGTGCGTCTGGGGAGAGTGTCACGCGTTTGTTACCAACAGCGACCGTCGCTGGGCCCTCACCGCGGAGTTCATCGGCCAGGTCATCAAGCAACTCGGCAACCTGTGCTCGAGGGAGGTCGTCTTTGTACTTCGTTTTGTCCGCCATGGTGGCGCTCCACCGACTGTCGTGAAAAAACTTCGTCGTCCTCCAACTCACGACCAAGGTGTAAGCAACCCCTTCTTTTTATCACGCCACTGATTCGAGGAGTTCCGTGCCAGCCTCGAGTAACGTTTCAACTCGGTCGTCCGTCGTCGCCTCGGCGTAGACGCGCAGAACGGGTTCGGTCCCGCTCGGTCTGACCAGGAGCCAAGAGCCATCGTCCAGGGTCAGTTTGAACCCGTCTGCGGTGTTGACAGATCCGACAGGCGTTCCGGCGACGTGTTCCGGAATTACCTCCTCGAGGGCGGCTACTCGAGTCTCCTTCTCGTGGTCGGGGCAGGGGACGCTGGTCTTGTCCTGTACCACCGTTCCGTGGGCCTCGAGCAGTCTGTCGACACGGTCATCGAGTGGTTCGACAGCGTGCATGACCGCAGCCAGCAGTCCCATGAGGACCCCGTCTTTTTCCCGCACGTGGCCACGGATGGTGAAGCCACCCGACTCCTCACCACCGACCAGTGCATCGTGGTCGGCCATCGCCTCTGCAACCCACTTGAAGCCGACAGGAACTTCGTGGACGGACTCGCCGTGTGCGTCGGCCACTCGGTCGATCAGGAACGTCGTCGAAACGGTCCGGATCGCTGGCCCGCTATCGTGCTCGAGTAAGAACGCATAGAGGGCGGCGAAAAACAGGTTTTCGTCCAGATACCCGCGTCTGGGAGTGACGACCGCGAGCCGGTCGGCGTCTCCGTCGTTCGCGATGCCGAGGTCAACAGCATCGTCCGTCTGGACCGTCTCGATGAGTGCCTCGAGATTTTCGGCTGCCGGTTCCGGTGCGCTCCCGCCGAACGCCGGGTCCGGTGTGCACCGAAGCCGTTCGACGGTTGCGCCTGCCTCCTCGAGCAGCGTATCGGTCGTGGCACGGCCGCTGCCGTGCATGCCGTCGTAGGCGAGTGACACTCCCTCGAGGTCGACGGGTGCGCCAGTGGCGGCTTCGACCACCTCGAGACACGCCGCGGCGTGGTCGGTGACCAGGTCGACCTCCTGTACGGTCCCGTGATCCGACGCCGGAAGTGGCGTTGGTTCGGCCAGATTGTCAGCAATGGCGTTCATCACGGGCGGGAGTGCTGGGGCACCGTCGCCGGGAATGAACTTGATCCCGTTGTAAGATGGGGGGTTATGCGAGGCAGTGATAACGACGGCCCCGGAGAGCCCACGCTCGAGGGTGGCGTGGGCGTAGACTGGCGTCGGCCGGTCGCGCTCACTGAGTAAGACATCGAATCCATTTGCACAGAGGACGCGAGCGACTTCCTCGGCGAATCCCCTGGAGGTGTCTCGAGCATCGTACCCGACGACGACGGGGGCGTCCTGTCCATCATCCCGAAGTGTCGTGGCAATTCCCTGGGCAACTATTCGTACCCGCGGGGTGGTGAACGTCTCGAGGGTAGCCCGCCAGCCATCGGTGCCGAAACTGATCGTCTCCATGCTCGAGGCTCATCGGGTGGTGTAAAAAATTCGACGGACTCCGTTGTCGTTTCTTTCCGGTGTCAGGACCGTCAACGAGACTGTTTTACGAATCAAAATAGTAGAGCACTCATGGGCCCTACCCCAACTGTCGTGGCCGTCTCCGGCAGCCTCCGCAATGAAAGCTACACGCGAACGGCGCTGAAATACGTGCTCGATGCCGCTGCGGATGCCGGTGCGGAGACCCATTTGCTCGACCTCCGGGCGTACGATCTCCCGTTGTATGACCCCGATATCGATGACCAGGGCGACGGTGCGGAAGTCAAACGAATCGTCCGCGATGCAGATGCACTGGCCCTCGGCACGCCGGTCTATCACGGCTCGTACTCGGGGACGTTCAAGAACTTCCACGATTACTGTGGCTGGGACGAGTTCGAAGACACGACCGTTGGCTTACTCGCCACGGCCGGTGGTGGCAGCTACGGATCGACACTCGATCACCTCAGAATCACGGTCCGGGGCGTTCACGGGTGGGTGCTCCCCCATCAGGTCGGCATCCGGAGTGCCTCGAGTAAGTTCGAACACGACGCCGACGCCATCGACGAACGAGCGTTCGTCGAGGAAAAACTCGAGGAGCGGGTCAGAAAACTCGGCCGCATGCTGTCGGAGTACGCGTTCATCACCCCAGACGTCCACTCACATCGGACGCCAGCCACCGATTAAGCCGTTTCAGCGCCGACGAGCCGTTCTTTCTCTCCTCTGGTGAGTTGTTTGATCTCGTACTCTCGAGCCATTGCCGTCGATCGATCGGGGTATCGTTCGTGGTGGATGACTTCGACAGGCGTTCGTCCGCGGGTGTACTTCGCGCCAACGCCGTCGTTGTGTTCGGCGACGCGGCGCTCGAGGTCGGTGGTATATCCGGTGTAGTACGTGCCGTCAGCACACTCGAGGATGTAGACGATATGCATCGCTGTCCGAGTATTGTTTTTCGCGGGTAAAAGCTAGGCTGTGGTCCGCCGGGTCCCCGGTCCCGCGTGTCAATGGTGCTCTCTGCGCGGTACGTCAGGGCAGCTTATGGGTTCTAGCGCGCTCTCTCGCCACTTCTGCAATGCCGGCGTTCGCCGAACAGCTGATGCAGGCATGGATTTCGCCGTTTGCGTCAGCGAAGACGCGTGCAAAGCGTTCGGAGACGTGCGCGCCACAGTGATTACACGTTGGCATGATGGCGCCGGTGTGCCCCGGCATTTCACACTATACGACCTGGGGTTAAATAGGCTTACCCAAACGCTGTTAACTTTTCCGGGAAAGAAAGATTATGTTCGGGAATGAAAACTACTTCTTTTCTCTCCGGGCAGTGTCGATAGCCTGTGCAACCAGTGTTGCCTGTGCACCCGCGACGAAGCCAGCGTCGACGTTCACGACCGAGAGCACGGTACACGACTGAAGCATGCCCAACAGCGCCGCCTCCCCATCGCCGCCGTAGCCATAGCCGCTCGAGACCGGCACGCCGATCACTGGGGCATCGACCAGTCCTGCCACCACCGTCGGAAGCGCACCCTCTCGACCGGCGGCGACGATGACGACGTCGGCCTCCCGGAGTCGCTCGAGTTGGTCGACCACGCGGACCAGTGAGGCGACCCCAACGTCCTCGATTCGGTCGATCGTACACCCCGCGTCGAGACAGACCAGGTGGGCCTCGTCGGCAACGGGGCCGTCGACCGTGCCTGCGGTGACAATAGCCACGGTCGCCTCGAGCGATGGCCGATCGTATGCATCGGTGTACACGAGCAGTGCCGTCCCTCGGCGTTCGATCGTGAGCGACGTGTCCTGGCCTTCGTCGACGCCCACGCTGACATCGTCCTCGAGAAACGCCACGAGTGAATCGGCCGCGTCCGGCTCGAGACGGGTTAAGAGTGCTCGCCCCTCCGTCTCGAGTGCAGTCTGGGTTAGTGAGCGAACCTGTTCGGGTGTCTTTCCGTCGGCGAGTATTGCTTCCGGAATCCCTCGACGGGTCGTCCGTGCCGCGTCGAATCGGCCAGCGTCGTCAGTCGCGTATCCGGTCAGCTCGGCTTCGGCCGCCGCTGGTGAGAGCTCACCGGCGGCGACGGCCTCGAGTAGGTCGCGCATACGGTGACGTCGCGTTCGATGTACTCGAATCCGTCGTCACGGTGTGACCATCGATTTCGAACCAGCGTGACCGTGAGTCGTCTCCGGGCGGTTCCGTCGGCCTTATCCCGTTGCCCTCGGAATCACCTGCCAGTGACGCGCTGGAACCAGGATCGGGGCGACGAGCGGAACACCGCAGTGGCCGAGGGCGATCGCATCGAGGGGCCACAGCGTCGGCCGACAGTGGACTGGACGACGGAGCTTCGGGGACCGGTTCGCTGTGCGCCAGTGCTCGATCGGGATACCATCTACGTCGGAACGGCAGACGGCGACCTCACCGCCCTCGATTTGCAGGGTCGCCGGCGCTGGGTGTTCCAGACGACGGAAGCCACCACGGTCACGCCCGCCGTTTGTGGCCATCGCGTGCTCTGCTCGTTAACCGATACCCTCCTGGCCATCGACAGCCCAACGGGCGACCTCGAGTGGCAACGGGAGATTCAGGGGCTCTACACGACACCGCCCACGGTCGACGGGGATCTCGTACTCATCGGCGACGATAGCGGCCTGGCCGCCCTCCGTGCGGACACCGGCGCCGAAATCTGGCAGGCCGACCTGGACGGCGTCCCCACCGGAGCTCCCGCAGTCGACGACACACGTGTTTACGTAACCACCCGTGACGAGACCGTTCACGCGCTCGAGCTCGGCTCCGGGGAATCGGTCTGGACAGCGCCAACCGACGGAACGCCGGTGGCTGGCCCGACGCGTGCCGACGACAGAGTCTACGTCGCCGACGACGACGGAACGGTGCTCGCACTGGGTGTCGACGCCGGTCAGACGTTCTTTACCTACCAGATAAGGGACTCGTTCACCGGCGGCCCGACCGTCCTCGAGGGGGGTGACACCCTGTTCGTCCCGGCTGACGATGGGCGGGTCCACGTCACGGATACGACTTTCGGCAATCGAAAACTCCGGGGCCTGCTCTTTTCGAAACCGGGCCTCGATCTCGATGGCCTACCGACGACTGACGTGATCGTCGCCGGCGATATCGCGCTCGTAGCCGACGACACGGGCGGGTTGTTCGCTATCGACGCGACGGATCCGGATTTCAGCTGGTACATTCCCCACGAGTCGCCCGCCGCGGCGACCCCGGCGGTGGCAGCGCAGATCGAGACAGGCGTGGGAACGGACGGGACTGTCACTGAACGCGGCCACCTGTTCCTTGGCGACGAGTCAGGGACACTTACGTGTTATACGTGGGCGCAGTGACTGTCGGCTATACGTGTCATTCAATCTAGCAGGACCGTACAAGTATCTCGACTGAATAGATCCCGGTATGACTTCCGGGGACCTGCAGGGGAACGACGTGTCATACCGACTCCGGCAACGTCTCGCCGTGATCGTTGGGGAGGCAGAACGCCTCCTCGAGTCGGACCTTGGCCCCCTCACCGACGACCAACGCGCGGCGATCGAGGCGATCGAACGCGAGGGGTACGAACTCGCCGGCGTCGTCGAGAGCGGGCTCGAGCCGGCACCTGTCGAGGACGAATCCACAGTAGCACCGACTGATCCACTGTTGGACCCAACGGTGACGGCTGAGCCAGCGGTGGCGGATCCAGTCGACCGAATACTCACGCTCAGCACGCGACCACTGTTCACCGACTTACTCGAGCGCGAGACGGTTCCGGCGAGCGTCGATGTCGTCGTCGCATCCGATATCGAAACGGCTGTCGACGCACTCGAGGCGGGGGGCGTTGACCGGCTGGTCGTCGATGCTGCATTCGATGGCCAACGTGGACTCGGCGTGCTGCAGCGACTGTACGATGAACTGGATGTCGAGCCGGTTCCCTTCGGGCTCTGTTCGGTGTTCGATGGACCGACAGGGCTCCCACGGATAGCGCTCTCAGGTGTTCTCTCACCGGACGCCTCGCCAGCGACCCTCGAGCAGGCACTCGGAGAGGCTGTCGGCCAGTCGATGCCCGCAGATGGCGGTGAGGGGGCGGGCGGGGTCCAGCCAGTGGATGCTGGAGCACTCACGGTCGCCTGCCTCGGCGACGGTGCGGCCGAGGCTGTCGGTGAGCAACTCGAGGCGGTCTGTGTTTCGCTCGGGGACCCCTCGAATCTGCACACGGATGCAGTAGCCCGGTCCTTGGAGGGGACGGACGCTCCCGATCTGATCGTCGTCGATCGCGACGCCTACGGGCAGTTGACGCCAGCCTCCCTCGAGACGCTCCGCGGAATCGAAACGGGGGCGTTTCGTCCGCTTCTCCTCGTCGATTCGACGGCAGAAGACCCACACGGCCGTCACTGGATCCCCGTCCTCGGTGGGCTCACCCACCGATGCCGGCCTGTCGATCCCGTGGCTCTCCTCGGCAACGTCCTCGTTGCTGGGAGTGACGAACCGACGATATCGAGCGATGATCGACCGAACCGGGGGGTCGATGGCTGAGTATGACGGGTCCGATCCTGATCGTCGAGGACGACGATAGGGTGGCCGATCTCGTCGCCTTCAAGTTCGAGACCCAGGGCTACGAAACCCAGGTCGTGCACAACGGAGCCGATGCGTGGTCGCTGCTCGAGGAGAGACCGTCTCCGCCGCAAGCGATCATTTTGGACCTCGTCATGCCGGGTGTCGACGGGATCGAACTGCTCTCGCGAATCAACGACTCGTCGACGCTGTCGTCGGTTCCGGTCGTCGTGTTGACCGGTCGTGAGGATGACGCCGTCGTCACGCGTGCGTTCGACCTCGGGGCGGCAGATTACGTCACGAAGCCGTTCAGCCCGGCGGCGCTGGTGAAGCGTGTCGAGCGATTCCTTCGATGATCAGTACCATTGCCACCTGGCTTGCGGCTCTCATCGGGGGCGGCGTCGTCGTCTTGAGTCTGGGTACCGTCGTGTCGGCGGTTCGCTCACGTCGACAGGATCTGGCGGCCGCTGACCGAACGGATCGGGTACGGCAAGCCCTGTTCGAACGGTTGCGCCGCGACGAGCCGGACTGGGCGACCTGGGTCGAAACCCTCTCACCAGCCGAACGGAACGAGGTACGATCACTCCTCGATCGCTATCTCCGTACTATCAGTGGTGAGGAGCGGGCAGCGTTTCTCTCGCTCGCGCGTGCACTCGAGATCAGACGCGAAGCGATTGGCNCCCTCCGAACCGGCGACGTGTACGATCGTCGTCGAGCGCTTTCCTGGCTGGCGATACTCGATCGGCGGGTGCCTCCGCGGTTGTTACTCGAGGAGTGTACTGACCACCCACTGGTCCGCGAGGCTGCCGCCCGCGTCGTCTACGAACATCGCGAGGAGTATCCCGACGCCGCTGCCCTCGGCACACGGTTGCTCGTCTGGGATGGCGACCACGTCATGACCACGACGGGGCTCGAAACACTGTATCGACTCAACAGCCGCGGATCGACGCCCTTACTCGAGTACGGGGAAACGAACGCCCATGACTGGCGCGAGGACGTCCTGGTCCAGGTTCTCGAGGTACTGGGTCGGTGTCAGATTACCGAACCGGACGATGCCTACGGATGGATTTTCCCGCTATTCGACCACCACAGCCCGGCGGTTCGCGTGGCTGCTGTTGGGGCCTTCGAGCGTGCGGGGTGGCGGACGTCGGTCCGTTCTACGCTCCCGCTCGACACCCTGTTTTCAGATCCGGATCCGCGAGTCCGGCGGGCGACGTACGTCATGGTTGCTGCCTGGGGGGATAGCCGAGCGAAGGACCGACTGCTCGAGGCTGCCCGCGAGGAAGTAGACACGCGAACCAGACTGGTTGCGTTTCGGTGCCTCCTCGAACTCGGAGAGAAAGAACGGACGGCCTCGGTCTTCGGGGACGACCCCACGTGGGAGTGGGCTCGTGCCGAGGCGAGGATTGCCGACCCCGGATTGACGCTCGATTGGGACGAACACGAGGCCCTCGAGTCGGCTCCTGAGCTGGAGGCTGAAGAAGGTGCCACCCCGACGTCGGCTGACTCGTCAGCCACCGACCCGAACACGGGGGGTGACGCCGGTGAGTGAGTGGATTCCGGGAGCGCTGATCGGTGACCTCGCCTCGCTCGTCACGCTCGTCTTCCTCTGTTACTTCCTGGTGATCAATGGGAGCTACCTGACGATCAACGTCGCGAGTATCGCCCAGATACGCGATCACGTTCGGAGCCGTGATATCGAACCGGTCGGCAACCGTACGGGTAACCCGTTCGTTCCGGGGGTCGCAATCGTCGTCCCGGCGTTCAACGAGGAGCCGGTCATCGCCGACAGTATCCGTTCGCTGCTCACCCTCGAGTACCCGGCCTACGAAATCGTCGTCGTCAACGACGGCTCGACAGACGGCACCCTCGACGCACTGATCGAAGCGTTCGACCTCGAGCAGGTCAGTGGCGACTGTCCCGTCTCACTCCCGTCGGCCCCCTGCCGGGGTGTCTATCGGTCGCCCGAGCACGAACTGGTCGTCCTGGATAAGGAAAACGGTGGCAAAGCAGACGCCTTGAACGCCGGCCTTTATTTCACTGATCGCCCGCTGTTCTGTGCACTCGATGCCGACTCCATCATCGAACACGGTGCCCTGTACGACGTCATCGAACCGTTCCTCGAGCGTCCGACGGTCACGGTTGCCACCGGCGGTGCCGTCCGCCTCGCGAACGGCTGTTCGTTCCGCAATGGCATCGTCGAGCACGTCTCACTCCCCGAGAATCGCCTCGTCCGGTTCCAGGCCGCCGAATATCTCCGTGCGTTTCTCTCGGGGCGCGTGGGCCTGAGCCGCCTCGGCAGTCTCCTCATCATCTCCGGGGCGTTCGGGGTCTTCCGAACCGACGTCCTCCGTGAAATCGGTGGATACGAAACCGACAGCATTACCGAAGACATGGAGCTCGTCGTTCGCCTGCATCGCCACCTCATCGATGCTGGTGAGCCGTACGAGGTGACCTTCCTCGCCCGACCAGTCGTCTGGACGGAGGTGCCGGAGTCACGTTCCGTGCTGGCCAGCCAGCGCAAACGCTGGTTCCGTGGCCTCCTCGATACCCTCTGGCGACACCGCGGGGCTATCGGCCGACGACGATACGGGATCGTCGGCCTCTTTGCACTGCCGTTTTTCCTCTTCGTCGAGGCGCTCGGCCCGCTCGTCGAAGGGGTTGGGTATTTCCTGGTGCCGTTTCTGTTCATCCTCGGCTGGATCGACCCCTCGTTCTTCCTCGCGTTCCTGGCCCTCGCCGTCGGTCTCAGCACCCTGCTCTCGGCACTCGGTGTCTGCTTCGAGGTCATTACCTACCGCCGGTACGACGAACCGCGCGACGTCGTGGTGTTGCTCTGGTATGGCCTCCTCGAGGCCTTCAGCTATCGGCCCTGGAAGGCGTACCAATCCTGGCGAGGGGCCGTCGAATACCTCCGTGGGAACCATTCCTGGGGGACGATGACCCGCGTGGGATTCGACCTCGAGTAACTCGTTCCCAACGCGATCATCCACGACACAGACGCGTCATCGTATACAAACCCGTGGATGTCACGCTCCGGTGTGTCGACGCAGTCGGTCACTTTCACTTTCACTTTGGTGTTAACGAGGGTTTATACTGGGTCCGGCACAACCTCCAGCTATGCCAAAAGCAGACCTCGAAAGTCTCCCCGGTGTCGGACCGGCAACCGCTGACAAACTCACTGATGCAGGCTATGACTCCTTCCCAAGCCTGGCCGTCGCCTCTCCCTCTGAACTCTCGAACACGGCTGACGTCGGTGAATCCACTGCGAGCGACATCGTCCGCGCCGCCCGCGAAGCCGCCGACATCGGTGGCTTCGAAACCGGTTCGACCGTCCTCGAGCGACGAAACCAGATCGGCAAACTCTCCTGGCACATCGACGAGGTCGACGACCTCCTCGGTGGCGGCATGGAGACCCAATCGATCACGGAGGTGTACGGTGAGTTCGGTTCCGGGAAATCCCAGGTCACCCACCAGATGGCGGTCAACGTCCAGCTCCCGCGCGAGGTCGGTGGCCTCCGAGGCAGCACGATCTTCATCGACTCAGAGGACACCTTCCGTCCAGAGCGAATCGACGACATGGTTCGTGGCCTCTCAGATGAAGCTATCGACGCCGCCCTCGAGGACAGAGAGATCGAGGGCTCAGCCGGTGACGAGGAGGCCGTCGACGAACTCATCGAGAGCATGCTCGAGCACATCCACGTCGCGAAGGCGTTCAACTCCAACCACCAGATGCTCCTCGCCGAGAAAGCGAACGAGATCGCGGGCGACCTCGAGGATTCAGAGTTCCCCGTCCGTCTGCTCGCTGTCGACTCCCTGACCGCCCACTTCCGTGCGGAGTACGTCGGCCGTGGAAACCTTGCCAACCGCCAGCAGAAACTGAACAAACACCTCCACGACATCGATAAGGTCGGAAACCTGCACAACGCTGCTGTCATCGTCACGAACCAGGTCACCTCCAACCCCGACGCGTTCTTCGGCGACCCGACGAAACCCATCGGGGGGAACATTCTGGGCCACAAATCGACGTTCCGAATCTACCTGCGCAAATCCAAGGGTGACAAACGGATCGTGAAATTGGTCGACGCACCGAACCTCGCCGACGGCGAGGCCGTCATGCGTGTCCAGGATGGCGGACTGAAACCAGAATAACTACAGCGGAAACCGTTCGCGCAACCACTCGACCCACGACTCGTCTTCTGCCAAATCGTCCGCATCCGGAACAACCCGGTCGTGTGGTTTGATCACCGTTCTTGGGCCACCAGTCTCGACGACGATGAGCCCATCGTCTTTGAGCGTCGCCAGCGCCTCCTCGAGGTCGTCAATACTGACGGTGACGGCTGCCCGGAGTTCGAACACCGTCATCCCGTCGTCAGTTCGATTGACGAGGGCGTCGAGCACCGCAACCTCGGTGGTCGGTCGGTCGCGATACTCCCGTTTCGCTTTCATCCATATACGTATTCGTGACACCAGGATTTGACGTTTGCCGTTCGTGGAGGGGTGGGCTTGCGGTATGTTTTTTACCCCCTGCCTCGGTACGATGGGGTAATGGCCCTGCGATGTTCGCTGCTCGGACACGACTTCGACGAAACGGAGGTCGAACGCGAGCGCGAAGAACGAGGGAGCGAGGTCGTCGTGACCGTCACCGAATACCAACGGTGTCTCCGCTGTGGCACGAAAACTGTCACCAGCGAGAACACCGAAGTGACGGCACTCGACAGCACTGACCCCGCACCCACTGACCACACCGAGTCCGCGCCCGCCGACCAACCACCCGACCAGACCCCGACGGCTACAGCGTCAACGGAGACACCCGACCATTCACTCGAGGACGCCGACCACACGGCATCGGTAGCCGATAGTGAGGCTGACGAGGTCGGGGTCGACAGTGAGGACGCACAGATCATCGATGCCGACGCTGACGACGTCCCTGCTGGCGAAGACGAGGACCCTGCGACCGCGGACGACCCAGAGCCCGCCCCCACGGACGCCGTCTCGGACGACGAACCCGTTGATCTGGCCGAGGGAGCGGCGGAAAGCGATGAGGACGCCACCGGGGAGCCGATCACCGATGACGCCGAAATCCTCTCCTCGAGTGAGGAACCCACTGGAGACCGAGAACACGGCGAGTGGCCGGAGTCAGACGACGTGGGGCCGCCGGTCGGGGCGACAGCCGAGCCAGCGGCGTGGCCGG